>Ga0209086_10001672_pt1 | contig 17890 bp, 16 predicted proteins | sample M_130207_XF_Meta_FD_187312 | JGI IMG/M metagenome (GOLD analysis project Ga0209086, IMG submission 187312) | Freshwater microbial communities from Lake Montjoie, Canada to study carbon cycling - M_130207_XF_MetaG (SPAdes) (version 2) | ecosystem: Environmental > Aquatic > Freshwater > Lake... | reverse complement strand
AACCTTCTGACTTGTAAAGTGAAGTTAGATCTTCAAGCTGTCCAGCCTTCACATATGATGAAAGTTCTGCACCAGCGTGAGCTTGGAAAGTATCAGGTGGGTTTCCTGCTTCCATACGTGAAACTAAAACACCCTTTGCGTTTGTTCCAGCTGCACCAGCAACTGAAGCGTTAACGAAAGTTGTATCTGGATTCTTGTTTGTGAATTCAGTTGTCATTCCTGCAAGACCAAGAGCTTCTCCGCCTGATGCCCACCAGGTGAAGATTTCTAGGTTTCCTGCTGCAGGAGCTGCTGGTGCTGTTGATGCAACAAGTGCAACCGCAGCAAGCGCCACTACTAGCTTTGATTTCTTTAGCATTTATATCCATTCTCTACGTAGATAAAATGTGCAGATTTGCTGCACTCGGCAAATTCTTGTGGGGTGAGGCTGGCAGGTCAAGATGGATTGGGTGATTTTTGATAACACTTCTGTTATCGAAATTACGCTCAAAAAAGCCTTAAATCTCGCCTCGGTTTATCAAATATTGCGGGGCATACCCGAATGTATCTACAAAGGCCTGACTCGAAAGTGGGGCGGTATGGCCGGGCAAGGGGCTACGAATCTCAGTCTTAGGATGGAATTTGGCCATGAGTTCAATAGTTGGCGCCTTAGCCATTATGTCTGGCGCCGCAAAGTTGTAAACGTGAGCGCCCTTAATATTTGAATTAATTACAACTTCAACCGCTTTAACTGCATCACGCAAATCTAAATAGGTCCACAATATTTTTGCGACGATGCCCTTAGGAAATCTAGGATCTGGGGGCAGATTTTCTTCATCATCAAATCTGCGAGCAAGTTCTAAATTCTTCTCTGGAGTATTTGTCCAAGGAAAACGCATTCCTACAAATGCAGTGTCACATCTACGCGACCACATCAAAGCCGAACGTTCATTAACCTCTTTTGAAAGTGCGTAACTCTCTTCAAAAACAAATGGGTGCGCTTCATCAACCGGCGCATAAATTGGCGAGGTCCATTCATCGGAATATGCGAAGCCATATGCCGACAAGCTTGAGGCATAAACAACTGTTTTAACTTTTGCTTGGGCCGCTGCGGTAAAAACTCCGAAGGTACTCACACAATTATTTTGAAAGACTGTAAACTGGCGGGCATCCGTTGGGTTTGGAATTGCACCAAAATGAATAACAGCGCTTGCGCCTTCTATAACGGAATCGCAGAAATCTAAACTTGTTAAATCACCTACTACCAACTTCGAACCAGGAGCAAAATCTCCATCTTTACGATCAACGCTAATTACTTCATGTCCACGCTCGACAAGATGGGTTGCTGTGGCTTTACCCAACAATCCAGTTGCACCGGTGACGACGATCTTTAAATTGGCCATGGCGAAATATTACTTTCCAATGCCGGCGGTTAGGCCATTTACTAGTTGGCGCTGGAATATTAAATAGATAACAACTGCAGGAATCGCTGAGATTAAAGAGCCCGCCATGAGTACCGGAATATCTGTAACCCGCCCAGCGGATAGTGCGCCAAGGCCAACGGTGATAGTCCTGTAAGCAGGATCTTGAATAAAGAGCAGACCAACCAAAAGGTCATCCCATACCTGAATGAATTGCAGAACAATCACAGTTGTAATTGCTGGAACCGCAAGTGGAAGGGCTATTTTCAAAAATACTTTCGGATAACTCAAGCCATCAACAATTGCTGCCTCAACTAAATCATCTGGAATTCCACGGAAATATGAGATCATCAAGAAAGTTGCAAATGGTGAACCAAGCGCTGCATAAAGAAAAATCGCGCCCCAATACCCATTTAACAAATTTAGTTTGCTGGCATTTATATAGGCCGGGATGATGATTGATTGCAATGGAATTAACATGGCGCCGACAATGCCCAGAAAGAAAATAGGAGTTGTCTTGGATCGCATCTTGGCAATTGCAAAGCCCGCCATTGTTGCAACGACGAGAATTATCGAAATCGCGCCAGCACAAACCAGGGATGAGTTCAGTAGTTGTTTCCAGACTGGAAGGGCGTCGAAGAGTTTTACCCAAGATGCAGTCGAGCGGCCCGGAGCTCCAAAATATTGTTCTTTGGATTTAAAGGATGTATTAATCATGAAGAGAAAGGGGTAGAGCATTACTACAGCCAGGATGCACATAGAGATAAAGACAAAAATTTTCTTTGGAGTGTATTTTCGGCTTCGCATTTACTCATCCTTCTTTCGCATGAGTAAGAGTTGGCCTATTCCGAGAATTGCCATCATGAAGAAGAGAATTACACCAAGCATCGCGCCAGTACCGAAATTGCCACGCGAGAATGCACTTTGGAAGATAAAGAATTCAAGGGTCGTGGTTCCAAAGCCTGGTCCCCCACCAGTCATAACAAAGATCAAACTGAAGAGCGCGGTAAATGCGCTGATGACTGTGATGATGAAAGAGAATTGAATAAAGCGATTTAGTTGGGGCAGGGTAATACTTCTAAAAATTCTAAAGTTCCCAGCGCCATCCATGCGGGCTGCTTCATTAAGCGATTGATCTAAAGTCGCCATTCCAGTTAAGAAGATTATGGAATTTGTTCCGACCATCGACCAGATAAATGTAATCGCCACCGCGAAGAGCGCACCCTTCTCGGATGAAAGAAAGTCGGTCTTAATAAAGCCCAAGCCAAAGGCTTTGAGTAGATCATTTAATAAGCCCTCTTGGGCAAAGAAGCGCATGGAAACCATTCCGATAACAACCCAAGAAATTGCTGTTGGTAGAAAATAGATCGAGCGGAAGATCTTCCAGCCTGCAACTTTCTCATTTAATAGAAAGGCGATTCCCATTGGGAAGAGGATTGCTACTGGAACTCCCAGAAGAAGTAGCCCGTTGTTCTCTAATACTCGCCAGAAAATTGGGTTCTTAAATTCGTGAAGATAGGCTGAAATACCAAGCCACTTAGAATCGATGCCATTCCACTCGGTCAGAGAGAAATACCCGGCTTGAATAATTGGGATGCCTAGAAATGCGCTCACCAAAATTAGAGCCGGAGTCGCAAAAAATATCCCAACTCGCGAACGTTGTTGGTGAAGCGAAGATTTTTTAGCCATTTACAAGCACCATTTAGCTTTCAATTTCCTTAATCATCTTTATCAAAAACATTGAGAGCGAAGAATTCACTTCGCTCTCAATGTCATATCTACTTACAGGATTACTACTTACAACCAGGTTTAATTAGTTATAAGAAGCGCCACGCTTTGCAGCGGGAAGTGCTTTCCAAACTTGGGCCATCTGCTTCAAGCCATCTGCGACCTTAGTTTTTCCACCAAGAATTGCTGGAATGATCTTGTTACCAGCATCAACAACGTCGCCTTGCAGCACGTTATCTAGCATTGGATAGCGAACGAAGCTCTGCTTTGCAGCGAAGTCCAACATCTGTTGGTTTACAGGATTGGTTGTCTTAGATCCTATGATGTTTGGAATTAAGCCAACGCCATCAAGAATCTTTGCTGCTTCATCAGTTGTCATGAACTCTAAGAACTTGCTGGCTGCGGCTTGGTTCTTTGAGTAGTTAGTCATTGCAAGACCTTGTCCCGCAAACTCGACAACGCCCTTGATTGGCTTATCTGAGAATGGTGGAACGAATGCTGCAACATTTGTCTTCATTGCATCTGTGAACTTCTGAGTATCCCAAGTCCCGTCAATAATCATTGCAGCCTTGCCACCAATGAAATCTTCAACGTTATTAGTTTTGGTTAATACGTCAGTGTTTGTGCAACCCTTTGACTTAAGTGCTGCGTACTTTTCGTAGGAGCCTTGATTTGCTTTTGAATCCCATTGATTCTTTCCGCTATAAAGATCGCGCAGTCCAGTAACTGAAGATTGTCCGATTGCGATATAGCTTGCGTCATACCATGGGTAATACAAAGCACCGAGGCTCTGGCCACCGTTACCGTAAACAAGTGGGGTGTATCCAGCGCTCTTTAGCTTGCCGCATGCTGCGTAAAGTTCATCCCAAGTTGCTGGAACAGTTGCAACTCCAGCCTTTTTAAATGCTGCCTTGTTATAGAAACCAATATAGAACTGGCGATCTAGTGGCATTACATATGGTCCATTTTTTGCATCAAAGTTTGGAGATGACCAGCTAAGTGAACCTTCACGAGCTAGCGCAGCATCTGAGACTTTGCCCTTTAAGTTTTGTAGGTAGCTCTTATATTGAAGTGCAAACAAACCGGTCCACATAAGAGCCAAATCTGGGCCCTTCTTTGAGATGGCTGCTGATTGCAGAAGTGCGAAATAATTATCGCCAGGTTGATCGACTAATTTAAAGGTAACTGATGGGTTTGCCTTTGTGTAAGCAGAGGTAAGTGCCTTAACTGCTTCAGCATTTTGAGTTGTACCTAGGTTGTGCCAAATAGTAATTGTTGTTGCTGCGTTAGCAGATTGGATATTTAATCCAACCCCGGTGGCTGCCATTGCAAAGGCAACTGCGCCAGCGAGAAGTGACTTTCTACTCATAAATCCTCCTATAGTAGTGGTTGTAGAACTTTATTGCGTTGGGCGAAAAAAACCCATGCTTTACCAATGAATTTTTAAGATCTTCCAACAACAGGTGGCACGAATTTGCGCTCAATCTTGCTCTTCGGACGTAAGAAATCAAGGTCGCAACCGAGATCAGCCTGCATTACATGAGCTTGATACAAAGCTGGCCAACCACGTAAATGCTTACTTACTGGTGCTTGCCATTTAGCCCGACGTGCTTTGAGCTCAGCATCTGAAACTAATAATTCTAGGGTTGCGTTATTTACATCTAAATTAATTTGATCGCCATCTTGGACAAGTGCAAGTGGTCCACCAATTGCTGATTCTGGTGAGACATGCAGCACGCAAGTTCCAAAAGAGGTTCCGCTCATTCGAGCATCAGAGATTCGAACCATATCTGTAATGCCGGCTTCAATTAATTTCTTAGGCACTGGAATCATTCCCCATTCCGGCATTCCCGGAACTCCGACCGGACCGCAATCTCTTAATACCAAAACTGAATCTTTTGTGATGTTTAAAGTTGGATCATCAATTCGGCTTCGCATATCGGCATACCCATGAAATACAACTGCAGGTCCAGTATGTGTAAGCAACTCTTTGGAGGCAGCAGATACTTTTATAACCGCGCCATTTGGAGCGAGATTTCCTTTCACAACAGCGAAAGCGGCCGATGGATAAATCGGATCTTTAAGTGTGCGGATAGTCTTATTAGTAGGTGCAACACCTTTAACTATTTCGCGCCAGCTCTTGCCAATAAGTGTTTGTTCATCTAATTCGAAAGCCTCACCACAATTTGCGATTAATGCAGGTAAGCCGCCAGCCTGATTAAAATCTTGAATTAACTTGGCGCCAGATGGTTCGACATCGGCAATCACAGCCAGACCGGTTCCAAGTTCATTTATATCGCTAAGTGTCAATCCGCCGTCGATACGTCCAGAGATAGCAAGAAGATGGATGATGGCATTTGTAGATCCCCCACATGCATGCAAAACCCTCATGGCATTTCTAAAAGCAGCGGGCGTTAAAATTTTTGAAGGAATAATTTCCTCATTAACCATCTTTACAATCTCGCGTCCAGAATTAAACGCGGCAACTTTACGAGCCGGATCGTTCTCGGGAATTACTGATGTTCCGGGAAGTGTTAAGCCAAGTGCTTCGACCATCATGGCAACTGATGATGCGGTTCCCATTGTGTTGCAAGAACCCAAACCACAATTTAAACAACCTTCGAACTCTTTCCACTGCTCCTCGCTAATTTTCTTTGCTCGGTAGTCCGACCACATTCGCCACAAATCTGTACCAGTTCCAATTGGCTTTCCGCGAAACTGTGCAACGGGTCTTGCTCCCGCGGTAAACATAATCGTTGGCAAGTCCGTACTGATCGCGCCCATCAATGCACCTGGAACGCTCTTGTCACAATTCGCCAATAAAACTACGCCATCTAATGGATATGAACGAAGATATTCTTCGACCTCCATCGATAGCATATTGCGATAGAGCATCGCACTTGGCTTCATTAAGTCTTCACCTAGAGACATAACCGGAAAGACAACTGGAATACCACCAGCCTCAATAATTCCACGTTCAATTTCTGGAATGAAACTTCGCAGTGGGAGATTGCACGGATTTAAATCACTTGAAGAATCTGCAATTCCAATTATTGGTTTTGAATTATTTACCTCAATTTCATGGCCAATCGATGCCATTACAACTCGGTGCGAGAGGGCTACCTCATCGTCTCCAGAGAACCACTCGCTACTGCGCAAGTTAGACATGTTGAGAGTCTACTCGTAGTATTTCCTGCAACTATGAAATCACTAATAACAACAGGCGATGGAACTGCAAAGCTTGTCGAAATTGCAGATCTAGTTGCCGGACCAGGCGAGTTATTAGTCGCCCCAATTGCTGCCGGTATTTGTGGAACAGATTTAGAAATAATCAGCGGTGATGGCGACCCTGCTTTTGTTAAGTACCCAGCATCTCTTGGCCACGAATGGGCCGGAAAAGTAATTGGGCATGGCGCTGGTGTCAGCAAACCTGCAATTGGTTCAAGAGTTGTTGTAACTGGAATTATTCCCTGCAAGGAATGTTTTGAATGTAAGAACGGTGATACCAACCGCTGTTTAATCTACGATGAAATTGGATTTACTAGACCGGGCGCAGCCGCAGATTTGATTACCGTCCCAGCATGGCTTGCTCATGTTGTTGGCGATAACGTTTCAGATGAGTCAGCAGTTCTTGCCGAACCAACCGCAGTTGTAACTCAAGCATTTATGAAGGCTAATCCGAAAGCGGATTCAAGGATATTAATTATTGGTGATGGCACGATTGCGCTGATTGCAGCGACAATGGCGAAGACTTATAGACCCAAGTTAATTCACATGCTTGGACTTAAAGCTGGCCAGAATGAAATTGCCAAAGCGGCGGGAGTGGATTTATTTCTTACTGAGGCAACTACAGAAAAGTACAACTTAATTATTGAAGCGGCCGGCGCACCAACCCGTATCAGTGCTGCCGTTGGCCAACTTGTTAGAGGCGGCACGCTATTGCTTCTCGGCTATCCAGGACATCAGAAAACTGCTGCGATTGTTGTTGATGATGTAATCAACGGCGACCTAAATATCATCGGTTCTTTTGGTTCATCTCTGGCTGCTTGGGAGAAAACAGTTGCAATGTTTAACTCTGGTGAATTAGATCTGGGATATTTAGTGACACATAAATTTAAATTGAGCGATTTTAACGAGGCGATAGAAGCGCTTAAATCTGCACCTGCGCCCCGTGGCAAGATTGCATTAGTTATTAATTAAGCAAATCTTTGAGATAAGCCACCATCAATAACCCAATCAGCGCCATTAACAAAAGATGCATCATCCGATAATAGAAATGTTATTACCCTTGCAATCTCAATTGGCTGTGCCATGCGCCCCATAGGTTGAACAGCAAGTGCTTCGCCTCGCTTCTCTGGATTCTTTACAAAGTAATCCTCAACCAGAGGGGTTAAAGTAAATCCAGGTAGTACTGCATTCACGCGAATGCCATGTTTAGCTTCATCTAGCGCTAAGTTTCGAGTTAAACCTAAGATTCCAGATTTAGCAGCGGCATATGGAAAATAATTTGGATAAGACATTCGGGCATGAATAGATGAGAGATTTACAATCGCACCCTTCTTCGCCTTACGCATTGCGGGCAGACATAACTTCGCAGTCACCCAAATACTTTTGAAATCGACGTTCATGAAATCGTCCCATTCGGCTTCAGTCATTTCGACCGGATCGTAATAAGCATTTCTCCCTGCATTATTTACAACACCGTTTACATCGCCAAATTCTTTAACAATAGCTGCGTGTACTTCCTGCATCTGCGTAACAACGCCAACATTTCCTGGGATGAAAAAAGCGCGATGGCCCGCGGCTTTTAACTCGTTCTCATAGGCCTTACCTTTTTCAATATTTAAATCGCAGAATGAAACCTTGGCTCCTGCATCTGCGGCATCTTGCACAACCGCACGGCCAATTCCATCTGCGCCACCTGTTACAAAAATATGTTGGTCTTTTAACTTCATTTCTTACTTTGCTTTCGCATTTGCTAAAGCTTTCTTAAATTCCGCTACTCGGGTAGGGATTTCGGTAAGGCCACCCGATAACAGCGGACTACCAAGTCCGAAACCAGATACTCCCGCAAGAACCCACTCTTCAATTGTGTCGATTGATATTCCGCCAGTTGCCAGCCAAATATTTCCAGGAAAGGGATCGCGAACTGATTTCAGATAATTCGGTCCGAGTGATGAAGCCGGAAAGAATTTCAGCATATCTGCGCCAAAGCGAAGTGCATCTGCAACCTCAGTTGGTGATGCAACACCTGGAATTGAAATAAGGCCAGCCTGCTTTGTAGCTTCAATGACTTCTTGGGAAACATGTGGCGAGATTACAAACTTAGCTCCGGCATCTTTGCCTGATAACACATGGGAACGAGTCATTGCAGTACCAAGTCCAACATGAACGCGTTTATTAGATGTATCGGATGAGAACTCTTCAATTAAATCAAAGACTGCGGGTGTTGTGGTTGTAAATTCAATTACATCAACTCCAGCTGCGATAAGTGCGCTTGCAGCAGAACGTGCTTCATCTGCACTCTTTTTGCGGATGATTGCGACAAGTCCTGAATCAAATGAAACGTCACTGTTATTGCTAGCCATTTACTTCTCCACTCGTTAATACGCCGTTCTTACCTGTAATCATAAGGGCCCAATCGCCTCTCGTTGCTGCAACGGCGGCGCCACATTTACTTCCTTGTGCAATTGCATCTTCTATTGAGAGTCCACCAATCAAACCAGAGATAGTTCCTGATATAAAAGCATCGCCAGAGCCAACTGGATCAACGAGTTTTACCTTCTTAGGAGTGAAATTAAATCGCTTTCCATCATGCAAGATCCGCATCTCATCTGGACCCGCAGTCATGATTACAGTTTTAACTCCTAGAGCCGCAGCGGTTGCCAAGTTAACTTCTGGGTCTTTTGAACCAAAGATAACTTCATATTCATCCACACCACCACTAAGAACATCTATGTCTCTAATGATTGCGTTGAGTGCCGTACTGGCCTCCATCTCGCTCCAAAGCTTCTTGCGATAATTTAAATCAAAGCTAATTCCCACCTTGTTTTTCCGCGCTATCTGAATCGCGTGGATTACGGCATCTTTACTGGTCTGCGATATCGCAACACTTATGCCAGTCACGTGCAGCCACTTGGAATTGGCCAAAACATCTTCATCTAAATCAGCTGACGAGAATGTGGAGCCTGCGCTGCTTCTGCGTAAATAGGTATTCACGAAAGGTTGGGTGCCACCATGATTGCGAACCAAGGCTCCGGTGTAATTATCACAACGCAGAAAATGATTGGTATTTAAACCGACTTCAGTGAACTTATCTTTAACAGCATCGCCTAATTGATCAGGCCCTAGTTTGGTTTGAAAAAATACATCGAGCCCTAATTGATGGGCCGCAACTGCAACGTTTGCTTCAGTTCCGGCTGCTGAAAATGCATAGTTGTTTGCAGTTAAAACTGAATCGGTATCTACTGTCATAAAGAGAGCGAGTGATTCACCAAAGGTGTAAAGATCGGTCATTAGTAAGTAGCCCGACCACCTGAAACATCGAAGGTGAAACCAGTTGTGAATGAACAGGCCTTAGATGCAGCAAAGGCAATAATTTCAGCAACTTCATTTGGTTCACCAAGGCGACCAACTGGAATTTTCGAAACCATATATGCCTGAATATCTGGTGCAACTGTTTCATTGATTGGTGTGCGAATTACCGCAGGTGCAACAGCATTAATTGTGATTCCAAATGTTGCGCACTCTTTTGCAATTCCCTTAACAAATCCAATTACTCCCGCCTTAGATGCGTTGTAAGCAGACATTCCAGGATTTCCCTCTTTACCTGCGATCGATGCTAAGTGAACGATACGGCCATATTTATTCGCCTTCATTGATGGCATTAACTCTTGAGTCAACCAAACTGTTCCGTACAAATTAATTTCAATTGTTTTCTGGAATGCTGCCCATTCAACTTCCTCGACTGGCTTGCCCGTTGGTCCAGAGATTCCAGCAGAATTTGCGAGCGCATGAATCTGACCTCGCTCGGCCAAGATTTCGGCGACAACGCTCTTAACTCCGAATTGTGATGAAACATCCAAAACTTTATAACTTGCCTTGCCACCAGCCGCGGTTATTTCCGAAACCGTTGCTTTCAATCCCGCCTCATTTAGATCGAGACAAACTACGGTGCCATCGCGGTCTGCAATTAACTCTGCGGCGGCCTTGCCGATACCGCTAGCGGCGCCTGTCACTAATACAACTTGCCCAGCAAAATTAGTTAGGTTCGAAGCGGCCATCAGTTTGAAATCTCCATCTCATTATTTAAATTCTTCTCAAAACCGATAGTAGTCCACTCGCCCCATCGTTTATAGTGCCCGTATGAGCCATGACGTCAATCTTAAAGTTTGGGACGAGCGCCGTTGTCAGGTCGGCGAAGGTCCAGTTGTTATCGGGCCGGATAACTCCGAAATATTATGGGTCGACATAATGGGCAAGTTAGTTCACAAACGAAATTTGAAAACTGGAGCGACAAGCTCTTATGAAACAGCAGAACATGTTGGCTTCGTTATCCCATGTGCCGATGGCTCAGAGTTATTGGGAACTGCAAATGGACCTGTTCGAAAGAATCCAGATGGTTCCATAAGTAAATTACCTACTCTTGTCGATGCCGAGGGTTCGGTTCCAAAATTTCCACATCGTTGGAATGATGCAAAGGTTGCACCAGATGGCCATTTGTTCTTAGGAAATATGCCATATGAATGGGCCGAGAATGTAAGTGCATGTGGGCTCTATCGCCTTGATAAAGGTGGAGCGAAATTAACAAAAGTTTTAGATGGTGTCTGGTTAAGTAATGGAATTGCCTGGTCTAGCGATGGCAAAACCATGTTTTATATCGACACTCTCACAAAATCGATCGACAGCTTTGATTATGCAGATGGCGAAATTTCAAATCGCAGAGTTCGCTGGAGCGTTACAGAAGATTCACAAGGATTGCCAGATGGAATGTGCATCGATTCTGAAGATGGAATCTGGGTCGCCTTCTGGAGCGGTTCATGTCTTCGCCGCTTCGATAAAGATTTCAACATTACCGATGTAATCCAAATGCCAGTTCCGATGGTCACAAGCGCAGCATTTGTCGGACCAAATTTTGAACAAATGGTAATTACATCTGCGCATAATGGCGTTGCTGATGCTGGCGCCGATTGGGGCAAAACTTTTATCTGCACCCCTAAAGTTCCAGGCGTTGCTCCAACCCTGTTTCCCAACTAATTTAATTACCCAAACTGACCAATGAGAAGGAATGAAATGACCGAATCAAGTAATTGGCCATCAACTCGCGATCCCCAGGGTTCAATGAAGAAATCAATTTCACTTCTTACTAAGCAAAATATTCAAAGCAGCGATGCCGATGGCCTACCAGAATCCACCAAGCGCTTTGCTGATGGCTCTCGTTGGAAGATTGAAATTCCTTCAGTTGAAGGCCCTGCTGCATTTAAAGTAGTTCTAGAGGAGGCAAAGAAATATAAGTTGCCAGTGGCCCGTATTTCACAGGGCTCTGGAATCATGATGCTGACCGATGTTGAAATTAAAGAGATGGTCGCAATTGGTAAGAGTGAGAATATTGAGGTCTGTTTATTCGTTGGCCCACGTGCTTCATGGGATATCGGAAAGCAAGTTCTCTCATCCGCTGGTGGCGTCGCTAATCCAACTCTTCGCGGAGGCGATCAACTTCGCTTTGCAGTTGAAGATGTACTTCATGGCGCAGACCTTGGAATTCGCTCTGTTCTAGTTGGTGATATGGGACTACTAAAAGTTCTAGGAGATGCCAAGCTCAATGGTGATCTGCCAAGTGATTTCATTCTTAAAACTTCAGTTGCGATGCCTTGCAATAACCCAGCAACTGCAGCACTCATGGTTTCAATGGGCGCCTCAACTTTGAACCTTGCTACCGATCTTTCACTTCAACAAATTGCAGCAATCCGCGCGCAAGTAGATGTACCAGTTGATGTATATGTTGAAGGTCCAGATGATTTCGGTGGGGTAGTTCGCCATTATGAAGTTGCAGATTTGGTTCGTGTTGCCGCACCGATATATCTCAAGTTCACCGTACGAAACTCCCCAGGACTTTATCCATCTGGAACCCATATCCAAGGCGTAGTTGAATCAACCGCTCGTGAACGTGTGCGTCGCGCTTCTATCGGTTATTCAATGTTAACTCGCTATGGTTTTGAAAAATAAGCGATGCCAAATCTTTTAATCCTCGGATCAACCGGGGCTCTTGGTGGCGCAATTCTTGAAAAGTATCGTGTTGAAAAGTGGGATGTAACCTGCGCGGTTCGCAAAGTTGTTAACAGCTGCGATATTCAATTACCACTAACTCCTGATGCGCTTGGCAGCAAGAAGTTTGATGTTGTTGTATTTGCCCAAGGTGCCAATGTAAATGGTTCGGCGATGCAGACTGGTACGAAAGAGCTAAATGAGCTATTTGAGGCCAATGTAACTGTTATCGCCGAGAGTGTTTCAACTCTAATGGGTGCAAATGCAATCAATGAAGGTGGCCGAGTAGTTATCTTGAGCTCGCTCTGGGAGCAGTTCACTCGTCAAGAGAAATTTGCCTATTCAGTTACCAAGGCTGCGGTAGGTGGCTTAGTTCGCTCGTTGGCAGTCGACCTTGGTCGCCAGAAGAAAATTCTAGTAAATGGAATTCTCCCCGGCATCGTAAACAGCCCAATGGTCGCCCGAACACTTTCACCAGAGCAGATTGCAAATGTGGTCAGCCAAACTCCAATTGGCGAACTCGCTACTCCAGTTGATGTTGCAAATAGCGTTTACATGTTTGGCTCAAATCTAAACACTGGCATTTCTGGCCAGAGTATCTTTGTTGATCGCGGATTTTCAATTGCCCGCACAATCTAGGTAATCGCGATGGCAAAAGAACTTCTTGACGAGACCACTGTTGTTGCATATTTGACTGGTCGCGGAATTATCAGTGGCTCAGCAGAAGTTGAAGAGCTAACTGGCGGAGTTTCAAATGTCGTTCTTGGAGTTAAATCCGACGGGAAAGATTTAGTTTTAAAGCAAGCACTTCCCCAACTAAAGGTGGCCGCGGTTTGGAAGGCAGATCAACGGCGCGCAATCGTTGAAGCCAATGGCATGAAACTTCTGCATTCAATTACTCCAGAGAACGTTCCCGATTTAATTGATTTAGATCCCGAAGAATTCACCTTAACTATGGCTCGCCTGCCCCGAGAATGTACGGTTTGGAAAACAGATTTACTCGAGGGCGTAATCAAACCAAGCATCGGCAAAGATTTAGGTCGCATCCTTGCAACCTGGCACAACTTTGGTGCAAACTCCAAAGAGGCACGCGCTGAATATATGGAGGATTCACTCTTTGATCAATTACGCGTTACACCGTTCTACCGCGCCGTCGCCAAAGTAAATCCACCACTAGATCTTCGAATTCAAGAGTTGATTGGTGAAATCACCACAATCAAAATAACTCTGGTTCACGGTGATTTCTCCCCGAAGAACATAATGATTACTGGCGCTGACAAGCCCATAGTTCTCGACTTTGAAGTAATGCATACTGGCAATCCAGTCTTTGATCTCGGCTTTGTGAGCGCCCATCTGCTCTGTAAATATCTGCGCACTGAGGATTTAGCCCAGCGCAATCTACTTCGGGAGACCGCTATTTCATTTATTAATTCCTATGCCCAGACCTGCAATATCGGAGTTGCTAAATCTCTTCCTCACCATGTCGCAGTGATAGCTCTCGCCAGAGTCGAAGGAGTTTCACCAGTTAACTATCTAGATGAAGCGGCAAAGGCTAGAGTTCAAAGCGTGACCAAGGCTGCGCTAGCAAATCCCACAATAACTTTCGAAGGTTTATTTGAATGAGCATCAAGAATTTAGTTGGCTATCAAGTACTCGATTCCAGAGGGCGCCCAACAGTTGCAGTAGCACTGACAACTTCAGATGGATCAATCCACACCGCAAGAGTTCCATCGGGCGCATCTACTGGCGCACATGAAGCAAAAGAGCTTCGCGATACCGAGACCAAGTTTGCTGAGAAGTTTTATGGTGGTAAATCGGTTTACCAAGCTGTTGAAAATATTAATAACATAATCGCACCGCGACTTAAAGGCCACCGACCAATTCCACTTGCTACCGATGGCATCTTGGTAGAACTCGATCACACTCCCGACCACCATCTTTTAGGAGCGAATGCCCTGCTTGCCGTTTCACTTGCAGTTGCAAAAGCCGCAGCACATACCGCCGGCTTATCACTTGCAAGATATTTCCAACCTGAAGGCAAATTACTTATTCCAATGCCGATGGTAAATATTCTCTCTGGTGGTGCACACGCAAATCGCACAATGGATATTCAAGATGTTTTAGTACTTCCAAATGGCGCAACTTCATTTAGTGAAGCGCTCTCCTGGATTGTTGCAATCCGCGAACTAGCCGCAAGCAAAGGAGCCAAGTCGGGTGCCATCACACATTTGATTGCAGATGAAGGTGGCCTGGGAATTGCATTTCCAACCATAGATAACGCCCTTGAATTTGTTACCAATTGCATTAGTGAAGTTGGGTTAGAGCCTGGCAAGCAAGTAAGCCTGGCTATTGATGTTGCATCGACACAATTCTTTGATGGCAATAAATATAAATTAACTGCGCTTAACAAAGAGTTTAGCCAAGAGGAATTCGTAGCCTTTATTTCAAAGATGGTAAAGGATCACCCAATTCTCTCTGTCGAGGATCCATTTGCCGAAGATGATTGGGCTTCTTGGAAGCAATTTATGGCCACCGCCCCGAAGAATCTTCAAGTACTTGGAGATGATTTATTCACAACAAATCTTGCTCGCTTGCAACGAGGTATCGATGAGAAAAGTGCCAATGCAATTCTGATCAAAGCCAATCAAAATGGCTTAGTTACATCAACTCAGAAAGTTCTAACAACTGCACAGGCAAACAACTTTAAGACTGTCGTATCGGCCCGAAGTGGTGAGACTGAAGATTCATGGCTTGCAGATCTTGCAACTGGTTGGCGCACCTCACAAATCAAAGTTGGCTCAACACATGGCGCAGATCGCACCGCAAAGTGGAATCGCTTACTCGAACTGGAAGCCACTGAGAACTGCGAGTTCGCAAAACCTTTTTTTTAGCCAATTTCCTTCGCTAAAACTTGATTGATTGTTGTTATTCCTGCATCCCATGAGATTCCAAATACCTTGGCAAAAGATTCTTGATATGTCAGCCCATCTCCCATTAATTTAAAAATCTCCATAATTGCGTTTGGGCCACCGATTGAAACAAGAATCTCAGAGACCATGAAACCAACATCATAAACTCGCCAACCATCATATTTATTCCAGTTCTCCCAATTTATGCCGATTGTTGGTGGGTTCAAAAAATCATTTAGCCAACGGACATTAAATAAATGTCCGTAATACAAATCTTTGGTGATGCGTTCACGATCTGCTTGATATTTTGAAAATGATTTGTATTGAACACTTGCTGTTTGAATGAATTCGGCCCCGCCCTCTGTTAACCATCTCGGCGGTTGTCTATCCCTAGGCATCCTGCCAACAAATTGCTTGTCTTGAATCGTGTGTGAATATTCATGAGCCTCTAGGGTTCCCGAGGTGAAATTTGAATCATTCCTCTGGCTATCTGATGCGGTAATAATTGTTACACCAATAAGTGTCTTCTGATTAAGCATCGCGGCCGCAGCATTGCATCGATCAACTGAGGGGCACATTTTCTTAACTTCGCCACTTGTGTCATATCCACCATCTTTTCCAATATATTGTTCGAGATATTTTTCGGCCCAGGCAATGTCCTTAAAATTGTAATAAATAAGAACAAATTCACTAGATTGTGAATAATCTGCATACATCCGCGAAGCAAGCGCAACCGCATCTGCAGGTTTTTTATTTACTGGAACAGTATTTGGACCAATCAATACGGTGATTTTGGTATCTGATGGTTGGAACTTTGCTATTTTCTCTGCACTTTTCCGCCATGCCCAATACGGCACTCCAGAATAATTAGTGGCAAGATTTGCAAAAGTTATTTCATCTGTTGGTGCAATCGGTTCAGATTCCGGAGTTGGGCTAGGTTCCGGAGTTGGGCTAGAACTTGGGACTGGTGTAACGGTTGCCTTTGGCTTAACAGCTTTGCCTTGACTCCAAATCAATTTACTTCCAGATTTAATACAGGTAAAAGTTTTCTTACTAGAAACTTTCTTTTCACCTTTAGTGAGGCACTTAGAGCCAGGCCTAACCGCTGCGTTTGTTGGTGCGACGATTGAAGTTGAGAACAGGGCAATAAGCAGGGCGACTACAAGTGAGCGGCGCATTTCCAAAGGCTAGAACAAATTAATGTGAATGGCGAGGAATTCCGCTTCCAGATGAGCCATTTAGGAAATCAAGATCCGCACCGAGGTGTGCTTGTTGCACGGTCTCGTAATAAAGCTTCGACCAACCACGTGTGTGCTTTGGTGCAGGTGCAACCCAAGCCGCTTTGCGCTTTGCCATCTCTTCTTCAGATACAAGTAAATTGATAGAACGATTTGGCACATTTAGTTCAATCATGTCGCCACTCTTAACTAGTGCAAGCGGGCCACCGACTGCGGCTTCTGGAGATGTGTGAAGTAAAACAGTTCCATATGCAGTACCTGACATTCGTGCATCAGAGATACGAACCATGTCTGTGATTCCTTGTTCCAAAAGTTTTCTTGGAATTGGCATATTGCCAACTTCAGGGAAACCAGGGAAACCACGAGGTCCTGCATGTTTCAAAACTAAAACTGTATCTTTTGTAACAGGAAGGCTCATATCTTCAGAAGCGATTAAGTAATCTTCAATCTCTTCAAATACAAGTGCTTCTCCTGTGTGAACCATAAGTTCTGGCGTTGCTGCTGAAACTTTGAGTACACAACCATCTGGTGCAAGTGAGCCCTTTAGAACAACGATTCCAGAACCAGCTTTTTGGAATGGATTTGATGCTGGAGTAATTACATCAGCGTTCCAAGATTCGGCAGTCGCGATATTTTCGCCTACTGTCTTTCCAGAAACCGTGATCTGTTCGGTATGTAGCATGCCTTCAATTTCCTTCATTACTGCAGGAAGGCCGCCAGCATCAAAGAACTCTTCCATCAAATACTTTCCTGATGGCATTAGATTCACTAGGACTGGAACTTCGCGAGCAAGTGAATCGAAGTCATCTAGTTCAAGCTTTACGCCGATGCGCCCAGCTATTGCAAGTAAGTGAACAACAGCATTTGTTGAACCACCGATTGCCGCATTAACTTTAATTGCATTCTCAAAGGCTTCGCGAGTTAATACCTTAGAAAGAATTTGATCGTCATAAACCATTTGCACAATTCGGCGGCCGGCTTCTTGTGACGTAGAGAAGCGTCGTGCATCTACGGCAGGAATTGCGGCGCTGCCTGGAAGTTGAACTCCAAGTGCTTCAGTAACACATGCCATTGTTGATGCTGTTCCCATTGTCATACATGAACCATTTGAACGTGCAGAACAAGATTCCATTGCAAAAAATTCTTCGATACTTAATTTACCCGCACGAATTTGTTCAGAGTATTTCCAAACTGCAGTTCCAGATCCCAAAGTTTCGCCTTTATAGCGACCATTTAACATTGGTCCACCGGTAATCATTAAAGTTGGAAGATCGACAGATGCTGCGCCCATCAACATTCCTGGTGGCGTCTTATCGCAGCCAGCAAGTAGGACAACGCCATCAAGAGGATT
>Ga0209086_10001671_pt1 | contig 17907 bp, 23 predicted proteins | sample M_130207_XF_Meta_FD_187312 | JGI IMG/M metagenome (GOLD analysis project Ga0209086, IMG submission 187312) | Freshwater microbial communities from Lake Montjoie, Canada to study carbon cycling - M_130207_XF_MetaG (SPAdes) (version 2) | ecosystem: Environmental > Aquatic > Freshwater > Lake... | reverse complement strand
ATAAATCAAGCAGTTAGTGTTAGATGGGGAAAGTTTTTTGCTGGTTTGTACACGTGAAGAAAGAGAACACCAATTATTTTTTTTTCAGAAAAAAGTTTAAAATGCTAATATGTTAATAATATGCACGGATACAAAGACAATTTGTTGATAGCAGTGCTAATAAATGCTAATAAGTACTAATATGTTACTGATTACTAACAATGGCTTAGCTGCAACGCTTTTTCTTATGGTAATATAAAAATATTTATGGACTGGTTCACGTACGTGTACAAGGTGGTAGCAATTTGTTTGAAGTTGTAGTTATAATGGCACGAAATTAACTTCACACCTTTTGTCGTATGGAAAAAATGCCAACTGACTTGAAGCCAGCTGCTTCTCTACTATCCTCTCCTGCTCCTGGCATCCCAGCTGCGCGCACATCCAAGCGCAAAACACAGCAAGACACATGGGAATCCATCATTGACAAATTTGGTGATCCGTTGAGTGAACTTGCTGAGATAGCATTTGACAAAAACCTTCCTGTTGCTGTTAGAAAAGACGCGCTGAAAGAGGTTGTCCAATATGGGCACTCCAAACGCAGATCCATTGAAGTCACAGGTGCTGATGGAAACCCAATTGAAGTTCGCCTAAAGTTGATAGACGAGATCTCACAAGCAATGAGTAAGCTGAGCGGCAAGTGACAGTAGCCATTGATCCAAACAACTTGGACAGCTCACTTGCTGAGTTGTCGGTGTTTGATCTGACTTTGTTGGCATGGCGTATGAGATGGCTAGCCACAGCAAGGGACAACCAACGAACACCTCCTGGTGATTGGGATGTCTGGTTGATCTTGGCAGGTCGAGGGTTTGGGAAGACAAGGACGGGAGCGGAGGATACGGCTTGGTATGCAACACAAAACCCAGGTCACCGTTGTTCCATCATTGCCCCAACTTCTGGTGACATTCGAGACACATGCATTGAGGGTGAGTCAGGCATGTTGTCTGTGCTTCCTGAGACAATCATCAGATCCTACAACCGAACGATATCGGAAATCATCTTAGAGAATGGTGCAGTCATCAAAGGTTTCTCAGCACAGGAACCAGATCGACTTCGTGGACCGCAGCATCACCGTGTGTGGTGTGATGAATTGGCAGCATGGCAATACCCAGATGAGACCTGGGACATGATGAAGTTTGGGTTGCGCCTGGGCGAACACCCACAGGTAGTGGTCACAACTACCCCAAGGCCCATTGAGCTGGTAAGGAAGTTGATAAAGGATGGCGAGAAGAAGAAAGGCTCTGTCTATGTGACTCGTGGATCAACCTATGAGAACAAAGCCAACCTAGCCAAGTCATTCATAGATCAGCTGTCGCAGTATGAGGGCACACAGTTGGGACGACAGGAGATTTATGCTGAGGTCATAGACCCAGAAGAGTCAGGCATAGTGAAGAGAAGTCAATTCAAGTTGTGGCCTGCAGATAAGCCATTGCCAGGCTTTGAGTACATAGTCATGTCGTTGGACACAGCATTCACTGAGAAGACAACAGACAAGAAGACACATGACACAGACCCAACAGCATGTTCTGTCTGGGGATTGTTTAGACAAGAAAAGCGCCCACACTTCCTGCTACTTGACTGCTGGCAAGATCATTTGGGGCTACCAGACCTCATTGAACGGGTTAAAAAAGAGTACAAAGTCAAATACGGAGATGAGGACTTCAGGCCCATTATTCAACCGTTGGTTGGTCCTAAGCATTCAGTCCTGGGTGGCAAGTCAGTTGACCTCTTGGTGATTGAGGACAAAGGGTCAGGGATTTCCTTGAGACAGATGCTTGCGCGTGAAGATATCTTGGCATACCCTTATAATCCAGGCAGGGCAGACAAACTTCAGCGACTGCATGCCGTATCTCACCTCTTTGCTCATGGACATGTCTGGGTAGTGGAATCGGAAAAGCGTCCTGGCATGCCACGCTCCTGGGCCGATCCCTTAATCACTCAGGTTTGTAGTTTCCATGGTGAAGGTTCAATCAAGCATGACGACTTTGTCGACGCCACTACTCAAGCCCTCCGCTTACTCGCTGACCGCAACCAAATGGCCGTCACCTTGCCTGTCAAAGAACCCAAGCCTCGCAAGCCACTGATCGACCGCCATAACCCATATGCCGCATAAAGGAACATAGCATGGCAGATACTGATGACACAATGGAGAAGCAACTGGGTGAGATGATTCCAGTTGATGACGATGAAAGCGATGTGGAGGATACAGAAGATGGTGGTGCAATGGTCAAAGTTAGTGACACACCTCTTCCCGGTCAATCAGAATTCTATGCCAACTTGGCTGAAGATATGCCAGAATCAGAGCTTGCCATTATGGGTGCTGACTTGTGTGAGCTGGTTGAGAAAGACAAAGAAGCTCGTAAACGACGTGATGAGCAATATGAAGAAGGTTTAAAGCGCACAGGACTTGGTGATGATGCTCCTGGAGGTGCGGCATTCACTGGTGCATCCAAAGTAGTGCATCCCATGCTGACAGAGGCTTGTGTTGACTTTTCCTCTCGGGTAATGAAAGAGATCTTTCCACCCATGGGCCCAGCAAGGCAAGAGGTTATTGGGGATGTGACCAAGGCGAAGTTTGAGAAGTCAGAACGCCTGACCAAGTTCCTCAACTGGCAAATGACCAAACAGATGCCAGAGTTTAGGGCAGAGCTTGAGCAGATGTCCACCCAAATGCCACTGTCTGGTGTGCAGTACATCAAGTTGACTTGGGACCAACGGCGCAAGCGCCCATTGCCTATGTTTGTCTCATCAGATGACATTTTGCTGCCCTTTGCTGCCTCAAACTTTTACTCAGCTGAGCGCAAGACGCATGTGCAATATGTTACCAAGTTGGAATACAACAGGCGTGTAAAGTCAGGCATGTATCGAGACATTGAGCTTGCGCCTGAGCCACATAGTCCAGAAGTATCAAAAGCAGAAGCAGCCAACGACAAGATTGAAGGTCGCAAGGCGGATGCATACAACACCGATGGGTTGCGTACCATACTTGAGATTGCTGTCTACTACGATGTGGAAGATGACACTGATGGCCCGGCGCCTTATGTCATTTCAGTTGATAAGAGCTCAGAAAAGGTGCTGTCTATTTACCGCAACTGGGAAGAAGAAGATGAGTTGATGAAGGAGTTGGTGCATATCATTGAGTTCCCCTTTGTTCCATGGCGAGGTGCATACCCCATTGGCCTGACTCACATGATTGGTGGCTTGTCTGCTTCTGCCACTGGCGCCTTACGCGCCTTGCTTGACTCAGCGCATATCAGCAACTTCCCAGGTCTCCTCAAACTCAAAGGCGGTTCTGGCGGGCAGACAGATCGCATTGACCCAACAGAGGTGCATGAGATAGAGGGGTCGTTTGGGCAGGATGACATTCGCAAAGTAATGATGCCTATGCCCTTCAATCCACCATCGCCTGTACTGTTTCAGTTAATGGGCTTTTTGATTGACGCTGGCAAAGGTGTAGTCAGAACAACGTTTGAGGAGTTGGCAGACACGAATGCCAATGTGCCTGTGGGCACTACACTTGCGCGTATGGAACAGGGCATGACAGTCTTTTCATCCATCCATGCTCGTGTACATGACGCCATGGGCAGGTTGTTGCAAGTCTTATACCGCATCAACCGCTATTACATGGAAGAAAAAGAAATACGCGATGAGACCGGCGAGTTACTAGCATACCGCAAAGACTTTGATGGCCCCATGAATGTGGTGCCTGTGTCAGATCCCAACATCTACTCCGAGACACAGCGCTTTGCTCAAGTGCAGGCAGTGGTACAGCGCTCAGACACGCACCCAGGTTTATATGACGCACGCAAAGTAGAAGAGCTATTATTGAAACAGCTTAAGGTGCCTGAAGGCGAAGCACTCCTGACCCCCAAACCTGCCATGGAGGAGATGAATGCAGTCAATGAAAATGTGGCAGCAAGCATGGGAAGGCCCATTGTTGCATTCCCAGATCAAGAACACCTAGCACACATCCAAGTGCACCTTGACTTCATGACTAGCCCCGTACTGGGTGCAAGTCGCATAGCAGCCCCAACCGCTTTGCCTGTTTTACTCTCTCACCTCCGTGAGCACATGGTGCTGTGGTATGTGAGTCGCATGGTTGATGTAGCGTCAGAGGCTGCTGGTCAACCCATTGCAGAACTTCGCGTGAAGGCCTCGACAGAGGAGAAGAAAGCGTTTGACCAAGTCATGGCAGCAGCAAGCCAGTCAGTGGTCAAAGAGGTCAATCAATCACTCCAAGCCTTGCCTCCCATCATTGAACAAGCAGTGCAGTTGCTTCAATCCATGCAACCACCAGATCCCAACGATCCTGGCACAGAAATTGCCAAACAGGAAGTGGCACGCAAGCAAGCAGCAGATCAGGCCAACATGGCTGTTAAGCAAGCGGAGATTGCAGACAAACAACAACAGCGTCAAGAACAGTTGGCAATGGAACAGCAAAGTCAGCAAGCAGAATTGGTTCGCGAACAAATGCGCCAACAGGCAGAGGATGCCCGCAACCAAGACAACAACCAGACTAAGATCTTCGTTAACGCAGAAGACAACCAGACAGCCAAGCAATTGGCAGCACTTGAAGTTGAGAGTGGTGAAAAGATTGGCTATTCAACTGGCACAGGCATCAACCCCAACCCTTAAGGAGTTATCATGGAAGCAATCAAACTGCACAAGCAAATGGCAATGGGTAAAACCTACCCAACAAGCATGCAAGGTTCTGGCAAAGACCCAAGCCCCAATGCACCTAAGCCAACAGGTACAGCCACAAAATTTCCCAGAATGACGAAGAGCCAAGCACCCATGCCAGCCAAGCGCGCAACAAGCGGCGGTTGATACATGTTTGCAAGGCTCATCGGTCTGCTGAAAGAGGAGCAGAACAGTGTTGCTCACCGTGCCCTGAAAGTTCCACCAGGACCCGATAAGAGTGTAGAGTTTGAGTATGGGAAGTCAATAGGCTATTACCAAGGCCTTGAGGCTGCCCTCTCAAAAGTGGAGCAAGTTCTGAAAGATCAGGACGAGCGTGATTTTTAACCCAGCAATCGGAGAAGCGAATGCTACTTGAAGTTCCTTTGTCAATGTCATATGACTCCTTAGAAGATGCCTTTCCTGAAGTGGATCCGGGCATCATCCCATTTGGTTCACGCGTCATGGTGCAAGTTCGCCGTGCCAAGTCGCAAACAAGTGGCGGAATCTACATCCCAGAAGAAGCCCGTAAGACAGAAGCAAGCAACACGCAGGTGTCTAAAGTTGCTCTTGTCGGCCCGTTGGCTTTTAAGAACCGCAATACTATGGACATGTGGCCGGAAGGAGCTTGGTGTAACCCAGGCGATTTTGTCCGCACACCTAAGTATGGCGGGGACCGCTGGACTGTGAAAAAAGATGGTGAAGAAATTGAGTTCGTTATTTTCAACGACCTTGACATCATTGGCAAAATCACAGGCGACCCCACTCAAATTCGTGCATTTATCTAAAAGCTGAAAGGAGCTTGAAATGAATAAAAAAGCGCAAGACGATGTGTTAGAAGAGATTGATGACGATGACTTAGATGAACAGGAACAGTCATCAAAAACAAAGGAACAAGAGTTAGTTCCGGTTGATGAGAAGCCAGAACAAGACGATGATGATGAAGACCGTCGCCTAGCACCTGACAATGAGGATCGGGAAGACCTACGCAAGCGCAGGCGTGAAGAAAAAGTCGATCGTGCGCAGCGTCGTAAACATGCAATTGAACGTGATAAAGCTGAGTTGCAACGCTTGACACAGCAAAATGAAGAGCTCCTTCGCCGGGTGCAAGGCATTGAGCACAAAAACGCAACCTCCGAATACGTCTCACTTGATCAGCAGTTGAAGCAGGTGCAGGAAGAGACAAGGGCAGTGGAGCATATCATTGCACGTGCAGTAGAAGCTGGCAATGGGGATGATGTTGCCAAGGCAATGCGCATTCGAGATGAGACAAAAGACAAGCTTCGTCAACTCGAACATGCCAAAAATAACTTCAAAAACCCAACCACTCAGCCCACTCAAAACAACCAACCTCAGGCCTTAGCCACACAGTTGGCACAGGACTGGATGAAAACAAATTCCTGGTATAAGCCTAACTCTGGTGATGAAAAGTCAGACAAAGTTTTGAAAATTGACCAAGGCATGGCAAACGAAGGATATAATCCCAACACATTAGCGTACTGGCGAGAGTTGGACAAACGAGTGGAAGCATTAGATGACGACAACACGCAACGGTCAGGTAAAAGGGGTCCGCCTCTTGGCTCCAGCCGTGAGCATGCGCCTCGCAGTACTCGCAATGAAGTATATGTGTCACCAGAACGGAAGCAAGCAATGATTGATGCTGGCGTCTGGGACGACCCCCCTGCAAGGCAACGCTACCTCAAGCAGTACGCCAAGTGGGATAAAGAAAATTCAACTCGCTGAAACTAAGGAGTGAGCACCATGACCGATGAACGACTGAAAAAAACTTCCGACCCCGCACGCGAATCTAGGGCAGCACTTGATCGTGCAGCCGCAGAGGCAAGGGAATTATCGGACGACGATAGAGTCGAAATGTTTAGGCAACAGTTCTTTCAAAGCGCACTGCCTGATTTACCAAAGATCCCCGGTTACCATTCTTGCTGGTTGACCACCACTAACCCACGTGATTCCGTCCAGGGTCGTATGCGTCTCGGCTACGAACCAATCAAGCCTGAAGATGTTCCGGGCTGGGAATACGCCACGATCAAAACTGGCGAGTATGCGGGCTTAATCGGTGTCAACGAAATGCTTGCTTTTAAAATTCCATTGCGTCTTTATGAGACCTACATGACTGAAGCTCATTACGACGCGCCATTGCGTGAAGATGAGAAACTTCTAGCCATGACGGAACAGATAAAAGAAGGCATTTCAGCGGCAGGCGGAAAATTGATTGAGGGTGATGGTATGCAGGACTTGCGTAAAGCGCCTAGTAAGCCAGTTTTTACTGACTAACTAAGACAACTCAAACGACATTTCTCAAAGGATAAAACATGTCGAATTCTGTAAATGCACCTTTCGGGCTTCGTCCCGTTTACCACCCCAGTGGTTACGTGCGTCCGCAGGCTTTCACATTGGCTGACAGTTATGCAACAACATTGCTGCAAAATCAACCAGTGAAAATCGGTACGGACGGTAACCTGCAAGCTGCCGCAATTGGCGATGCGTTTATTGGCACATTTCAAGGCATTGAGTTTACTGACTCAGACGGCCGTCGTCGTGTGTCTAATAAGCATGTTGCAAGCAATGTGGCAACAAACATTATTGCGTATGCAACGTCTGACCCTCTCACCACATATGAGATTCAGTCAAACGCTACTGTCGCACTCGCCGACATAGGTAGTCAGTACAACACAGGCACAATTACCGCTGGTTCAACAACCACTGGTTTGAGCGCTGTTGTGTTGGACACATCCACTGTCACAACCTCAAGTACAGCACAAATGCGCCTGATCGGTATTACACCTGGACCAGACAATGCATTTGGTGATACTTATGTGATTTGCCAAGTGCAAATCAGTAAGCATCAGTATGTTGCTACTATTAACGCGTTCTAAGGAGTATAAGAACATGAAACAAAAACTCTTCTCCGCCTTTAGCGCGATTGGTACAGCAACTAAAAACTTTGTTTGGAGCTTAGGCGAAAAACTGAGTGACATGCTTTTTGGCTATATGGTCAGAAGCGGCATGGTTATGTGCGCTGTTCCTATGCGCTCTACCGACTTCCGTTCCATTGTTGAACCTATCCTGAACGAAGAGTTCGATGGTATTTATGACCAACGTGCTGATGAATGGAAACAGATCTTCAATGAACGTCGCGGTATTCCACGCAACTACCACGAAGAACCTGTCCTGTACGGTTTTGGTGCAGCTCCTGAGTTGCCCGATGGTATGCCAGTGACCTACCAAGCTGGTGGTGTCCTGTTCAATGCTCGCTACGTCTACAAAGTCTACGGTTTGGCTTTTGCCTTGACCAAAGTCTTGGTTGAAGATGGCGATCATATTTCCATTGGTCAAACTTACGCTAAACACTTGGCGCAATCACTGATTGAAACCAAAGAGACTCTGTGTGCCAACATTATGAATCGCTCATTCAGCAGTTCATATACTGGCGGTGATGGCGTTTCACTGGTTAATTCGGCACACCCCATTGCATCAGGTACTTTTAGTAACGTGCTGACAAGCGCAGCCGCGCTCTCACAAACTTCACTTGAACAGATGCTTATTCAAATCCGCAACGCAGTTGACAACAACGGCAAGCGTATTCGTTTGAATCCTGACAAGCTGGTTGTGAGCCCATCCAATGTGTTCCAAGCTGAAGTGTTGTTGAAGTCAGTGTTGCGTGCCGGTACAGGCAACAACGACATCAACCCAATTAAGTCTATGGGCATGTTGGGCGGTGGACAAGCTAACTTATCTCGTTTGACTTCAACCACTGCATGGTGGGTACAGACAGACGCTAAAGTTGGTCTGCAACTGATGATGCGCCGTAGCTTGGAGAAATCCATGGAAGGTGATTTCGAAACCGATTCCATGCGTTACAAAGCGACGGAGCGTTACATTCCGGGTTGGACAGATCCTCGCACCGTTTACGGTACCGCTGGTCTGTAAAAGTGAAGGGGGTGTGAAAGCCCCCTTCTTTTATTTTTAATTTGTCAAGCTTTTCAAGGAGAAGACAACATGCCCCAATTTTCAGATGACCTATTTCTAGGTTCCGCTATTGCCATTCAGGGTACAGACCAATACCCTGCTGTTTCAACCTTTACTGGTTCAATTTCTACCACTACATTAACCGTCACCGAAATGCTTTCTGGTGACCCAATTATTGTGGGTATGTTCATTGACAGTTCAACCTCACTCACCAATGGAACCTACATCACCGCTTTTGGTACAGGTTCTGGCGGCATAGGCACTTACACCGTAAGCGCCTCACAAACTGTAGCAAGCGCTACCATCATTGGTTCTGGTAATGCTTTGTTGCAAAACCCATCCCCAATGAGCGTAGGTGTTGGCCCACTGGGTCGCATCTATGTTTGGGACGCTGTACCACAGGCAAAGCTGACAACCAACATTGTTGCCGCTGTCATCACAACTGCTACCACGCTCACGCTTGCCGCAGGTGCTGGTGTTACATCCGCTACGATTACAGGCGGTGGTACAGGCTTGCAACTTGACTGCCCTCGTGCTGTCTCTACAACCACAGGCGCTGGTACTCCAACTTCTGTCAACATTACTGTTTCGGGGTACGACTATTACAGTCAACCCATGAGCGAGGTAATTGCAACAGGTACGGTGGCGTCTACTACTGTCAATGGTAAAAAAGCCTTTTACCAAATTTCCAGTGTTGTCTCTTCTGGCGCAAGCGTGGTAACCGTTGCGGTAGGTACAACAGACATCTTAGGTTCTCCATTGCGCATCACTGACAGGGGTTACGTTGCCCGCGTTGGTTGGGACAATACCTTGGCTCAAGATGCTGGAACTATGACTCCTGCCGCTACGTTGACAGCTACCACAACCACGGGCGACATAAGGGGTACTTATTTACCCTCGTCTGCTTGTGACGGTACCAAACGTCTTGTAATGGGAATAGCCCTGCCAGCAATTGCGGCAGGCCCGAATGCAACACGTATTGGTGCTCTCGGCGTTACACAGGCTTAATCAATTGACGGGGGCTTAGTCCCCTGTCTTATTTAGGAGCAATAGATGGCAAACGTACTGACAAGTCAGACAATCCTTGATGGCGAGCGTCTTGCTATCATCAAGGTCACAGGTTTCATTGACACAGTCGAAACGAATGTGGCAAAAATTACACCCAGTTCTTTGAACCCGTACCAAGCAAAGGCTTGCACTGGTTTGAAACTAAATCGCGTTTGGGCTCAGACCCATGGTTGTGAAGTGCAGATGCTGTGGGATGCAAGCACACCGGTAATGATTGTCACACTTCCACAGAACACCAACTACGCACTTGACTACAGCACCTTTGGTGGCATTCCCAACAACGCAGGTGCAGGAAAAACAGGCATTCTAAGTTTCACAACCATGGATGTAAGTGTGGGTGACGCGTATTCTGTGGTCATGGAAGTCATTAAGACTTACGCATAAGCATGGCTTACGTAACCATTCCCGATCTAACCTCCGGTGTAGCCTTAACAGGTACCGAACAATTTGAGGCGGTGCAATCTGCCGCCTCAGTTCGGCTAACTGCAACGCAAATGAAGACGTTTATCAATACGCGGTATTATGCTGCGTATTACGACCAAACTGACCAGACAGCAGTTGCCAACACGCCTACTGCTATCAAATTCAATACGCAATCTCTTAGTTCAGGCGTTGTTGTTGTCAATGACGCAAGTAGTAATCCAACTAAGCTTACGTATACAAATGCAGGTCTTTACAGTTTGAGTATAAACATACAACTTGCCAATTCTGCAGCAGCTGATTGCTTGGTACGTATTTGGCAACGAATAGACGGGGTAGACGCGCCTGGAACTACTGGTGAAGTTGTTGTGCCAAAACTAGCTGATGGTGGGCAAGCGTCGTTTGCTTTAGAGCTTCTTAGTAACTTTACCGCTCTTCAATACGTGCAGTTTTATTGGGCAACAGCCGCTGCCACTACCACACTTGATTTTTCAGCTGCCATTACTGTACCGTATGCAGCTCCAAGTCAGCCATCAGCCATCTTAACCACATTCTCAATCACTTATTAAAGGTAACATCATGGGAAAAACATCATACGGCGAATTTACTTTTAATAAGCCAACAGAACGCACAAGTATTCCCGGTTACGCGCGCGGTGGTGCTGTTTGTGCGCCTACGCCAATGAAAAAAGGTGGTAAGACAAAGCGTGCAAGTTTGTTGAAAGGTCCCAATACTCCGGCTGATATGCTTGCAAAAAGCGGTCCTGCAGGACAAACGCCTATTCGGGCAACACCTTTTGCGCAGCAATCACCATTGACTGCTGCAGCCGCACCAGACATGGCGCCAATGAAAAAAGGCGGCCTAGCTGCTTTTGAAAAGTCAGGCAAAGATGTTGAGAAGAAAGGTGTGAAAGAAGGCTCTAAAGCAGATATGGCTTTAGATAAAAAGCAAATGATGGGTATGAAAAAAGGCGGCGTAGTTGAAGGCAGTAAAGCTGATATGGCGCAAGACAAGGCTATGATTAAAAAAGCTTTTAAACAACATGACTCACAAGAACACCCAGGCGGCAAGGGCACTATGCTAAAATTGAAAAAAGGTGGCGTGCCTGCATTTAATCGCTCACCAAAAGTTTGCTGAAAGGCAAATTGTCCATATAATTGGTCATTGAGGTCGCTGGGTTCAGCGAACTGCGACTTAACGGAGAAAACACGTGGCAGTTTCTGGAACAGTTTCTCAGACGGTATTTAATACACGAAAGGTGGTTGACCACGCTTTTCGCCGTTGCCGCATGCCTCCTCAAGGGGTTGGCGCAGAGCAGTTGCAAGTTGCACAAGAGAATCTGTACTTAATACTGTCTGACCTTGCCAACCGCGGCTTGCAACTGTGGTGCATTGAGAAGTACATTTTGCCTCTTTACGAGAATATGGCTCAAGTCCCTGTTCCTGTAGGTACTGTAGATGTACTAAACACTAACTTGCGAACCCTCCAGTTCCTCTCTGGTACACCCACAACCACATCTACAAGCTACAAGCTGACGTTATCTTCAACAACCACTGTCACAACGGTTGGAATTTTGTGGTCAGCAGCCTCACAACCTTTTGTCATTGAGTATTCTCAGGACAATGCTACATGGGTAACCCTGGAAACAGTGGCAAATCCAAGTTTAGTAGCCGGTGAATGGGTATGGACCGACATTGATGGGTCAATTTCTGCGCCGTTTTGGCGTGTAAGTGTAACAGCAGGCACATTAAGTGCGACAAGTGTGCTGTTTGGCAACACGCCTAATGAAATTGTGATGGCACGCCTCAATCGAGACAGTTACAACAACTTGCCCAACAAGACTTTCCAAGGTAGACCCCTTCAGTTTTGGCTGGACCGTCAACTCAATCAACCATTTATGTACGTTTGGCCTGTTCCAAATGGCGATTACACACTTTCACAGGTTGTTATGTATGCAAAACGCTACATAATGGATGTTGGGACATTGACACAAGAGATTGAGGTACCGCAAAGGTGGTATAACGCGATAGTTTACCTTCTTGCTGCTGCTTTAGCTGAAGAATTGCCCACTGTTGACCCAACTCTTATCCAAGTGTTAGATCAAAAATCATTGCGCGCTCTTAATCAAGCTGAAATGGAAGAACGTGACAATTCACCCATCTATTTCACCCCCAACATTTCGGTGTACACAAGATGAGTGTATTTTTTGACCCAACTGGGCGTTCAACATACGGCATTGGTCTTTGCGGCAGATGCAGTATTAAAATGTCCCTTGAAGATTTGATGCCAGACCCCAACAGCCCTGGGTTGATGGTTTGCCGCAAAGACTTAGATGAGTTAGACCCATATCGATTGCCAGCACGGCAGACGGAGAACATTACTTTAAAATTCACAAGACCTGATTTACCTTTGGAGGTGTAAATGGCAGTAGTTATTATTACCAAAAACTCTGCTGTAGCTGCTACTGTGCCTGTCCCTGGACAGTTGGTGCAAGGTGAGTTGGGTGTTAATGTTACAGACAAAAAACTGTACACAGCAGATTCAACAGGTGCCATTGTTACCCTTGCTACTGGGGTGGGTGCGTCATCTGTCAGCATGGGCACAACAGGGCTTACGCCCAGTACACCCACAACGGGGGCGGTAGTAGTTGCGGGTACCCTTGTTTTGGCAAGCGGCGGTACAGGCGCAACAACAGTTGCCGCGGCACAAACAAATCTTCAGGTCGATCCAGCGGGAACGGCAGTCGCAATGGCAATCGCATTAGGATAAAACATGGCAAATACATTCACCTCTTATGTTAATAAAGACGTTGGAACTTCAGCGGCAACAGTTGTCACTGTTGCTGCCTCAACTCAAACAACGCTTATTGGTATGTCATGTGCCAATACCACATCCAGTCCTGTGACTGTGGATGCCTACGTTACGCGTTCAGCAGTTAATTACTACCTTGTCAAAGGCGCAACAGTCCCAGTAGGCGGTTCGCTTGTAATTGTTGGCGGAGACCAAAAGGTTGTGCTAATAACAAGTGATGCATTGAAAGTTCTTAGTTCTGCCGCCACTTCCATTGACCTCTTTACTTCTGTACTGAATATCACATGAGTTACATAGGCAACACCAACACGACTCAAGCGTTTACACCTGCCATTGATTATTTTAGTGGCAATGCAAGCACGACTGCGTTTACATTGTCTAAGCCTGTTGCGTCTGTGGCACAGGTGCAGGTGGTAGTTAATAACGTAGCGCAGAACCCATCATCTGCTTACACAGTCAGTAGCAACACCATTACGTTTACATCTGCCCCGTCCAGCGGCACGAACAACATCTATGTGTATTACACAAGCCCAATTACGCAGTTGATTGCTCCGAGTCAGGGTACTGTTACTTCCAGCAGTTTTGGGACTATTACAGACTTCACCACCACGGGTAACACCACCCTTGGAGATGCCACCACAGACACGCTGACTGTTGGCGTTACAGGCATTGTGAAAGATGCAAGCGGTAATGTGGGGATTGGTACTGCTTCGCCAAGTTACAAATTACAAGTTTATGGCGCATCAAACCCAGAGATGCGTTTAGGTGATGCGGTTGTTACATACCAACTCTATACAGAGGGTGCAACTGCCGCTGTGATGGGTACTGTTGGAAGCCATGCGCTTGTTTATAGAACAAACGCTACAGAACGTATGCGTATCGACTCCAGCGGTAATGTGGGTATTGGTACTGCTTCGCCTATTGCGCCGTTACATATTTTAAATGGCGCTGCATCTGCCCCTGCAATTTATCTTCAAAATGGAAACAAAATTGGGTTTACTGCTGCTCAAAGTTGTCAATTTGGCACTTGGAACGGAACTACATACACAGAAAATATGCGTATCGACACCAGCGGTAACTTGCTGGTGGGGGCAACAAGTGCGCCATCAATATCAGGGGTTGCAAGTAATAGTTGTATTGTGAGTTCTAGCGCTACTGGTAATTGGCAATTAGGAATTCAAAATACATCCTCATCTGGCGGGCCAAGAGGAGTCGCAGTACAGTATTCTGCCCAAGCTCCAAATGGCACAGCATCTGAATCTTTCTTTTTTACTGACAGTGCCGCATACAGATTTAGTGTCCGTTCAAACGGGGGTATCGCCAACTACAGTGCAAACAACGTCAACATATCTGACCGCAGAGAAAAGATTAATTTTGCACCTGCTAAATCTTATCTTGATGTAATTTGCGCCATCCCTGTTCAGACGTTTAATTACATTGACCAAAACACGGAAGAAGACCCGGGCCTTACGCTAGGTGTTGTTGCTCAAGATGTGCAAGCAGTAGCTCCTGAGTTGGTGATGGAATCTGATTGGTCTTCCGAAAGAGACGGGTCTAAGATACGCTTGTCCATCTATCAAACAGATTTGCAATATGCATTGATGAAGTGCATCCAAGAACAACAAGCCCTCATCACATCCCTGACAGCACGAATCACAGCACTGGAGAACAAATAATGGCAGTCAGCACAATCAGTCAGGCAGGTCTGGATGCGCCGATCACGCTAACCAGCCCAACATTAACTAGCCCTTCAATTTCTGGCACTCCAGTGATGGGTGCAAGTGTCATTACCTCTGGCACTGCGGTTGCGTCTACATCAGGTACAAGCATTGACTTTACTTCTATCCCGTCATGGGTAAAGCGGATTACTGTGATGTTTAGTGGTGTTAGTACCAGTGGCGCATCTAATGTTCAAGTTCAATTAGGAACAGGCGGGACGCCAACATACACAACATCTGGTTATACGGGCGCTGTATGGGTCTCAAGTTTAAACGCTAGTATGTCTGCGGGATTTTTAACTGCTGCTTCCTCCGCCGCTGGTGATACAAAATACCTCATAGCCACTCTTACAACTCTTGGAAGCAACATTTGGGTTTATTCTTTTTCTGGTGGATATGGAAATGGTGCGTATACAGCATATGGCGGTGGCGGCTTAACGCTTGGCGCTGTTCTCACCGCAGTTCGTATTACCACAGTCAACGGCACTGACACCTTTGACGCTGGAACAATCAACATTCTTTACGAATAAGGGGCAACATGAGTTACATAGGCAATTCACCTACAAACGTTGCGTTCCAGACTGACACGTTCAGCGGCACTGGAAGCCAGACAGCATTCACCATGTCGGTGGCTCCTGCCAACACGACATCTGTCCTTGTTGCGGTTACTGGTGTGTTGCAAGACCCATCCACATACTCTGTATCTGGAACCACCCTGACGTTCTCTGCCGCCCCTCCAAGCGGTACAAGCAACATTTCTGTCAGATACCTTGGTATCCCAGCTTCAGGCGTGACCACGACTGCCTACAGAACAGTAACCAACTTTACTGCAACTGCAAGCCAAACCAGTTTCTCAGTCCCAAGCTACACCGTTGGCTACATTGATGTTTACCGCAATGGTGTGCGCCTGGTGTCAACCGATTTCACAGCGACAACAGGCACAACAGTAGTGTTGACAAATCCCTGCACCTTGGGTGATGCAGTAGTGACTGAGAGTTTCTTAGTCAGCAGTGTGTTGAATGCTATTCCTGCAACAGCAAGCAGCGTGTCGGATAGTTATATCGTGGATGTCTCGGCATCAAAGTTGACTGGCTCACGCACAATCCCGAAGGGAACGATGCCAGCAGGGTCTGTGTTGCAAGTGGTGAATGCAACATATTCAACTCAAATATTTACCAATACAGCTACTTTTTCGGATGTAGGATTAACTGCTTCAATTACACCAACAAGTGCAACAAGCAAAATAATGTGTTTTGTTGATATGGCTGGTACTGGTAAAGATTCAGCTAATGGGTGGGTTTCGTTTAAGCTTCTACGTGGCGCAACTTCAATAATTGTGTTTGAATATCAGGCTGGCTGGACAAATTCAGCTGCTTCAAATGGTTCAGGTGCGTGTTCAACTAATTATTTAGATTCACCAGCAACAACATCAGCAACAACCTATAAAGTGCAATACGCTAACCCAGCAAACACTGGAAATGCTTACGCACAAATTGGTAGTAGTACATCTACTATTACTTTAATGGAGATAGCGGCATGACAAACTATATTGAATTTATTCAAGCATTAAAGGCTACATATCCCCAAGTAATAAGCGCAATTGGTGACAATGCTTTTGATGTTGACGGGAATCCTGTTGCCTATGACGAAGCTGTTGTGCAAGCCTACATAGACGCACATTCCTACATACCCAAAAGAGTAGCAGAGTATCCGCCTATAGGCGATCAACTTGATGCCTTATGGAAGGGTGGAGATGCCGCCGCTGAAATGCTGGCAACAGTACAAGCAGTCAAAGCTAAATATCCGAAGGTGACATCATGACACTAGCAGTCTCAATAGCCCAACAAGGCTCAAACAATACTACCTTCCGCAATAGGATCATCAATGGCGCAATGGTTTTAGACCAAAGGAATGCGGGGGCGGCTGTAACAGGTACAGCAAGTCTTGCTTACAATTTAGATAGATACGCTTCTCTTGTAAATACTGATGGTGTAATGACTTTTCAACAAGTATCGGATGCGCCAACAGGATTTAAATATTCTTTAAAAGCAACAGCAACAACCGCCGATGCGTCTTTATCTGCCACACAAAGAGCAATTCTTTTACAGCGTATTGAAGGGTACAACGTAATAGATTTCATGCTTGGCTCTGCAAATGCAATTCAGTTCACTGCTTCTTTTTGGGTTAAAAGTACATTGACCGGAACATTTGGCGGTGCATTTCAAAACAATAGCAGTGCTAGGGCTTATCCTTTTACATACACAATTTCTGTTGCAAACACATGGGAGCAAAAAACTGTCTCCATTACTGGAGACACTACAGGCACATGGGATACAACAACTGGCACTGGCTTGCAAATTGTTTGGGGTCTAGGTGTTGGCTCTACCTATAGCGGAACTGCGGGAGCGTGGGCTGCTGGTGACTTTAATTCTGCAACAGGCGCAACATCTGTAATTGGTACGCTTAACGCAACATGGCAAGTCACAGGTGTACAGCTAGAGGCAGGATCAACTGCATCCCCATTTGAGAATCGTCAGTATGGTGTTGAGTTGGCTTTGTGCCAGCGGTATTATCATAAAAATTATCCGCAAACTACTGCCCCAGCAGATAGTGCGGCAATGTTAGCCGACGGAATAGGTGCGACAACTGTTTCTGACGCATCTTCAGTATTTTCGCCAAATATTCCATATCCTGTTTGCATGAGGGCTACACCTACATTTACTTTTTATAGAACACCAAATAGCGCAACTTCTGGTATGGGAGCTGCTTACAATGGGGTGTGGCAAACCGGAACAAGCACAGCACTAAGAGCTTCTTCAGATAATAGATTTTCTATGTATATTGTTAAAGCAGCTACATTTACAGCAGGTTATTCATATCTTTTGGAATATGCGTATTCAGCAACAGCGGAGTTATAAAAATGTATCAACTAATAAAAAACAAAATAACAAATGAAACAAATTTTATTCAGCGTTTATCTGATGGCGCATGGATTCCCTTTGATCCCGCCAATATTGATTACCAAGCCTACCTTGCATGGCTTGCAGAGGGCAACACACCATTACCCGCAGAGGAGAATAACTGATGGCACTGACACAAGTTAATCCGGGTCTGTTGGACAGCAACGCCCAGTACACAGGCTTCAAGAACCGCATCATCAATGGTGCGATGGTGATTGACCAGAGAAATG
>Ga0209086_10001670_pt1 | contig 17915 bp, 15 predicted proteins | sample M_130207_XF_Meta_FD_187312 | JGI IMG/M metagenome (GOLD analysis project Ga0209086, IMG submission 187312) | Freshwater microbial communities from Lake Montjoie, Canada to study carbon cycling - M_130207_XF_MetaG (SPAdes) (version 2) | ecosystem: Environmental > Aquatic > Freshwater > Lake... | reverse complement strand
TTTTTCACCTTTTTGTTTTTCAACTTGTTTTTCACCTTTTTGTTTTTCACCTTTTTGTTTTTCACCTTTTTGTTTTTCAACTTCTTGTTTTTCACCTTGTTTTTCAAACTCCTCACTCTCAACTGGAAAATATTCAGGAGTGTCCGTGTACGGACTTAAATTTTCCAATTCTTCTTTTCCAGAACTTTCAAGTTGTTTTTCAAGTTCTTCAAGTTCTTTAATTTCTTCTTGTTTTTGCTTTTCTTCCCTCTCTCTTTGTTGTTTAACAGCTTCTCCGAATGAGATTCGAGGCAACTCGCCCTCACCTTCATCGCCCTCATCGCCCGCCTCACCTTCACTCTCGCCCTCCCCTAATATTTCTCGCTGAACCGGCTGTGCAACTTTTGAACGCGCTCTTTCTAATCGTTTTTTTATATTTAATGCGCGTTTTTCCTTATCCTCCCTTTTACCTCCTCCATCCATTTCTGATTCATTTTCATCTCCCTGAATTTTTTTAATATTTGAAATGTAATCATCTTCAAGCAACTTTACCGTAAACCCCGCCCGTTTCAAAACATGTTCCAAATTTATATAAAACGGAGTCAACCCTTTTTTCGTTTTTATATTATATTTATTATTTTGGATGACACATAATTTCCCCTTTGCGTTGAAATTGGAAACGACATCAAGCTCATCTGCCGTTGATGATGCCAATGATGACGACATAATAGATGATACAAATAAATCTTTATTTTTTACAATTAAATCATTCAATGCCGGATATTTCTCTCTCATCATTTCTTTACAAAAACGAATTTCATCTTGGTTCACCGATTTCTTTTTAAAAACCCACATTGGCGACTTGTACTCTTTTTTCTTATTATACCCGCTCGCACCCACCACCCCGTCAAACCGCGCATCTTTAGACCAACCGCAGACAAATAAAACCATCGGCTCTATTATTCGATGTTTCTCTACACCCTTGCTAAAATCATCAATGTGAATCACCATATTTCCTTCAGATGCCAGCGAATTCCAGGCAATGTAGAGTGATTTAAATAAAAAATGCACCATCCACTTGTCAAATGTTGAATGGGTAATAATGGATTGCTCGCCTTCTGTGGTAAATACTTCCAAATCAAAATAAGGCGGACTGGTAAAAATCAAATCAAACTCGCGTCCTTCCAAAGTTGCCTCTGCGCTTTCAAATGGTGCATCAATTACTTTGTACTGGTCTTTTTTTGACTCCATGTATTCGTCAATCATGGCTCTGTATCCCGGTTGCAGCGACGCATTCGGGTCAAACGCCAAATAAGAATCCAGGTTTTTTGCCAACGCTGCGAGCAATCGGTCACCCCAACCGGCGCTAATGTCTAACACACGCGTTTTTGCGCTATCTCTTAAAAAATACTCATACACGGATGCTGCAAGGGTTGCTTTGAAAAAATTACATTCCATATTTTTATATTTTTCGGGCAACGTATTGCTCAATTTATAAAATGACTCTCTCAAATTAAAACTTGTCAAATCCTCCTTCAAATCCGCATATTTTTCAATCACCAGCTTCATGTATTCCTTATTGTTCCACGCGGCAAACGGAGAAAGCTCTTTGCCTTCGCGCTTGCATTTCATTCGTTGCAGCCCTGTAAAACAATCAATCAGTTTATCCGCTTCGTAGTCGTCAGGTTGTGTGTTGATGTACACGTATCCTAATTTGTAACCGTCGACCGGTAAATTCATTTTTTGCCACACTTCACGCGCAAGTTTTTGTTGATAATTCGAATGTCGAGAGTTTACGACTTCCGGCTTGTATTTTTTAAGCGTTTGAAATGCATCCGTCTTAAATTGCGTCGTGCAATATTCCGGCGGAAATGGAAATTTTAATTCGCCGCTCTGTATCTTATCAATAATCTTTGTCGCAATAAACTCTTTATCGTATTTGCGGTACGTCTTTTCCAGCAAACTTAATTTTCCGTCTTCTATGTATGCATCAATATCGAATGATTCTGATTCCATTACTCACTCTTACTAATAATAATAATAATAGTATATATATTATTAGTAATACATTTTGCTAAATCAATTTCCGCTTATTTATTTATTTATATTTATTCTTACTTATTATATTTAATTATTTATTGTATTTTCACATTATTTTTTCAATGGGCGTAATTTGCGTCTGTATATATTATTATTTTCTATTATTGTATATTACTATTATGAACAAAACGATACTATTAACAGGTGGACTCGGCTTTATTGGAAGCCACATTGTTATCGATTTATTAAATAAACACTATAAAACAATCATTGTTGATAATTTATCTAATAGTGATTTAGAAACATTAGATAAAATTAAAAAAATTGTAGGAGATGAACTATTTTCTCTTATATCATTCTACAATATTGACATATCAAAAGAGGTACAAAAATTAGAAGAAGTATTTAAAAATCACAAGATAAATGCAGTAATTCATTTAGCAGGATTTAAAGCAGTCGGAGAATCTATTCAAAATCCTCTAAAATATTATGATAATAATTTAATTAGTACAATTCATCTCGTTCAAGTAATGAATAAATTTGAATGTAATCATATTATATTTTCTAGTTCAGCTACTGTATACGGCGATAAAAATCCACCTTATCGGGAAAGCATGATTACTACTGGTAAAGGTATTACAAATCCATACGGTAAATCAAAATGGATTCAAGAAATCATGCTTAAAGATATTACCATCGCTCAACCCAACTTTAAAGCCACAATGTTACGATATTTTAACCCTATTGGTAATCATCCGAGTGGTCTAATCGGCGAAGAGTTTAAAACAAATACTGCAAATCTCTTTCCCAATATTCTTCACGCAATACATTTTAAAAAACCATTTCATATTTTTGGCAATACCTATAAAGAAAATAAAAAAGATGGCACACCAATGCGCGACTTTATTCATGTATGCGATTTAGCAACCGCTCATGTAAAAACTCTAGATTATCTATTTGATTCTAAAGGTATAAAAAATTATGACATATTTAATGTTGGATTAGGTTCTCCTGTAAGTGTACTAGAAATTATAGATACATTCAAAACAAATAATAAAGTAAATCTACCTGTTTTAATTAAAGAAAAACGTTACGGAGATTTACCAGTTTCCTACTGTAACAATTCAAAAATACTTAAAAAAATAAATTGGTCTCCCAAGTACACATATAGTGACGCATGTGAGCACACTTGGAAATACTACACGACCTATTATCTTTAAATTAAAAAAGTGGCTAGCAATTTGCTAGCCACTTTTTTATACAAATCATTTTTATTTTTGGTCCAGTGTAATTATTTTTACAATACATTCCAAAATAATATTTTTTTATTCATAGGGTTCATTCCATTGTATCTTAAACACATTTCAAATGCTTTTAAATCATAATTCGACATTGACGGAAAATCAATTTTAAGTTTTGATGCATACTCGAATGGTTTGGGATATTTTATTATTGTTACCAGGGGGGCTAAACACGCCTCCGCCCCCTTGAACTCTGCACCAACTTGTACTCCGTATATTTTTGTTTGCCCCCCCACCATTCCTTGTCCTTGTGATGATAATTCGTTTACAGCTTGAATAATCCCGCAAAGTAAAGTCCCCGAACCTACCGCGCACCATATTTCATCGGGCGGATTTTTGAACATTGCGGTAAATGACTCAATCACACTTTTTGCTCGACACGCAATTAGATCTATATTTTCAGGGGATTTGGCACCAAATGCGATTTTATGAATGCGTGTTTGTTGTGTTGTTTGTTGTGTTTTTGTATTGTATGTTTCTGGATGTTCTCCTAATTGGCATTGTTGGCATTGATATTGATTATGATTATGCTGCTGATTTATATATTCGCGCGCGCGTTTTTCAACTACAGTTAAATAACCATACGGAACTTCAACTATATTTGCAGAATAGGATGCGCACAATTCGGTATTTGGATGACGCTTGTTACGTTTTGCACAAAAAATTGTAGCTTTTTTATTATGTTTTTTACAATATGCAGATAATGCAATTTGAAATCCGCCGTAAACCGGAGATACATATACAAACTCGTTGATAGCGTTATTTGAGTCGTTTACATTTATGGCAGCTTCGAATATCGAATCCAATAATATAGATTTCGTGCCACCCACCAATAAATCGTCCCGTAATACACCTATTCCATAATGATCTTCTATTTTTATGTTTTTTTCAACATTTTCCATTATATTTTATTATGTTTTACTTTTTTATAATAAAATAATTAAGGGTAGGGAACGAACGAACGATACATTTAAATATATTTATAAGGTCCATCCCCCTTCACCGTTGTATTATGCTTATCACGTTCTACTATAATGTTGCCGCGCTTACCATGAACCAGCCAGTTGAACCTGCCATTCTCGCCGTAAACGCTAAATGTATTGTTTTCCACATTCACTTCGCTCGCACTGAACACTTTCACTTTGCCGTCGTAAATGTGGGTAATTTGAACCGTATAATCGTCGCTTCTATTACACAATTGTCCAACATAGGATGGAAGGCGTATTAGCGCCGACATTCCATTCATAATTTCGCCCTTGCCTCTGTAATAAACGCCGGCTTCCGGTCCTTCCAAACAAGCATGAACTAATAGTTTATTGGCAGTGTCAAGAGGATGGTCTATAATAAATGATTTGGCACCTGAATAATAAACAACTTCTTTCGATCCTAGGTGGTCATACATAAGTACTGAATAATTTGTGCCAGTACTTCCAATTGGATCTACATAAAATGAACCTGTACGAGTACTTTGTAGTTGACTACTATTTCCGTTCAATATAATGGTGTTATCGTGTTGGTTCGAAGAACCAGCATTTAAACCTATGGCAATTGTATGTTGACCTTGATTATTTTGACCAGCTTTTTCACCAATGGCAATCGCACTATCGCTTTGATTTTCACTACCGGCTTGATAACCAATTGCAATCGAATAACCCGAACCGCGACCTTGACCTGTTTGACCGGCTTGATAACCAATGGCAATCGAAGATGCTGATTGACCAGATTGACCGGCTTGATTACCAATGGCAATCGAAGATTCTGATTGATCAGATTGACCGGCTTGATTACCGATAGCAATCGTATTGTCGCGTTGACCGGCGTGTTGACCCGTACAACCGGCTTCATTACCAATTGCAATCGCATTATTACCTTGAATATATTGACCGGCTTGATTACCAATGGCAACTGTATTATCACTTTGAGCATTTTGACCGGCTTGATAACCAATGGCAACTGCACCACCCGCCAATCCGCTCTGATACGATTGACCGGCTTGATAACCAATGGCAACGCAGGGTAAACCTGATATAAACCCCTGGTTACCTTCACCCGCTTGATAACCAATAGAAATAGAACCAGGACTTTGACCCGTACAACCGGCAAGAGTACCAATGGCAACTGCATTTGCGCATTGACCCGAACAACCGGCTAGGTAACCTATTGCAATTGCACTTTCGCCTTGACCAGTTCCACCCGGGTTAGAAGTAGAAAGACCATCCAAAGTACCACCGGCACCGCTCCCAATGGCAATTGCGTTATCACCTTGATTATAAATTCCAGCTTGGTAACCGATTGCAATTGCACATCCTGTACCGCCCGTCAATCCTTGACCGTATGCGCCAGCTCCTTGTCCAATGGCAATGGAACCATCACTTTGAGAAACACTGCCGGCATAATTGCCAATTGCAATTGCACCGCCCGCAGTCCCTATCATTCCTTGACCCGTTCCACCAGCATTAATGCCAATGGCAATTTGACCATCTGCTTGACTTATTTGACCGGCTTGTATACCAATGGCAACTGCACCGGCTCCTTGACCCGTTTGACCGGCTTGTAAACCAATGGCGATTGAAATCTTTCCTTGATTGTATTGACCGGCTTCTGCACCAATGGCAATGGACGACCCTCCTTCATCATGCGGGTCATAAGTATAACCTTGACCTGTTTGACCGGCTTGAAAACCAATAGCGATTGAACCACAATACTGGTTATATTGTCCGGATTGAACACCAATTGCGATAGATAAACCAGTCTGACCGGTTCCTTTTCCTTGACCCACTTGTCCAGCTTGATAACCGACGGCAACAGAACCGGTTGGACCGCCTTCAACCTTTATAGTTGAGTCAAGAATGAATTCACCGGAAAAGGGATTTACAGAAAAAGGAGACGCCTTGTTGATATTTAAATCTACACCACCAGTGTTGCTTACAAAAACAGGATAATAAGTTGTATTCCCAATTGCCTCAATTATATTAACTGCACCCGATCCTGTTGGTCCGGTTACTGTGCTTGGAGCACCAGTTGGTCCACTTGGTCCGCTTGGTCCGCTTGGTCCGGTTACTGTGCTAGCAGCACCAGTTGGTCCAGTTGGTCCAGTTTGTCCAGTTTGTCCAGTTTGTCCAGTTGGTCCAGTTTGTCCAGTTTGTCCAGTTTGTCCAGTTTGTCCAGTTTGTCCAGTTTGTCCTGTTGGTCCAGTTGGTCCGGTTACTGTGCTCGCAGCACCATTTGCACCATTTGCACCGGTTGGACCGGTTGAGCCGGTATTAGACGCTTGTCCGTGAGGTCCCGTTGCTCCTGTTGCTCCCGTTGCTCCAGTGGGTCCAAGAGGACCGCCATACGGTCCGGTGGGTCCCGTTTGCCCCCAAATCGTAGACGATTTAATTGCAGACCACGGACCAACGCGTCCCGCTTGAGTTATCGCTCGAATTTTAAAAAAATATTGTGTAACCGGTGCAAGATTTATCGCAGTGTATGTAGTTTGAGTAAATGGAATACTTTGAGAATCGGGCGTTCCTTCACACGGCACCCATGTGGCTGAACACAAATTATAATCACACGCATTCTGTTGCAGTTGATATTTGGCTATCGGATCACTTGCTGATGAATATGCCGGTAACCATTTAATTGTTGCCGATAATGCTGACATTGTTTTGTTTATGTTTAATAATAATCAATTAATTATATATAATAATTATTAATAACTATATATTATTTTTTTATTAATAATTTTTTATTATTTTTTTATTAATAATTTTTTATTACAAAAAAACTACATGAATGCCATGTCCGCAAGAATTGGGTTCAATTCGTTAATACTACACCTATTTTCCGGTCTCACCAGCATGTGTTTCATAAAAATATCACGAAGATATTCATGCTTCACTGAATTAAAATATCTAGGATTAATGTAACCGTATTCATCAAAAAAAAGATACGGAAATTCGTTATAATAATTATATGTCTTTTTAAACGCATACATTGTCATAAATATTAACCCGATTGACCAAATGTCGTGTTTTTTATCGTGCTTTACCCACTTATACGAATAGTTGATTCCGGTAATATATTGATTCACATTGCCGGTTTCCGGCGCGCAATACGGCATTGTTCCGCCACTCGCATGCGTTGTTTTTAAATGCGTTCCCGATAATCCGTAGTCTATTAAACAGACGTTATTATTATAGTCCACCATTATATTATTCGGCTTCAAATCGCCGTGCACGCAATCCACATCATGCAATTCTTTTATTATTGCGCAAACCTGTATTAATAAATCATACATCATCTCATATATATTGCCTCTCGATTTATGCTTATGCATCCACATATCCAGCGTCATTCCGTTGACATGGGGCTGGATGCTATAATATAATGAAGAAGAAGGTGCCACTTCAATGTGAACGTACATTGGCAACACAATTCCCATCCGAAATATTTCCATAAAATTATTATTATTATATTTTTTAAAAATAACGTCTGCTGTTAACATTTCATTCTCAACTTGGTCGCGCGTCGTATCAATTCTAATAATTAAATCAAAGTATTTGTGTTTGAATACGCCGTAGTTATTCTCAAACAAAATCTTTTTGTTGTTGTTTTTGTTGTTATCATTGTTATCATTATCAACGATATATTCGTCATCATCATCTTCATATTTTTTTATTATATGAAGGTCACTTACATCTTTATTATGTATCTTTAGTATCATTTTTTTTATGTCTGATTTGTTATACACAACGTGCGATTTTCTTGCATTTATTATCATTTCCACAATTTCATCAATTGTTGGAATGGTTGGCTTTATCTTTGATTTCGGTACGCGTGTTGCGTTTGTTATTGCAACATCGTCAGATAAGAAATTTAACAGTGGCTCCTTCGCGCCTTCCAACTCATTATTGTTTTTATTCGTATTCATCATGGTGGGGTTTATTTGTTTCGAACTACTTTATTTATTTAGTAAATACTTTGTATATACATTTTTTTATGTATTTACTTTTATTTAGTTGGATTTAATAATTTATAAATAATATTATTATATTGTTATATTATATAATATTATTATGCCCTTGACTGATTCATCATCATCCTCGAATATTCAAAAAACAGCTGCACAACTTCAAGAAGAAGCAGATAGAGCGGCAGCAAGAGCGGCAGCAAGAGCGGCAGCAGCAGCAGCACCAGGCAAAGAAAATGTGAATCCTCAACGTCGTAGTCGCACTCAACGCCGTGGTCGCGGTCGCGGTCGCACTCAACGCCGTGGTCGCACTCAACGCCGTGGTCGCACTCAACGCCGTGGTCGCGGTCGCGGTCGCAAAATGAATTAAAAAAACAATAAATAAAACTAAATAAAACAATCAATTCACAATAAACCTATTGATTGTTTTACTGTTTATAAAAATCCAATAATCTCGCCGACGGATCCACGTTTGTGCAAAACGGGTGCCGCCAATAATATGGAATCGCATTATCGCTCTTTTCCGGAAAAAAAGTTTCATATACTTTTCTATAATAATAACTCTCTTTATCATACGGCAAATTATTTTCATTATGCGCTTCATGTTTTAAATCGTTGATTTTTTTCAAATATACATTAAATTCCACATCCGTCACCTTTTTGTCAACGTGCTCCTTTATCATTTGAACCCACGTTCTTCCTGAACTCCCCGACACCCCATCGCTAAATGCCTCCTTTCGCCTCCAAAGCAAATCGTCCGGTAAATAGTCGTACCCGTCAAACGCTTTCCGCAGCAAGTATTTCTCAATCCTCTCATCCGTGAATCGCTTGAAGCGCGGCGGAATTTCCATCACGTATTTCAAAAGCGCCTTGTCCGCAAACGGAACCCGAGCTTCTAATCCAGCGCCCGAAATTGTTTTGTCTGAACGCAATAAATCAAAATATCGCACATCTCGAATCATCCGCTCATTTTCCCGCTTAAACGCAGCATCAGATGGCGCTTTTGTAAATCCGCGATAAGATCCAAACATTTCATCCGACATGTCTCCGCAAAAAATAACAACATCATTCGACATTCGCGAAATATACTTGCTAATTAACAAATTCGGCAGAGACGCGCGCACAGACGTGGTGTCATAACTCTCGATTTGATATATCGTGTCTTCAATGGCGTCCAAAAATTCCTCCTCGGTTAAACACACTTCGTGATGGCGCGTGCCCAAAAATTTCGCCGCACGCTTTGCCCACATTAAATCCACCGAACCTTTTAGTCCAATGCTGTACGTGTTCAGTTTTGACGGATCCATGTTCTTACACAAAATTGCCGTGACAAGCGTGCTATCCAAACCACCCGACAGCAACGACCCCACCGCCCCCCGCTCCGACATTAGCCGCTTCTTTACAGCAGATTCCAATAACGTTTTAATGTTTGCGCATATATTGTCTTCACCGTCTTCCACCGTCTGAAACACGTAATCATACGGCACATATTGTTCCAGCTCAACATCGCACATGGTGCGAATCGCAAGTCCAGAATAATATGGTTTGATCGTCAGCGTTCCCAACTCATATTCCCCGTAGCATCCCGACGGAAATTGTTTTATGTATGCACCCAAACAATGATCCATTGATTTGATTTCGCTTGAAACCGTAATATCCGCCGCAAATCCACTCTCTGACCCGTAAAACAACGACCGTATTCCAAACGGGTCTCTTCCAATGTACATTTTATCATCATCGTGATCCACCAAAACCAGCGCAAATACGCCATCAAGCCGCTTCAACGTTTCCTCCATTCCAATTTTCCGAAATAAATGAATAACAATCTCACAATCTGACCCCCCTCGGCTATACTCGTCGTTCAACTTATATTCCTCAATCAATTGTTTGTGATTGTAAATCTCCCCGTTGCACACCAGAGTGCAACCCTTCATTTTTAACGGCTGATTTCCAGCGTTGCTTAAACCATTAATCGCCAAACGATGAAACCCAATGCACATGTGCGAACTATTCTTCGTTTTTTCATTCAAAAAAATAGAATTATCAGGTCCGCGATGACTCGTCTTATAAAATGACATCTGTAGCATTTTCAATTTTTTCATATCAATATATCTTGTCAACCTGTTCTCGTAATAAAAAATTCCGCACATTTCTTTAGTTGGTGGGTGGTACTGGTGGTAATAATCAATAGTACATATATATTAAACGCTCTTTCTATGTTGATTTAATAAATATTGTGTGGTTTCACGCGGCGCCCTTATTTAGTAAGTAATTAAAATATATATAAAATATATTTATATATATATTTTCTAATACATATATAAATATACATATATACAGATAATAAATGTTCGGTGTTGTAAACAAATTATACTTGTGCAATCAAGAAAGGTCTAGACAGTTAAACGACCGTATCACCGCTCGCAATGCGCCATCTGCGCCGCTGCAGCCGCAATACAGTATGCGACCAGTTTTAACCAAATATTCAATCATGCCCATTTTAGACCAGCGCGCGACCCCCACCGTCTCCATTGGCGAATATCCGCAATACAATCCTGAAACCACATTCAATCCCGGAAACGCGCAAGCGCCGTGGTCCGGTTTCTCTTCAAACATTAACACGGAATCCACTCTCAGAAATCAATTCTTTGCGCTTCAAAATTGCGAACAATCGGAATATGTGCCTTCATCAAAAAGTGACCTCTATAATGTTCGCATCCCCGAAAATTATGTCAAACAACCGTTCCCCGACCTTTTTAATCGTCAACAATTCTGTCTCCATAATCCCAACGAACACAATATCGCAAATAAATTTTTCAATAATTCAACTCGAACTGACGTTAAAAATTTGTAAATATAAAATATAAATAGTTTTATATGGATTTGCACTATTCGTGCGTGTCTTATACATTCCTTTTATTTTTGTTTTCATTCGTTGTAATTTATAAACGCATTATAATATATAATATATATAAATTATAAAATGGACATTTCTTTAAACTCGGTTGACGATGCAACTCTAGAATATATGGTAAATGTCGCACAATATGAAAAATATCTTCGCAAAAATAATATACTATACGATACAGGTTTCAAAAGAGATTTGAAATTATATAAAAAAAGAATCATTTCTATTACCAAACGTGGCATAAAAGACGACATTTCTGATGTTGCGCTTGTCAACACATTTAATACGTACATGAAGGCGTGCATATCATTTTTAAAACTTGAAGACAAAAACAAAAACCAACACACAATTTCAACCGACAATGCACCCGTTGCACCCGATGCACCCGTTGCACCCGTTGCACCCGATGCACCCGATGCGCTGCATGTTGTAAAATTGACAGATGAATATGCGGAGGAAATGAAGCACATAAACACCATGCATGAAGTGAAAAAACTTACATTAGATATAAATATCAATAAACAAAAGTCAAAATAAATATATTAAAATATTAATATTATTATTATTAATTATTATTAATATTAATAATATATATCAATAAATGCCCAAAAAAAATAAAAATACAAAAAGTATTCGAAGTAAATCAAATACAACAATAACCCAAAATAAAGGCAATTCGAATTCGTCTCAAGAAAACACATCAGACAAGTCATTTAGAAAACTTTCATGCGCACCAACACAGGAAAAAGATTTCACGTGTTACACTACAAATGCAATAATAAAATTAAGAGACAATTGGAATGCGCGACACCCAGACGCAATCATAAATAGTAACGACATTAAAGAAATATGGGAATCGTTAAAAAATGGATTCGGAAACGTATGCAATAAAGAATCGTGCTGGCTTCGTCAGCTCTTTGATCAAAGCGCATCAGCAACAAAAGATTTATTTAATTATTTTGCACCCGAAAGCCCTAAAACATGGAATAAAAATCCAAATGAATGGCTTTCCAGTGTTGACATTACAAAAGTCATGAAACAATACGAATCTGCTTTTCCTTTTTTCGAATTTCTTGGACCATCACCCATCGATTTCGATAAAACTCCAAAGGGCGAACCATCTTGCGTATATGAAGAATTGTGTAATTTCGATATTAAAAAATACCTTGATCCAAATAATAAAAAAACAAAAATTGGAATCATATTTAATACAGACCCCCACTATTTATCCGGCTCACATTGGATATCTCTCTTCATAAACATCAAACAACAATTCATTTTCTTCTTTGACAGCACGGGCGACGCGCCATCCAAAGAAATTAATAAATTTGCCAAAAGAATAATTAAACAGGGCGAAGACATTGGATTGAATCTAAAATATATTGTAAACAATAAACAACACCAAAAAAGTAACACGGAATGCGGAATTTATTCGCTCTTCATGATTGCCAATCTTTTAAAAGAAACCAAAACGCCAAACGATTTCTTAACAACCATATTTACAGATAAAGAAATGACAACATTTCGACAAATATTCTTCAATAAAGAATCGCTATAGATAAGATGATTTATATTTTATTCAAATCTATGACAACTCGTCTCATTTTTCTTCTGTATTCATAATAATCGGAGTCGTCAGTCTCTGTTACGCTTTCAAGCTGTTTCAAACATTCATAAAAATGATTGCAACTTTCAAATGTTATAATCCCGCCATCGTATATATCATCCATGTCTTTTCGACATTGTTGATGTCTCAGCGTGTAATAGTAATCATATGATGAAACGCTTAGAAAATTAAGCACGTTTGCCATCAATGAGAGTGTGGTTTCGGGTTCGGTCATTGGTTTTTCTGGTTGTTGTTCTGATTGTTGTTCTGATTCTATACCTTCGCGTTCGCGTTCCATTTAAGTATTTGAATTGAATTTATTATAAGTAAATAAAAGTTTAAATTTTAAATTGTTATTTATTAAGTAATTTATGTTATCTTATAAATAACATAAATAAATTCATAATATAGTGTCCGCGAAATGTATATTTTTTTAATTTATATTGTTTACTTGCGACCACCACGACCGCGACCGCGAGAACCATCATCCCCGCGAGGCTTTGAATCGCGCGAAAAAGGTTGAGATTGAGATTGAGAACCGAATCCAGAACCAGAAGATGATGGTGCACTCGAACTCGTCGTCCTCCTCAATACAGGCACATACGTATCCTCCTCCTCATCACAATCAGACCCCCCGCCGCCTCCACGAGAATCGCGAGAATTTTGATGGGAAGAAGAGGACGTCTGGCGAGCATCATTGCGCGTCTCGCACATCAGCTTCCCTCCATACATGCCCGTAACATTCGTCGCCTGGCACGAATGCTGCCCGTTTGCAACATTCGAAACGTCAAACTCTACATACTCCCCCTGCACCAAAAAACGATATTGCTCATCCTGTACCTTCACGTTTGAATGATGCACGAAAACCTCGCTTCCAACTTTGACTTCACTGCTGCCTCCGCTATGAACAACAGTCAAAAAACCAAATCCCGTTTTCATATTAAACCATTTTACACACCCTACCATTTTCTTTCCTGAAGAACCACTTGCTGTTGTTGCCATCTTGTTGATTGCTTGCTATGAATGTATTAGCGATACAGCTTTAAGTATCTTTGAATATATAATATTGTAAATATGCAGGGACATTCCCACACCTACCAACTATAAATACATATACATTTACCAGTAACATTTCTATTTTATTTTATTTTATTTTATTTTATTTTATTTATGATTTCATGATTTGATTTATCTCTCGTCTCTCTAGAATGTAAACTACAAACTTATCTAATAGAATAAAACATCAATGTATACGACCTCTTTTTAAAAAAGATAGTTTGGTTATTGGTTTTTAGAGAGACGAGAGATAAATCAAATCATGAAATCATAAATAAATAAAATAAAATAAGATAGAAATGCTAAGAAAAATATACTTAAAGGCATATTGTTACCTATAAATACATATATTGTATTGCATGCAGATTTTTGTAAAAACACTAACCGGAAAAACAATTACGCTCGAAATTGAAGCAACTGACACTATAAGCTCACTCAAAGCTAAAATTCAGGATAAAGAAGGTATTCCGCCTGATCAACAACGGTTGATATACGCAGGAAAACAGTTGGATGACGAGAGAACTTTAGCCGATTATAATATTCAAAAAGAATCTACTCTCCATCTTGTTTTGTGATACTAATTTTATATACTTATTATTTATATTTATTTTATATTATAAATATAAATGAGTTCAGATCATGAAGAAGGTGCAATGACGCGCGGACGTCTGAAAAAAATATTAGAGAGTTCGCCAGAGCATATATTAAAACGCGACATTCGCGATATGGATAAACAAACGTTGGAAGATGCGTTTTTTTTATGTTTAGAACAACTTGTAACTTTAAAAGAAGAAAATAACAAGCTCAAACAAGATTTGCGTATCGCTTATTCCATATACACCAGAAAAACGAATGGAAATCATCGCCCCACACCCTCAGCATCAACGAAGCAAACAATTCGTAATATATTTTCACCACCACACACAGCCAAAGAGATCATCAGGGGAATAACAAGAATGACACCGGAAATGCGCGGACGACGACGAACTTTGCGAAGAAATATTAAATAAAACAAATCTTTTAATTTATATAACATAATATATTAGTTATTTAGTTATTTAGTTATTATCAGAACAACACAAACCCGTGTGTATTAATAACACAAACATTAAATATACATGTTTTTATTATATGAATTATTATCAACTACATTTGAATTTTTTATAAATAGCTGCATTCCATCTTTTACATCCATCGGCGAAATGCACCGTTTATCTTTACTCCTTCCAGCCAATAAATTCTTCGAATGCGCAATCTTACATTTCACAAAAAGAAGCTCCATGTCACCTCCGTGATATCTAAAATGTGCCGTATTTTCCTTTATAAATTCATCAGTCATTGCACCCTTTTCAACATCCCAACCATTATCTTTCGACTTTTTAATGAAAATTTGCACCATTTCATGCGGGACATACGACTGCATCGTAAAATGAATACTAAACCGACGTTCCAAACCATCATTCATGCCAAAAAAATTGCGCTTTAACTCATCCTTATATCCCGCAATCATTAAAATGAAATACTTATTATCATCTTCGCGCATTTCTGTCAAGCTCTGATTTATCAAATCCAAGCACTCTTTGCTGTATGAATCCTGTGTATCTTTCCCGCTACTGTTTCCAATTGAATATGCTTCGTCAATAAAAAGAACGCCACCGCGAACCGAATTCAAAACTTCTGCGGTTTTAAGCGCGGTTTGCCCTAAATAACCTGCTATCAAGTCTCCGCGACGAACCTTTCTGAAAATATTGTTTTTCAATACACCGATTTTTAAATATATATTTGCGACCTTTTGGGCAAATTCCGTTTTGCCAATGCCCGGTTCGCCATAGATAACCGTGTGCAACAAATCGTCATTTTTGCGATTTAAACGCATGCTATAATATAAAATTAACGTGACAACTTGTTTTTTAAATTCTTGCTGACCTATCATATTATTTAAATCTTCCATTTCAGGAATTAAATTCTTTATCATTGCCAAGTCAATATTATACTCAATGTGCGGCTCTAATTTAAATTCTACTCCAACCTTTTTGCCGATGTCGATTAAATCTTCCAAATCGTCTACTTCTGCTTCAATGTTGATTCGCCTTGTAATCTTGGAAGGAGGAGGGGGAGGAGGGTTAGACAGATTCGACACATTCGGAAAATTCGGCATATTCGGATAATATTGGTGCGGAGAATATTGTAAAATGGAAGACCTAGGCATCGATCGTAACGGATCGGAATATTTATTATATTTATAATACGTATTTTTTTTTACTTTTGAAGGATATTCATTTTTTGACATTTATGGGTTAATATTGTAATTATTATATAATTGCATATAATAATAATTACAATAATTTTCATTTAATTTATATGACAACATAACAAAGAACAATATTAAATTAATCAATGTGAACTTCCTTGCCTATCGTTTTTATTATTCGTTTCTCCCCGACCTCCGGTATCGGCGTACACGCGTGATTAAATGTCAATAAAAATTGTCCATTCTTTGCTGAACTCGTTTTTTCCACCTCCGGATCTGAATCTTTCCACTCTTTTAATGATTTAAATTGTTTCCGAGATATTGCATTAATTGTATCCTTTAATTTTGAATTACCTTCGTCCTTTTCCCACTTCTCTTCATCCTTTATATACATGATGTCTCTCTTGTTGTCTGTGCAATGTATGGGACGCTTGTAAACATCCAACTCTTTTAACCCTCTCAAAAATATATTGCCTACGCTGTCCTCCAACGTCTTCTCTCTCGTAACGCTTAAATCATCCATAGTAATTTGCAACGACTTTATAAAATCACTAATATTTAAAGCATCTTTACATTGTTCGTTTAAAAAAACATTCAAATTAAATTTCTGTTTTATATTTGTCGTATTATTATTTGTAATCGTATTTCCACCACACATTAACGGAATCATTTCTATTAACTTTTTTTGCTGCTCTTGCTGGTCTCGTATGTGCTGCTCTTGCTGGTCTCGTATAAATTTATGCTGATCCTTCATTAATTGTTTCATTTCTGCATTATCTCTCATTAAACTCATTATTATATTATCCTTGCTCGAACATGAACGTTTTTTATGTTTATTAATTCCGGCTTGTGTTTTGAATACTTTTCCACACACACACTCTAATTCCAATACATTCGTATTCGCATTCGTATTCACATTCGTATTCGATTTCACATTCGCATTCGCATTCGTATTCGAATTCGCATTCACATTCAAATACGCATTCGAATACGCATTCGCATTCGCATTCGCATTCGCATGTTTTTTTGTTTTAATATGTCTATTATAATCACTCTCAAAATAACAAGAAAAGTTACATTTTTTACATAGAAACTGTTTATTTAATATTTTTGAAACATCGGTAATGGGTAAAAGGCTCATTTATTTATAATAATATTATAAATCTGTGTATATATAATATTATTATACTACATTTAAATTGATTTAATTATTTATTGAATTAAATTAATCAATTTAATAAGGTTTATCCCTTCTATTCCACATTTCCCTAAAAAAATACTAAAATGTTGATTTTTTAAGGATGATTTGTAAATTATTTATTCGTCGTAAAAAATGAATCAAAACATTTATTATTTTTTTATTGGGATTTATCCTCGAAAATCGATAATCTTGTTTTCATTCCACAAAACATTGCATTTGGGGGGATGTTTTAGAGGGAGACCCATTTTGTAACCCGAAAAATACAAATAAATCCAGAGCATCCGCAATGTCGCTCGTTTTTTTATTTTGGTGCTGAGAGCATAAGCCTAGCAAAACCAAAAAACGAGTAAAAACGAGCGGGTTTTAGAGCATATCAGTAAGAGAAGTCGCGTCGATATTGACAATTTTGTGAGCATAAATGCTCTAAATCCAAAATGATCCATTTTGGATCGAAAAACGAGTGATTTTCTGAATCTTTTTTTTTATGAGACCACATATGATGCCGCGCATGGTTCCTGGATACGATATTTTTGTGATGCTCGTTTTTTTCGATCCAAAAGCGTCCATGTCCAAAAATGTCCAAAATGTCCAAAATGTCCAAAATGTCCAAAAAATGTCC
>Ga0209086_10001667_pt1 | contig 17936 bp, 11 predicted proteins | sample M_130207_XF_Meta_FD_187312 | JGI IMG/M metagenome (GOLD analysis project Ga0209086, IMG submission 187312) | Freshwater microbial communities from Lake Montjoie, Canada to study carbon cycling - M_130207_XF_MetaG (SPAdes) (version 2) | ecosystem: Environmental > Aquatic > Freshwater > Lake... | reverse complement strand
AAAATTTGCACCGCGTGACGCAGTGATCCGCCGCTCAGAAATGGACCGAAGATGCGCGCTCCCTGAAAGCGCGTGTCTTGCGGATTGCGCGTCACAAAGACTCCAGGAAATTCGTCGCGCATGGTGATCGCGAGATATGGAAACGTCTTGTCATCAAGCAGCCGCTCGTTGAATCGCGGCTGAAGATCTTTGACGAGGCGCGCTTCCATCAACAACGCCTCCCATTCGCTCTCGCAGATGATCACATCAAAGTCAACGATCAGCGCAAGCATGGGCTGTTTGCGAGGCCCCAAATCGGTGCTCGCAATGAAGTACGAACTGACCCGATCAGGCAAATAGAGGGCTTTTCCAACATATAAAACACCCCCTTGCTCGTCTTTCATGAGATAGACCCCAGACTCTGGCGGCAATCCACGAGCTTTTTTCAGCAATTGCGAAATCAAATTGTTGACCATTTTATGCAATTCTAGATAACTCCGACCGTTGAGCCGATATACTTCTTTTCACGATTGTCTGTTTTTACATCACCCAGAACTCCAAGTTCACAACCAAAGGAATCAACACTATGAAGCGTTTCGCAATCATTACTGGAAGCATTCTCCTCCTCTCACTCGCTGCATGCGCAAACACCGACACCACCACGGCTCCAGGAGCTGTCAGTGGCAAGTCATCTTCATGCTGCAAGGACAACAAGGCAGCGACCTGCGATAAGACAGCTGCACCAGCTGCAGCATCGCCAGGCGCAGTCAGCGGCGAAAAGAAGTCGGGTTGCGGCGCATGCCCAATGTCCGGCGGAGCCACAGGCTGCCCAATGTCTGGCAAGACCAACGGCTGATTTCGATAATCACCGAGACTGAACGAAACCGCAGAGCCCGAACAATCGGGTTCTGCGGTTTTCATTTGTTCTTCACGGACCAAGATTCGCTATTATGAAATCACCGTGAATAACACCTTTCTTCTTCGTGGAGGTCGGGTCATCGATCCTGCGAGTGGCTTTGATGCCACGGCTGATGTGTTGATTTCAGCTGGTGTGATCTGCGAAATCTCGAAGAAGCCTGGAAAACTTTCTGCGTCAGCAGGCGGTACGGTGATCGAATGCGAAGGACGCTTGGTTGTTCCAGGATTGATTGATCCCCATGTTCATCTCCGAGAGCCTGGCGCAGAGCACAAAGAGACAATCGCAACTGGAGCCGCAGCAGCTGTTGCAGGCGGATTTACCAGCGTCTGCTGCATGCCCAACACGACGCCGACCATCGACCTTCCAAGCACCGTTGAATTCGTGCAGATGCGAGCCGCGGCAAGTCGAAAGGCGCGCGTCTTTGTGGCAGGCGCTGCAACAGTCGGACGCGCTGGAGAACAACTCGCGCCAATGGGAGCGATGTCGCAAGTCGGCGCAGTCGCATTCACCGATGACGGTGACTGCATCGCAAGTGCGGGGATGATGGGAAAAGTTCTCGCAGTATGTGCATCGCTGGACAAAGTGTTTATGCAGCACTGCCAAGATCCCACGTTGACGATGGGCGGAGTGATGAATTCTGGCGTGATCAGCGCGCGGCTTGGACTTGGCGGATGGCCTGCAGTCGCAGAAGAAGTCATTATTGAAAGAGATATTCGCTTAAACCGTGGGCATCGCTGTCGCTATCACGTGCAGCACATGACGACTTGCGGTGGAGTGGACATTGTTCGACGCGCACGTGCGGATGGACAGCGCGTCACTGCAGAAGCATCGCCGCATCATCTGTTGTTGACTGAAGAAGCTTGCAATAATTACAACACGCAAGCCAAAGTCAATCCCCCGCTGCGAACCGACGAAGACATTCGTGCATTGATCGAAGGGATCGTGGATGGAACGATCACTGTGCTCGCAACGGATCATGCGCCGCATGCATCTGCGGAAAAAGCACGCGATTTTACTGCTGCACCATTTGGAATGATCGGATTGGAATGCGCTCTTGCGCTCTATGCCAAGGCGCTCGTTGAGAGTGGTGCGATTGATTGGCCGCGACTGATTGCGCTGCTGACGATCGAGCCTGCGCGACTCTTGGGAATTGATTCCATCGGACATGGCCAAATTGCGCAGGGTTTTCTGGCAGATGTGACGGTGATCGACACCAATGCAACATGGAAGATCGATTCGGAAACTTTCCAATCGAAGAGTCGCAATTGCCCCTTCGATGGTTGGCAAGTTCGAGGGCGAGCAACAGATGTCTTTGTCGCTGGGCGACATGTCCTAGTAGGCGGCACATTGCCGGCGACCCCAACGATCACTGCACACGCAAGCTTTAATGTCCTTTGATCTCGCTCAACTTCAAGCGACCCACCGCGGCGCAGCACAGTCACTCCACCGTGACCATGTCAACCCGAAGTGGATGCAGGCTCTGAAACTGATTGGATTCGACCATGAATATGTGCGTGCGGAGTCGCAATATCTCTGGGATGCAAATGGAAATCGCTATCTCGACATGATCGGTGGATATGCGGTTTGTAATGTGGGACGCAACCATCCTGTGATTCGCAAAGCGCTCACAGATTTTCTTGCATCACAAACTCCTTCGATGGTTCAGTTCGACGCGTCGATTCTTCCCGGTTTGCTGGCGCGACAGTTGAAAGGTCGCGTTGGAAGGGATCTTGATCGAGTGTTCTTCACCAACTCAGGAACAGAAGGAATCGAAGCGGCAATTAAATTTTCGCGCTGTGCAACTGGAAGACCCACAATGCTCTATGAAAAAGGCGCATTCCACGGACTTTCGACTGGTGCGCTGGCGATGAATGGATGCGAAAGTTTCCGTAGTGGATTTGAACCGCATCCAAAAGATTTTCGCGCCCTGCCCTTCAACGATTTGGTTTCCCTCGAACGAGAACTTGCCCGTGGCGATGTTGCAGGATTCGTCGTCGAACCAATTCAGGGTAAGGGAGTCAATGTGCACTCGTATGGTTTCCTTGCCGAGGCTTCCGCTCTCTGCCATCGACATGGTGCGCTGTTTGTTGTGGATGAAGTTCAGACCGGCGTTGGTCGAACAGGATCTTTCCTCGCGATCGATCAAGAAGGTGCTGTTGAACCTGACATCGTCGTGCTGAGCAAGGGACTTTCTGGCGGCTATGTTCCAGTTGGTGCAGTGATGACGAAGACTGCCGTCTGGGACAAGGTCTTTTCTCGTCTTGATCGTGCGATTGTGCATTCGTCGACTTTTCATATGAGCGGCCTTGCGATGGTTGCTGGCCTTGCGACTCTGAGTGTTTTAGAAGATGAGCGATTAGCGGAAAATGCAACACAAATGGGCGCACTCTTGCGCAATGGACTGGAGGCAATGAAGCCACGATTCGAGTTCATCGGTGCAATTCGACAGCGCGGTCTGATGATCGGAATCGAATTTGCAAAGCCCAGCAGTCTGACATTGCGAATGGCGTGGCAAATGATTCATGCCCTCGACGACAATCTATTCACACAAGCGGTGACGATTCCATTGATGCAGGATCATCGAATTCTTTCGCAAGTCGCTGGGCACGCAATTCCTGTGCTCAAATTGACTCCACCGCTGACGATCTCTTCGGATGATGTCACTAATTTTCTTGGTGCGTTTGAAAAGACAATGATCGGGATCCACCGCTTTCCTGGACCAGCATGGGATGCACTGAGGCGAATTGCGCTCAACTCTCTTCGGCCAAATAATGCTGCACCGAAAATTGCACAAGAATTGGATGTACGTCAGGCAGCGGCGGAATGGCTTGGTGAAAGCGACACAACTGATCAGCGCACAGACTCTCGAAAATGATCATGAGCCCTCATGCATAACGGTTCGCTCGATACCCAAACGGCATATCCAAACTGGCGAACGCGAATCATCGCGTTGCTGACCAACTTCGTGACTCGTGCGCCCAAGACGGTAGTGATTTGCGCTGTGCTCCTTTCGTTGATAAGTGCGTGGTATGCGGCCAAGAATCTCACGCTTGATGCCAACACCGATTCGCTCATCAGCCCAGACCGCCCATTTATGCAGAAATACACTGCATATTGCAAGGAATTTGGTGACCTTGAATATCTCTATGTCGCTGTCGATGCGAAAGGAAATCCCACAGCCGCAAAGGCCGCTGTGGATGAACTGAAGTTGGGACTTGAAGCTCTTGCGGACCTTCCAGGGGTCTATGCGCGCATCGATGGAGATGAACAGTGGCGACTCGCGCCACGTGCGATGAGTACGACAGAGTTCAAATCGCTTCTCACCGCATCTGATGGTTTTCGACCGCTACTTGGTTCTGCGGAGTCATCTGCGAATGCATTCACGGTGCTCAGCGCCGCCGATGAACGCTTACAAAGGCTCATGAGCAACGGTCTTTCAATGAGCGTTGAGGATCGTGAACGAATCGGTGCTGGAGCAGCGTTCTTGATGAGTGCCGTCTCTGCACAACCAGACGATGGATTTGCATTCGCCCACGAACGCAAGAGTGAATATCTGGTTTCGTCGAGTGGGAATATGTTTTTCATTGAGATTCTCCCGCAGAAAGATTTCTCTGGGCTGGGAACCATCGAACCCGTCTTAGCAAAGATACGTGGCGTCATTTCCCAAGTGCAATCCCATTCGCCTGCAGTCGATATTGGGCTGACTGGAAAGCCTGTTCTGCAAGCGGACGAACTGCTGACAACCAATCAAGACATGACACGCGGCACGCTCATCGCAACAATTCTTGTGGTGATCTTCACAATGTGGACATTAAGAAGTCTTGTTCGTCCGATTTTGGCATGCGTCGTTCTTGCAATGACCTATGCGTGCACTTATGGCACCGCCACACTGCTCGTCGGTCGATTGAATTTGCTCAGCCTCGTCTTTATGTTGGTTCTGATCAGCGCGGGAGTGGATTATGGAATTCACATTATTGCGCGTTACACAGAGTTTCGTGGCAAACTTGGCACTTTTCAAGCAATGCGTTCTGGGATGGAGGCCAACACGATTCCCACGTGGGTGGGCGCACTCACCAGCGCAGTCGTGTTCTTTATTGCTCTTGGCACAGAATTTGGAGGCTTGCGGGAACTTGGCATTATTGCTGGAAGTGGACTTGTTATCTGTGCATTGATGATGACGACGGTGCTGCCAGCGCTCATAATTCTGGTGGACGGCTGGCGTGAGAAACGTGCGAAGGATCGCGGCGTTTCTGAAAGTGTCATTTCGCTGCCTGCAGATGTACAGCCATCAAGCCCATCGAGGAAAAGGTCAAGGCGAATTCTCATCGGCTGTGGAATTGCGACGATCGCTCTTTGCTCTTTGATTCCAATGATGAGATTCGAAAGCAACCTGCTGAAACTGCAGGCAGCTGGATTGGAATCTATCCAGTGGGAACACCGAATTCTGGAAGACTCATTGAGTGCATCTTGGTTTGGCGCTGTGATTTGCAGAACCGAAGCGCAGGTCACCAGCACAGTGGAACGCGCTCATGCTCAACCGCTTGTTGCCGAAGTTCGCAGCGTGCTGGATTTGGTTCAGCCCGACAGTGCGGAGCGAATCAAACTTCGCGCAGAATTGGCAATGGCGCTTTTGCCAAGCACAGCAGCGGCCGTTGTAGGTTCGTTGAAAGCGAATCCTGTCCAACAACAAGAACTGACTGGCGCTTTCGTTGAGAGTGTGCGCAAGCGATTGGGGCAAATGCTCGTGCTTGCATCACTCCAAGCAAAGCCTGAAGAACTTGCCCCGCTGCGGAAAATCGCTGAGGCACTGACTCAACTTGAGCGAAAATTGAAAGATCCTCAGCAGCGCGTGGTCGCACAGGCGCAAGCCCAAGCGATGGTTGCGCACACTGGAAATGCACTGAAACAAATGGGAGTGGGGGCAAATTCGGGATTGAGAGAGAGTCTGCCGCTTGCCGTGCGTGCTCGATTTGTCTCACCGGAAGGCGGATTGCTTGTGTCGATTTTTCCAAAAATAGATCTCTGGGAATTCGCACCGCTTGAATCATTTGTGAAAACACTTCGCACGATCGACCCCGATGCGACGGGAGCGCCGATGACAGTCTTCGAGTCGATCGTCGACATGAGAGATGCGTTCATACTGATGTCCACTTGGTCTGTTCTTGCAATAACGCTCCTCGTCTGGCTCGATTTGCGATCTGTCGTATCAACAGCGACATGCATGGCATCCCTATTTATCGGCATGAGTTGGACCTTCGGACTGCTCGGATTACTTGGGGTCTCGCTGAACCTTGCGAACTTTTTTAGTGTTCCGATGCTGCTTGGATTCGGTATCGATAGTTGCGTGCATGTCATGCACCGAGCACGCGAGCAGGAAAATTCGCATACGTTTGGATGGACAATGCGCGCAGTCATTCTCAGCGCGGTGACCACTGCCGTCGGTTTCGGAACATTGATTTTTGCTTCACATCGCGGACTTCAAAGCCTGGGATTAATCATGTTTATCGGCAGCTTTTCCTGCCTCATTTGCGCAGTGACTTTGCTGCCAGCGGCGCTAAGAATTTTTCCAAGATTGACTGGTTCTGCCGTGAAAAACACAATAAAAGTCTGAGAATGCCAATTTAGTTCGGTGCGGCAACAACCGTGACGGTGTAACCAAGCGATCGAATCGCAGACTCCACCTTTGCGGCAAGTTCAGGGCTGGAAATTTTTATTTGAGCCGAATGTTTTTCGAGTGAAACTTGCGCGTCACTGACGCCATCGATCGACCTTGCTTCTGCATCGATCGCCTTGACACAACCATCGCAGTGCATCCCCTGCACATCCAAATATAAAGTTGTTGCCGTCAAAGAAATCGGCGTGACTGCCTCGGCAGAATCCTGACAAGACATTTTATCGCAGCCAGTGCAAGCGATGCAAGAGAAAATGGTGCTTGAACAAATGAAAGCATGAAGGAAACCGATGGAATTGCGAGAAGTGAATGAAAACATTATGAAACCCCAGTAAGAGAACCGATCGCCAATTCAACTGTACGGCGCGCATCTGCCAGAGGCAACATCAATTTCGCACCCGCTGCCTGAGCATGTCCCCCGCCTCCAAATTGCGCTGCAAAATCGCTGACATTCACGCTTGGCGCACCTGATGGAGTCGGCTTGCTGCGAAAACTTGCCTTCGTAATTCCCGCGTGCGATTCAGTCAACACGACCGACATTGCCACCGAGCCAATTGCCAACGGAACATTCACAAGCCCACCAACATCATCAGAATTTGCGCCAGTTTGTGCGAAGTCATCGTGAGAAAGAGCCATCACTGTCGCACGACCATTGAGATGAAATGTCAAAGATGAAAGTGCTCGGGCCATTGCAGCCAGACGAACTGGCCGTCCATTCTCGTCGAGCAATTGATACAGAGCCATCTTGTCTACGCCGTGTGAAAGCAAACGAGATGCGAGGGCAAAGACCGCGGCATCTGCACTTTGAAAACGGAACCAACCAGTATCAGTTGCCAGTCCAACAAAGATTGCTTCTGCAATCGAAAACTTTGCGCTCGCCCCTGCGGCGATGAGCGGCACGCCAAGTTCATCAATCAAGCGGACCACCAACTGCGTGGCCGATGCCATCGAGCAATCAACGACTCGGTCCGATGCGATGTCGTCGCCGCGCGCATGATGATCAAGCCCGACAATTCGACCTGCCATCGATTTGAGCCAACCATCAAGCGGTTCAACCTGACTCCACGCTCCAGTATCCACAAGCACGACAAGGTCGATTGCGGGATCTGGCGGCGAAACCGTCGCCAATTGTATTTCACCCGGTACTGCAAGGGCTTGGATGTTTGGATCTACCACTCCGGTAAAAATTCCATCGACTCGCTTGCCCATCGAACGCAGTGCGCGTGTCATGGCGAGAATTGATCCCGCTGCATCTCCATCAGGCTTGGCGTGACTGACAACCGCAATATGCGAAGCTGCCTGCAAACGCCGTGCAATTGAGGGCAAATCTGTTGTCGAGAGATAGGTGCTCATGCGACCACCTGTGCGCAATCACGTGCGATCTGTGAGACGAGCACATCGACAGAATCAAATCGCATCATGCCACGCAACCATTCGTGAAAAGTGATCCGCATACTTTCCCCATAGAGATCAGTATTTTTTGGCAGGTCGAGGACATGAACTTCAAGAGTACGTGGATACTCACCAAATGTCGGGTTCGTTCCGATACTTGCAGCGCCGCGCCATTGACGACCTTGTGCATCTTCGACGCCAACTGAATAAACCCCGTCACTGGGAAGAACGGAAGTCAATTGTGCAAAATTCGCAGTGGGATATCCCAATTGGCGACCTCGCTGTTGACCAAGCACAACAATTCCAGTGACAGAATAGGAACGGCCGAGCACACGCTGGGCATCTGCGACGCGGCCGTTTGCCAAGAGCCAACGCACCATCGAACTTCGTGCAGAGACGATTTGTCCATCGCGAAGGGCGACATCGACATCATCCGCAACGATCGTCTTAAAATTTCTTCGAAGACCAATCTCGCCCAGCGTTTTCACATCGCCACTTCTTCGACATCCAAATCGAAAATCTGCACCTTCAACGACTGCGGAGAAATCAATTCGTGATTGCAAAAATTCGACGAACGCATCTGGATGAAGCGCGAGCAAGTCTGGTGTGGTCTGTAAACATTCGACTCGAGTGACCCCAGAATCGATCAGCAAACGCTCGCGATCTTGATTTGTCGTAAGCATCGGAGGGGCTTCGCCGCGCGTCTGTAAGGCTGGGTGGGAATCAAATGTCACTGCGACCACCTCACTTGTCGGCGAAAGATCACGTGCACGGCGAATCAGCCCTTGATGTCCGATATGGACGCCATCGAAGTTTCCAATAATGATTGTGGTCATTCGTTTGTATTGCTCACCGTGATTTGAGCAGAAAGGGTACTTTTACGGGATGACCACCGTTCGATCAAATGACGCTACCCAGCCCGGTCCCCAAACTGAAGGACTGCTGGACCAACTCTCAGCCGAATTTCATGCCACTGCTTGCGTGGTTGTGCCGTGGTTTCTCGACAATATGCCAAAGATGTACTTCCAGGACACCTCTCCTGAAGCACAGCGCGTGCACCTTCGATCGATCTTGGCTGCGAAAACTTCTGGGCGGCCGATCGATGTCACATTGAAAAGCCCAGATGGCCATTCGATCACTGCAATCCGCAGTGGTAATCGAGCTGGAGTTCTTGCAGACATCGTCCGAGACCTTCCAATGGATTCGTCACTTCGAGCGGCGAAGATTCACTCTTCAAAGGATGGCGAACTTGTCATCGATACTTTCGAGTTCGGTGAACAAGAACCATACGACAAATCGAATGCCGCGCAGAATGCTGCGATTGAAACCACAATTGAATTTTCGCGAACGCATCACCCAAGCCTGCAAGCGGATGCACTTCGCAAGTTTCTGATTGGAAGTTCGGCTCGCTATTTAACGACGCTGACACCCTTGCGAATGTGCCGCCACTTCGAACTCTTCCGACAGATTTCGGGCACGGATAAACCAATCGTCTCTCTCGAATCAGAAGATGATCCAACCACAAGTCGAATCACGATTGCAGTTTCGAACGCACGAACTCGGACAATGCTTGAACGCGCCGCGCGAATTCTGATGCGGCACAATGCCAGCATCACACGTGCACATTTGGACATCGTGCAGGATGCGCCATACGGATCAGTCACGTTCGTGGGATTCATAGCGCAGTGGGCGGATCACACCAGAATTGACGCGAAAGACCCACGTTGGGCACCTCTGCACAGCGAGATTATGCGTTTGAAGTGGCTCGATTTCAGAGTGGTCGAATTGATTGGAAGGCGCCCAGAGTTCACACTTCCCCAAGGCGAATTGATTTCCGCCTTCGCAGATCTTGTTCGGCAGATGCTCGTGCCAACTGACGCTTTGGCCTTCAGCCGAGACCGGGTCACATCGACGATGGAATCGCGCGCTGCAATCACTTTGCCGATACTGGAACTTTTCACTTCGCGCTTCGATCCAACGAAACCACTTGCCGACGCCGAATTCAACGCGCGCTGTGCAGCACTTCGAACCACGATCGATGCGATCAGCGACTCGGATGATGCGCGCGAAATTTTTTCCGCATTCCTGCGCGCCGTGCAAGCAGTGCTCCGCACCAACTTCTTTGTTGCAGATCGATTCTCCTTTTCTGTGCGGCTTGACCCTGCGCTGCTCGTCGGTCCAACTCGACCCGAATTGCCATTCGGCGTCTTCTTTGTCTATGGCCGAGGCTTTCACGGATTTCATGTCCGCTTCAAAGAAATTGCACGCGGTGGACTTCGAGTCGTGAAGCCTGCAAATGCAGTGCTCTTTGACCGCGAATCTGAGCGACTCTTCGACGAGGTCTATGGCCTTGCGTTCGCACAACAGCTCAAAAACAAGGACATTCCAGAAGGTGGCGCGAAAGCGGCAATCGTGCTCGAACCACCCGCAGAAACGAATCGCTGCGTGAAAGCTTTCGTGGATGGGATTCTTGATCTCATCACCCCAGAACCTGTGACGCGATCTCGAATCGTTGATCACTTGGGGCGTGAAGAATTTATTTTCTTGGGACCAGATGAAAACATCACCCCAATGCACATCGACTGGATTGTGGCGCATGCAGCAGCACGAAAGTATCCACTTGCCAATGCGTTCATGAGTTCCAAACCAAATGGCGGAATCAATCACAAGGAATATGGCGTCACCAGCGAAGGGGTGAATGTGTTTCTGCGTATTGCGCTTTTGTCACAAGGAATCGATCCCACAAAGCAGCGCTTCACGGTCAAGATCACTGGTGGTCCCGATGGCGATGTTGCGGGCAACATGATGCGCATTCTTCACCGTGACTATGGTGCCAACGCATGCATCGTCGGTGTTGCGGACGGCAGCGGAGTTGGAGAAGATCCGCAAGGACTCGATCATGCAGAACTTGAACGACTCTTTGTTGCGGGCTTGGCGATTTCCCATTTCAATCCAAAGTCTCTTTCTGCAAAGGGACGCGTGGTCAAAGCCGATACGCCAGAGGGCGTTCAACTGCGAAATTCGCTGCATAATCGGCTGGTTTGCGATGCGTTTATCCCAGGAGGAGGACGACCTGCGACAATCAACGAAAGAAATTGGCGTGAATATTTGCAGCCAAACGGCAAGCCTTCAAGCCCGCTGATCGTTGAAGGCGCGAATCTCTTTCTCACGCCAGATGCGCGTATTTCGCTTGCGAATTCTGGAACACTGATCATCAAAGATTCGAGTGCGAACAAATGCGGCGTGATGTGTTCGAGTTTCGAGATTGCATCCAGCATGCTGTTGAACGAAGAACAGTTCTTGAAGATCAAGCCCACGTTCGTCGGGCAGGTCTTGGAGAAATTGCGTGAAGCAGCTCGCCAAGAAGCAATCATCTTGCTTGGCGAAGGACGCAGACATCCATCTGTGCCACTTCCAGAATTATCGACGAAACTTTCTTTGGCGATCAACGCAAGCGCGAACGCAATTCAACCTGCCGTCGCAAGTTGGGCTGCCGACAATCGAGAAATCTTTCGCGAAGTCGTTCTCAATCACATGCCTCGCGAACTCTCCAAGACAGTTGGAGAACGCATCTTTGCTGAATTGCCAACCGCATATTTGGAATGGGTGGTCGCTAAAGGCGTGGCAAGCCGAATCGTTTATCGGGAAGGAATCGATTTCTTTGCATCGATGGAACCATCTGCCGTTGCAGAAACTGCGCTGAGATATCTGCAAAAAGAGCTTGAAATGCGCGGTCTTATTCAAGAAGTTCAAGGAAGCAAGCTTCAACATGCTGCACGAATCGCTGCATTGCTTGAACGTGCTGGAATTCGAGCGGCACTGCTCGAGATTGAAACATGATCGGAGAAAGAAACATGAAAATCGAATTACTTGCTCTTACACTTTGCTGTCTCGCTTTCGAAACAAATGCGAACTGCCAAGGGGATGCTTCGCAAATTGACCCAAATGTTCCCGAAGAACGATTGCTTAAAACCAAGATCGAATCGGTTGTGCTTTATCAGGGGCGTGCTGCAATCACCAGAGTTGCAACAACAAGGCTGACCGCTGGTCTTTGGAGACTTCGCTTTGAAGATCTTCCTGCGTCAATTCAACCCGAAACGCTTGAAGCAAAGTGTGGCTCAGGCAGAATTCTCTCGGTCGATTTTTCAGAGCGTGCTACGCCAGAGGCTGCTTCGACACCAGACGCCGCCGTTCTGGATGCCGAAATTCGAAAGATCAACCAAGAGATCGCAACTACAACTGACACATTGACCGGAGCACAAAGCGAATTGAAAGTTGTTGAATCAGTTGGCGTGCGAGCGGCAACAGATGCAACCAAAGATGGCGGTACCACGAAGCTTGACCTTGCAAGCCTCGATGGACAACTTGCATGGATGGCAACTCAGCGCACACGAATTGGCGGACTCATCCGCGTCGCGACTGAGCGAGCAAAGATGCTTCGAAAAGACCTTGTTTCTGCACAGAATCGTCGAAATGCGCTTGGAGGTCGAGCGAAGACTACTCAGTCTGCCGAAGTCTTATTGGCGATGACCACCGAAGGCGAAGTGCCAGTGCGATTGTCGTATCTCGTGACTGATGCTCGCTGGGAACCTGTCTATTCCATTCGCGCATCGCCTGATCGAAATGCCATCGGCATTGAATTTGACGCACTCGTCATTCAGAATTCCGGCGAAGATTGGAAAGGTGTGCGCCTTTCACTTTCGACCGCACGACCTTCTCGTGCGGCAAGCCCAACATCCGTCACACCGTGGATTGTTGATGTACGCGCGCCGTACGTTCAAGTGCCTGAAAGTGCGGTGGCATACTTGATGGATGTTTCGGCCGCTCCAGCAGCTGAGACTGCGCAAACACTGGAAATGAAAGACGCTTCAGCTGGATTTTCGAGAGCGCGAAAGTCAGCAGCAGAAAAATTAAGCGAAGATGCTGTTGTTGGTGGGTCGGGACCGAGCGTGACGTACACAATCGCATTGCCGTTTGATGCGCCAAGTGATGACCAAGTCCGACGCCGCGCACGCATCGCATCATTTGATGCACCAACAAAGTTTGTCTTCCAAACTCAACCAATCGCATCCGAAGGAGTCTTTCTTCGAGGCACGCTGTCCAACGCAAGTCCATTCCAACTGCTGCCTGGTCGCGCCTCTGTTTTCGTGGGCGCCGACTATGTAGGAGCAACTCCGTTCGTGGGTGCTGCGCCCAAGCAAGAATTTGCTGTTTTCTTCGGGGCAGATCCTGCGGTTACTGCACGTCGAGAATTGATCAAGAAAGAAGATCGACAATCTGGTCTCTTCGGCGGAGGGCTTGATACTGTCAGCGATTATCGCGTAACGATCTCCAACGGAACTGGTCGATCGATCGATATGGAATTGTTTGATCGGCGCCCCATCAGTCGCAGTGACAAAATTGAAGTCAATCTCTCCGCAAGCAGCTTGCTACTTTCCAGAGATGCGGATTACATCGCGACCCAATTCCCTCAAGGCATTTTGCGCTGGGATCTTTCGATTCCTCCGACACCATCTGGAAACGAAGGAACTGTTGTCACTTGGACAGTCGTGGTCAGTCGATCAAAAGACATTGAGATCACGCCGCTTCCTGAAAAATAACCGGTTTTCAGAAACTGATCTTCGGTGGTTTTCTGTCCACCAGCGTTAAGTCCACCAGGGCTTCGCCGGCGGTTCCTCGATAATCGCTTCTTTGAGAAATCGAACTGCTCTGCGAAATCCTTCATCGACACTAAGCAGCGCATCTTCATGTTCGATCGAAAGCACGTGGTCATAACCCTGCCGTCGAAGCATTGACACAAATGGCTTCCAGAACTCGTGACCGTGACCATCGCCACATGTTCGAAAATTCCAAGAACGACTATTCAATGCGGAATATGGCCGCGCATCGAGATATCCATTGCGTGGTCCTTCGTGTCGATCGAGTTCGGTGTCCTTCGCATGCACATAGAACAAAATGCCTGCTTCTCCGAGCATTTGTGCTGAAAGAATCGGGTCGATCCCCTGCCAAAAGAAATGTGACGGATCGAGATTCGCACCAAGAATCGGCTTGCCTTTGATTCCCGATGCCGCCATTGCGCGCTGTGAAAGTTCAATAATTGTCACTGGGTTATATGCGCAAAATCCAGGATGCCCTTCCCACGCTGTTCGAACTCCGTGCGTTCGACAAAGCTTTGCTTGCGATGCCCAATAGGGAACAAGCACATCGTCCCATTGATATTTCAAAGTTTCGCAAAAGTCTGTCGGCCACGGACACGTCACCCAATTGGGAGTCTTGTCACCCTTCGCTCCACCAGGGCAACCAGAAAAAGTGATCACGATGTCAGTGCCTAACTTGGGAGCCAGCTTCACTGCCGTGACATATGCGTCGTGATGAATCTTTGCGATCGCACGATCAGGATGAACTGGATTTCCATGAACGGCAAGTCCAGAGAGTTCTAAACTGTGATCTTTCAAGAGCGATTTGATTCGATCTTGTGATCGGCGGTCGGCCAACACTTTTGACGGCTCAAAGAATGGTTTGCCAGGATATGCACCCACAGGTAGTTCAATCGCAGCAAGACCGTTCTCTGCGCAGACCCGAACAACTTCTTCAAGAGGTCGCCCTGAAAAGAGCGCCGACATAACTCCAAGTTTCATAGTGGGAGCAGAGTATCCCGTACAATGCGCCAAGGGAATATGCCCTTATGAAAGAGTGTTTTTCAAACATCCTCCGCCCTCTTCGCATTGGAGCGCTCCTTGGAGCCATCCTTGCCGCAAACAATAATGGGTTTTCCCAAGACCCTTCTGCAACAAAGAGCGTTGATCCACCAGCGGTGGCTCCTCAGACGACTCCCGCAGTTGCGCCAGCGGTAACAACCACCCCAACGGAGTCGGTTGCGACTCCCACTGTTGCTCAACCTCGACGAGTGCATTTAATCGTGGATCGCAAGACCGAAGCAGGTGGATTCGTTGTGTACGAAGATGAGAATCGAATCACGATCGAACGCGATGGGAAGAAACAGGATTTTAAAAAAGATGACATCATCGATGCGATTCAGTTGATTGACTTGAAACAACCATCTATGGCAGTTCTGTATCGCCGAGATGGCAGTTCGATTCAGATCCAGTTAGTCGCCGATGACTTTGACGAAGTTCGCTACATGCTCGGCACAACCGTTCGGACAATGCCTCGATCAGAGGTCTATCGAGTTGGACTGATTCGTTCTTTCGAAGAGAGCTACGAGGCTTTTAAGAAATCGATCGACCCAAAGGATGGCGTTCGGCGACTTGGGTTCTGCGACTGGCTCGTCAGCGAAAAGAAATATGCGTTGGCGCGAGCAGAACTTGTTGCGCTCGTTGCAGACACCAAACTTCCAGAAGCTGTCATCTTGCTCAATCGTGTCGAAGCTCAATTGGGGCTCATGAATGCGAAAAGTTCGAAAAAGAAAGAGAAAATCGAGCGAGATCCGAGCACTGAAGAAAATGCGACAACCACAAGATCGCTCCCAACGCGAATTTTGACTGAAGACGAAGTGAATCTCATTCGGGTCTACGAGATCGACTTCAATAATCCTCCACGGATCATCATCGATCCTGCTGACGCTCGGACTTTCTTTGATGATTTCGGTTCAAGCCCACGTATTCCTCCGGATGCACCGAGTCGAAATGCTTTGGTCGTGGGAGATCCAATGAAGATCGTTCGTCTTGCCTTTGAATTAAAAGCTCGGGATTTTTATCCAAAAATTCGCGTCGTCGGCGATCCTGAGACCATGAGTCTCTTTCGCCGCAATGTGCACGATCTTTGGCTCATCCCAAATTGTGCAACCAGTCGCTGCCATGGTGGACCAGATGCGGGAAAGTTTTTTCTCACAAACGAAAATCACGCAGAGGCAAGAGTGAGATACACAAATTTGCTCAATTTGCTCATGGGAAATTCGAAAGATATCCCACTGGTCGACTTCACTGATCCAAACCGTTCAATCTTGATTCAATATGCGTTGCCCAGAGAAGAGGCAGCGACTCCTCATCCACCAGTGAAGGGATGGCGACCAGTTTTCGGGCGCAAATTGAATCAGGAAAAACTTGCAAACACACTTTCGTGGATTCGTTCGATGTATCAACCGCGACCTGTTTATCCCATCGAGTACCAGCCGCCAGACTTGAGAACCCCTGCCCCAGGGACTCCTGCCGATGCAGGCGAGCCCACTCGATAGCGCACTTTGCGCTTTGTCAGCGTAGACTGCCAAATCACTTTTCTTGGCAAATTATGAAACGAATATCTAAACTTTCAATCTGCTCTCTTTCCGTGTTGCTTGTGAGTTCCGCTTGCGAAGATCCTTCAGTCGCGTTGCAAGATAATGCTGCGAAACAGATTCGTGAGGGCGGTGAAAAGATCGCACAAGTCGCGCATCAAGCAAGCATCGACCGAGTCGCAGCGGCAGAAGAGATGCGAAATGCAGGTTCGAGATTAGCGAATGTTCCCGGTGCAAGCGAAACACAGAAACAAGTTGCTGCAAGTTTGTCTGCAAATGCATTGACTCAAGCAGCCTTGCTCGAAATTGGCAAGGCGGACCAGATTGAAAGCACGAACATATCCAGCAGAATGCTTGCGAATGGTTTGCTTCAAGTAGTCGACGATATTCATGTGATCCTCGCTGCCCAAGACACCGAGGGAATGGCAAATGAAACCAAAGCCATTCAACCAAGTTTGGCGAAGGCTGTAAGCGAGCAACGCGAACACGAGTCACAACAGAGCGTCCTCACCAGCACATTGGCAGATTTACGCTCGGTCAATGAGGTTGCGCTCGCTGATGCTCAAACTTTGCTTGCCGAAGCAGAGGAAATTCGAATTCGAGGATTGCGTGCTCAGCGTGGTGAGATCTCAGTTCTGGCCGAAGAGGCAGGACGCAAACGGGATGAAGCGCGTGCAAGTCAAACGACAGCTGAAGATGCCGATGTCACTGCAACGGCTCAGGAATCAGTCCTTCGCCTGCGAACTGGTGAAGCACTGAGTGCCCAACGTCGAGCACAGGCATTTCAAGGGGCACTTGATGTGCTTGGCGAGTTGTCCTCGAATCAAAATGCGACGGATGCGCAGGAAAATAAGATCTCTGATGCGCTCAAAGTTTCAATTTTGAAACTTGTTACAGCATCGAACCCTGAGGAAGATTTGGAGTTGAAGGGTTGCTACGAACGGACTTTCTCTGATCTAGAAAATGCTGACGCTGCCGCGCGTCGAAGTGGAGCAAAGAACAGTTCGCTCTTCAGTATCGCTGCAGCTAGAGCCCGAGCGTTGCTGATGCGAGGTCAAGGAGAATTCCAGCAAGCGCTTCTGTTTCGTTCACTTGCGATGAGCCCCAGCATGGGTCAGTCTGAAGATGGTTTCAAAGGTAAAGCTGATGCTTGGCTGGCCAAGGCACAAGCCTCGACCAAAGAAGCGATCGATGCATACACCGCGCTGCAAGAAGTTCTTGCCAACAGCGGAGCTGAAAGTCCATCGAAGCAAGCACTTGTTGTGACCGTGGAGAGAGCGCTGAAGGTAGCGATGCCGACCTTTAATGTGGCGACTGCGGCACAAGCAGAATCTGTCAACAAAGATGAAAGCGCTGCGCCTTCTGAAGAACCTGCTCAAACGGCTTCCAAAGAAGCGCCTGCCACAACTTCCGAAAATGCTGCGATGGCTTTTCCATTCGCCACCGTCGAGGATCTCGCCGCGTTCTTTGGTTCCCCAAAGCGTGACCCTGAATTGACGGCTCGGATCGATGAAATTTTGATCGCGACCACACCAGAGGGAAAAGACCTCGCAACAACTGCATTTGGAGCTGTTCAAGCGATCGGAAAATTGCAAGTTGCCATGCAGGAAAAATTTGGGAGTTCAAATCTTGGCCCCCTTTCTGCAATGATCGGGAAGGGTTCACAAGCAACCGTCTCTGATGCGACAGAAAAAACTGCGACAATTGAAATTAAGAGTGCACAAGGTGCGCTGTCATTTCAA
>Ga0209086_10001666_pt1 | contig 17940 bp, 15 predicted proteins | sample M_130207_XF_Meta_FD_187312 | JGI IMG/M metagenome (GOLD analysis project Ga0209086, IMG submission 187312) | Freshwater microbial communities from Lake Montjoie, Canada to study carbon cycling - M_130207_XF_MetaG (SPAdes) (version 2) | ecosystem: Environmental > Aquatic > Freshwater > Lake... | reverse complement strand
GCCATAAATTCCGTAGTTGCCCGCGCCCATTGATGCAAGCACGGCTCGCACAAGAAACATCGCCCTGCCACCCTGCTGCAAACTCGTATGGAGAATGTCGGGAGTGCTTGGCCAGAAATGCGGTCGGAAAAAATCAGTTTGCGGCAGGCTCGTGACCTCGCGCAGATAGTCAGTCATTTCGATCTTGTCGGTGCGCCAGGTGAAATAGGTGTAAGACCATGTGAACCCAAGCTTGGCAAGTCGATGCATCGACTTCGGCGCGGTAAAAGCCTCTGCGAGAAAAAGAACATCGGGATGCTCGCGGTGGATTTCATGAATCAGCCACTCCCAGAATACAAATGGCTTGGTATGTGGATTGTCGACACGGAAAATTCGTACACCGTGCCCCACCCAAAATCGAAAAATGCCAGCGATCGCCTCCCAGAGCGAACGCCATTGTTCGCATTGAAAATCAAACGGAACGATATCTTGATACTTTTTCGGTGGGTTTTCGGCGTACGCAATTGAGCCATCTGAGCGATGCCGAAACCATTCGGGATGTTCATTCATCCAAGGATGATCGGGACTGCATTGAATCGCCACATCGAGCGCCACTTCCATGGATCGCGAAACAACAGCCGCAACGAGTGAATCAAAATCAGCAAGAGTTCCCAGCGACGGATGGATCGCGGTATGCCCGCCATCCGATGAACCGATAGCCCACGGGCTTCCGCAATCCATTGCGGTTGCGATCAAGGCATTATTGCGTCCTTTTCGGAACGAATGGCCAATCGGATGAATTGGTGTGAGATAAAGTACGTCAAATCCCATTTCGGAGATCGAGTCGAGAGAAAGTATTACATCAGAAAGAGTGCCATGCGTTTCCGGTTGATCGCTCCACGATCGAGGGAAGATTTCGTACCACGCGCTTGAGCGTGCGAGCGCACGATCGGCCCAGATGGATAATGGAGGATCGACCTGCGTCTGATTTCTCCGGTCTGCGAATCTCGACATGAGTTCGTCTAATCGTGAGGAGAGTATGGGAGGAGATCCATGAGAGCGACGCAGAACTGCTGCACACTCACAGAGTTCGTGAGCTTCTGAGGCGGGAGCGCGATGTGCAGACGCTTCGATCAACGATGCTCCATCAGCAAGATCGATGGTAGAACTTTCGCCGACAGCGATCCGTCGCAAAAGATCCCGTTTCCACGTTGCAAAAAGATCAATGTGCGCAGCGACTGTGAACTGCCACAGTCCTAGAACATGAACCTGAAATGACGCTCCCCAGCGATTATTACCGATAAACTCCATCGGCAGTGAGATCCACTGTCCGCTCTCGCCGTGTCGATAGAGCAACTGGCACTCGAGTTCGTCGTGGCCGTCACAAAAAATGTCGGCTTCAACAAAAATAGAGTCTCCAACGATCCGTTTGACCGTGAAGCGCCCTCCATCGACGACAGGACTGAGTGACTCAATGACGACCCGTTTGGGTGCCTGCGACTCCACGATCTCAAAGCTCCTGATGGTATGTGTGAGGAATTTGAAAGTCTATCGAACAAGGTTTCGATCGAACACACGACTTTGATTGAAATAATATTTTGTATAGAAAAGTATCTATTCAAGATGCCGCGTGATCTCTCCTGGAAGTTTGTCTAGGCATCAATTCAATATTTTCGGTACAGAGCTCTATTTCGGTACGTTATGCACAATCTCCAAAGCATCGTCGAAGAAATCCAAATTCCCGTTGGTACCCGCCAAAGACGAGCGATTCTCGTTCGCCCTTGCCTGATGAAAACCGACCCGACGCCTTTAGTGGTCGCATATCATGGCGGACAGAGCCATCCGGAGGCAATGAGGCGGTTTAGCGGATTAGATTGCCTTGCGGAAAGTGGAGGTGCCATCGTGGTCTATCCCTTTGGCACAGGAACCCGAGAAGGATTGCTTACCTGGAACGGCGGTAATTGCTGTGGCGAAGCTTTTGGTGAGGATTCCGATGACGTGACATTCACAAAAGTGCTTGTGGAAAACCTCATCAATCGCTTTGGGATTGATCGTGGATATATCTTTGCTACTGGCATGAGCAACGGCGCGATGATGGCCTATAGGGTCGGAGCGGAGTTAGCAGATATGTTTTCGGCGATCGCGCCGGTATCAGGTCCACTCGCGCTTCTTGACATCGCGCCATCACGGGAGATATCGGTTGTACATTTTCACGGATCACTCGATCAGTTTACGCCTCTCGATGGAGGCATTGGCCGTCGAAGTGTCACGAGGGTGTCGCACCGCGGGATTCTTGCAGGGCTTTTAGATTTTGTACGAACCAACGGTTGTCCTCCTGACCCAATACGTGAAACTATTTGTGAAAACCAGGACGGAATCTCAATCGAGCGATACTCGTGGGGGCCAGGAAAACTTTTGAGCAGTGTGGTCTTTTATCGGATCGAAGGAGGCGGCCATACCTGGCCAGGACAAAAGCCCGACTCATTTTTTCTCGGCAATACATCCCTGTCACTCTCTGCCAATACAATCATGCTCGAGTTTTTTCTTCAGCATGCAAGACACCTGCGCAAGCAAGACGTGTAATTGGAAAAACTTATGTGAGCAGATTGATCTCCCGCAAAACGCTCGAGACGCTTTTCGTCGTTGGTTCTCGTTCACCCCGGCGACTACGTTGTGAATGTTTCACAATCGTTTGCGACAGCCAATCGCACGCATTGTTTTCCGAATGCAGGCCAGGCGTTCATGAACCGGATGAACATCCCGACGAGGCTCGGTTGACGCAGCGCGATAGAAAGGACGCGGCATTGAAAGAGTCTTCCTCGCAGAGCACGGTTATGGGATGACTGCCAGTGCGCGGCAATCGTTGCAGCGTTCAACCGTATGTCGGATGTTGTCGATGAACGATCAACGCCCTGCACAATGGCCTGCGATAGGAATCGGCCCGACTGCAACGCCCAGCCAATTCCTTCGCCAGTAAAAGGCTCGGCGTAAGCCGCAGAATCACCGGCTCGAAATACAAGACCATCTGCCAGTGGCGAGCGATGGGTGAGCGCCGCAGTGCCTGATAAAACAACGTGTGCCAGTTCATTCGGAACCCTATGACCAGCTTCGTAAAGCATTTCGGAGAGAATGTGGTTTGTTGTCGCACCCCCTGCCAGCACGCTGCGGTCTACTGCTGCCGCGATATCAAGTCGATCGTCCTCCAATCGCACAATTCCCACATAACCATGCCGAGCAACAGCCATGAGCAACTGACCCGGCTCAAGATCAAAGGTGTCATCATAAAAAGTTGCCCCGAGTCCGACTCGGCTTGATACAGGAACGCTACGGATCTGTCGACTTCCGTTGATTCGAATCGCGGGGGCCAAGCCTGCCGCAATGACCACACTCATGGCAGATAGTGTTGCAGTCGACTCTTGATCACGCAGCGTGCATCGAACGCCAACGTTTGACTGATCGATCTGCGTCAGCGTTGTCTTGGGAAGAAAGTCGGCACCGGCTCGTGTCGCGGCAGTCGCAAGCGCGGCGTCAAGGCGTTCGCGAGAAAGTGCTGCGCCACCGAGAAGAGGCAGATGGACTTGTTTTCCTGCTGCTGATAGTACCAAAGAGTGAAGTGGAGTTGCGTGCAGCGATTCTTCGATAGATGAAAAACCGAGCAATCGTAATTCGGAAACTCCTTGGGGAGAAATGCAGCAACCACAAACTTTCCCCCGTGGCAGAGTGTCGCGATCAATCAAGAGCACACGCAGTCCAGCGCGGGCCAGTCGCATTGCCACACTCGAGCCGGTCGGCCCGGCGCCGATAACCACAGTGTGCCAGTGTCGCTGGGTTGCTTCATAACGTGTAAGTGTTGCAGGAACTTCAGAGGGCTTTGCGGGCAGATCATCTGACGCGCAAGCCCTCCGAGGAGAAGGAGTGTCAAGAAAAAGCGGAGGGTGCATCATCGTGCCTCCTTGCGATTCCAACAAAGCATGAGTCGTTCAGGCCACACCTTGGAAAGTGTCAATCGATGGATTCCTGCCAGTGTAATGAGCGACTGAAGTTCTCGGTGGGTACGAGCGGCGCGGACAGACAGTGGGCCATCAATCCGCACGACGTGGGAACGCGTGAGAAGTTTTGTGACGAACATTGCCAGCAGAAGTCCGCGACGGCTTCTCAGTAAGTCAGAAACCACTCCACCAACGCGTGCACCAGCATGCATCGAATGCAAGAACCGTACAGAGTCATCATCGCTAAGGTGATGCAGAAAAAGTGTCGAAAGTGCAATGTCACACGGCGGACATCCTTCTTCAACAACATCTCCCGAAATAAACCGCACACCCAATGCTCTGCGAGTATGGGCCATCTGGTTTGCGAATTCTACAGCCACAGGACTTTTGTCGATCCCAAGAATATCGGCGTGAATACCAATTGAATGGAGTTGGTGAGAAAGTGCGATGGTGACATCGCCTCCTCCACAGGCGAGGTCAACAATCTGCAGGCGGGGGCCGGTACGAGGAGTCAGCGTGAGGAGAGAAGCGATCCTGCGTGAAACCTGCCAGGCGGTGTAACTTAAAAAATTAATGCGATGAAGCGCTTGAAGGGCCTTCAGATGTTCTCCTCGATCAAGAAGAGGATCATCCATCAGTTCTGGAACTCGAGTGTTTTGTAGTCTCGTAAAAAACATAAAAAAGGAGTTTTCAAACCTTATTTCGGACAGTTCCACAATGTCGCTGAAAATACGACACAAAAACAACCCATGACGCAGGCCGCGAAGAAAGATGAAAGGCTCTTCGATTCTAGTCTGCACGTTCAAATGTGCAGACGCATCGAATGCTAGATCTTCTCTGGGAGGAACGTCGCTTGTTTTTCGAGTCGAATCGCTACTGCGGCGTGAATGCAGGCTGCGGACAAGGAGGCGTTTGCATAACGCCAGCAGGCTGCAGCGTTGAGGCCACGCCCGGTTGACCGTAAACGTCTGGCACTCCTGAAATCGGAACGGCTCCGACTGGAAGAGTATACGCCGGTTGAGTCGCACCATTTGGCTGAGGATAGACAGGCGGAGCATACGGAGGTGCGTAGCTGTATTGATTTCGATTCGAAGCGCAGCCCATTGCGAACAATACAAAAAACGAAAGACAAATGGTGCGCATTACTACGAACTCCGCAAAAAATGGACCTGGCAGCGTGGAAAAGTTCTGGCCCGATCTAAACACTGGATAAAAAGTCCAAGATGCCGCTGCACGCTCGATGAGGGGCAGGAAAATAGAGCGACCGTCCGCAACAGTCAATACCGTTTCACAATGAGGCATTTTCAAAAAAATAGAACCATCAATCAGGAGTGCGGCGAAGTTTCCTCGATGATCGCAACGCTGGCCGTAAAACCATGGAGACAGTTTCGTTCTCCGATCGGCCCAATCTCGCCTTGAGCAAAAAATCCTGCGGTGGGTACGGGACCAAGGCACTCTTGCAGGCATGCAGCATCGTGGTTTGGTGTATCGAATAAACGCGTTCCACGACCGTTACAGGTGAAGAGAAGAATTCCAACAGGCTTGCAGCCAGTGACCGCTTCACGTTTTAAAAGTTCGCGCAGGTCATCGTGGGCACTTGAACCATCGCGAACGTGAAACTGAATTGTTTGTCCGGTTCGCACGTGATCGCCAACGGCAATAACTCCAGAGTCGGGATCGGCACCAACGACATTGCGAACGAGAAAATCACCGCGTGCAAAAGTCTCTTGATATTCACTTGCAACACGTCCAACATGCAGCGCTGTTCGCACCAGTTGTTTGTCGGATTCGTCGAGTGTCCCAAAGACTTCTCGCAGTCGCTGGAGTGCCGGCTTGCCGCCAAGTTCAACGATGAGATTCTCGTCAGCTTTCGTCACGACATACGTGTGGCCGATCGGTTTGCAGCCCTGCGAAACCACTGGGCGTATTCGCGCACTCCCGCCGATCACAAATCCGACAGCACCGGCGTCATACGAGCGAGAGTCGACGACCAATCGATTGAACCCCGGTTCGTCTCCTCCGCTGGCCATGCCACCTATGATCGGAACACCCGGACGATCTTCATGGAGCCTTGCAATAAACTGATCAATGGGAAATGAAAACGGATCTGCCAAAAGAATAACTGAGGCATGTTGAGGCCATTCCTCCAGCAAACCTGTCGGCCAACCGAGGAAGGATGCGCCATCCGCAGTGTGACGATACTCCATCGCAAATGTCTCAATTGTCGCGCCGGGAAGATGCGCGAGCCAAACGCTTACAGCGGGTCCATCTTCGAACTCGATACCATCGGCGAGAACGCCCTCTGCGGTACAGGCAATCAGTTTTTGTGAACCGATTACGTCATTGAGATTTTCCATGACTGAGGCAATCTGATCGCCGTAGGCCTTCGATATAAATACAACAGCCAGAGTGGGAATCTCGCCAAGATCGGCGACCGCCCGATGCGATGCCTGAGTGAGAGCGACTGAAAGCGATTCGTCCTGAGAGGCGGCAACGGCACATCGCATTAAAAAAACTCCTCAACGGAAAAACTTGCGATCGATTCGACTTCTTAGCAATATCAATCGCTCGGAATTACTTGTGGAAGGAACTCATCGACCTCAAAGATGCATTCAATCTCAAGGAGCATGCCGCCTGGCAATGCATGCGCTCCAAAAGCACTTCGAGCACCGATGCCCCGCTGAGAACCAAAGACATCGGCCATGAGTTGGCTGAAACCGTTGATGACGGCAGGATGCCCCTGAAAATCGCTGATGCACTGAACCAGACCAAGCGTTTTGACGACTCGCGTCACTCGATCAAGGCTGCCGAGTTCGACCCTGAGGCCAGCGAGCATTGAAATTGCGACCCGGCGAGCTAATGCCGCAGCTTGTTCAATATCGAAATCCTCACCGACTCGACCTCTTACCAGCAATCCGTCATCTCCAATTGGACCGTGACCGGAGGCAAACGCCATTCCCCGCGAAACAACGATCGGACGATAGAGCCCCTGCGGCGACGCAATCGAAGGCAATTGAATTCCCAATTCACAAATTCGAGATTCAGCCGTCATCGTTTGCTCTACACGCTGTTTAGGACGACATGGAAGTTAGGAGTCAGAATGGTGCGCCAATAGTTTGCTGGAACGTCGCAGAGTACATCCAGTACTTCCGAGGAGGAAGGAGAAGGCATGGAGCGGGAGCATTCGTTGTATTCGATGCCACAATTCCCTGCGTTTCACACTTTCTAAAAAAGGTCATCTTCACGTGTAGAAGAATTTTAGGAGATGATGTCATCGAACGAACGGATCATCGGGTGCTCATAAACGCTCGTACCGGGAACATTTCCAGGACGATCTGCAAGCGCCGTTGCCATTCCGGCACTTTTTGCCGCGTCGAGTTCTGCGCCAATATCGCTGACAAAAAGAATTTGTCTCGGCTCGATCTGCATTGCATCGGAAATCTTTGAATAACTCATTGCTTCCCGTTTGCCGCCGGTGGTCGTATCGTAATATCCAGAAAAAAGTGGTGTGACATCACCGTATGCGGTGTGTCCAAAAAATAATTGCTGGGCCTCAATTGATCCGGACGAGTAAATTCGAACATCCAACCCAGAACTCGTCCAGCGATCGAGTGCGCGGGGAACATCCTCAAACAAGTGCGAAACAAGTTCTCCCGATTCATATCCGCGTCGCCAGATCATTCCCTGTAATGCTTTGAGTGGCGTGCTCTTTACGTCGCGGGCCATCAAATCAGCGGCGGCACGTGCGACCATCGATACGTTGGACGCGTCAATCTGCAACAGTTCGAGGCCAGTTTCACATGCCAGCGCAGCGGCCTGCTTCTGCACGGTGGAACTCACAGAGATTTGTTCCTGAAGAAATGTTTCCAGATGTTTTCGAGCATGCGCAAACAAAACATCATAGACAAAAGAAATGCTTGAAGTCGTTCCTTCAATATCAAGAAGAATTCCTTGGCCATCAAAGAGAATCACGATCCGCTCCCCGGTCCCGATAGTTCTGATGAACCAGATACTGTCGGCATCCATACCGGTCCAAAGCAGAGTGGTTGGTACTGACCATGCACGCCTGAATCCATGTAATGCGGCGTCCATCCAGTCATATCTTGGAAGAGACGAATTGCACGGATACGGCGATCTGTACAGAGATCAAACCAGTGTTTTGTTCCCATCGGCACGCTGATCATGTCGCCGGCCCACACCTCAATACCAAAGACGGGCCCGCTTTGGGGATGAATATGAAAGACCCCCCTCCCCTGTAAAATAAACCGCACTTCATCTTCAGTGTGTGTGTGTTCCTTGCTGAATTTCTGAAGCATTGCGTCGAGCCCTTGTGTTTCCGGACGCACGTCAATCACATCGGCAGTAACAAATCCTCCGCGACGCTTCAGCTCATCAATTTCTGCGGCGTATGCCTGAAGAATTGTTTCCGCAGGTGCATCCGGATTCACGCGGTCCTCAAGTGGCCATTGTTCATAATGGATACCCTTGTCGGCCAAAAATGTCTTTATTTCTTTCGGATCGTCAATTCTACGTGCCTCCATGGGCACAGTCACAATTGCCATGTGAGATCGCTCCTTCAGTTTTCGTGAAAAGTCCAAATCGGTGAATGAATTCTGTGTCTCTCAAAATACTGTTGGACCACTCTATCGGTGAATCAATCCTATGTCATCCGGTGAGACAAAAGAGGGCCGTTCGACTGGCCAACAACCTCAAAAAGAAACTCAAAAATTTCGATGTGCCGGCGTGCTTCAGCGAGATTGTGCCCCCATGTATAGAGTCCATGTCGAGAGAGCAGGAAGCCGTGAAATGGGTGCCGCATTGGATTGCTCCAGTCCGCTGCTGAAAAATATTTCTGAATATGCGCACTGAGATCGTTCATGTTTTGACTGTTTTCAAAAACAGGCACTTCTTCACAAGACTCGTGCGTACTTATTCCCGCAAGCCCCTTCAGCATCTCATAGCCTTCGAGTCGCAAACTTCCACGGAGAAGCGATTCTCCGGAAAGGATCGTTCCCCAGACTGAGTGCGTGTGCAAAATGGCTCCGACGCTTGGGATCTCGGTGGCAATAAGAGAGTGTAAAAGCGTTTCTGCACTGGAGCGTTTCTCCCCGCCTTCAGCAACGTTTCCTGCCGAATCTACAATGACAAAATCGTCAGGAGAAAGGTTCGACTTGTCCATTCCACTTGCGGTGATGAGAAGCTGAAAAGGATTTCTGGAAAGTACGACGCTGTAATTGCTACTCGTGCCGCGAGACCAGCCGCGAGCGTGAAACTCCTTGCCAATTTCACACAGCGAAAGCCTCTGCTGATCGGCAAAAATATTTGAGGAGCTGTTCATGAGGATTCCAAGAGTGCATTAAGAGAGGCCCACACAACAACACAAAGCATCAACGGAGCCTTGCCCTCCTGTAAAGCAGGATGCGGTGAACCTCTTGGCAGAGTGATTTTTAGAAGTTTGGAGAGCAGTGTCCAAAAGGTCAAAGGACGGACGGCACCTGCGAACTTAAACGAGTTAGAGATAGGGGGAAAAAAGCCGAGCCACTCCATCCCGCAAACGCACGAGAAGGCTTCGTCCATCCACGTCGGCGAGTGTTCTTCGCTTCGATGAAGCGATTCTCTTCTCGACAAAGTCATCCATCGTGGAGGCGAATGTGCGATCATAAACCTCGACATTGAACTCAAAGTTGAGTCGCAGACTTCGCTCATCCCAGTTGCCACTTCCAAAAAATACCCACGTACGATCGATGATCATGATCTTCGAATGATCAAATGGCGGCGACGACATCCAGACATTGCATCCCCTGCCGAGCACTTGCCACAGCATGGCGGTAGAAGCCCAACTCACCAGTGCAAGATTGTTGCGCTCTGGAAGAATAATGTCGACTTTCACACCGCGAAGCGCTGCAGAATCGAGTGCCTGACAGACGGAATCATCTGGAATAAAATAAGGTGTCATGATGCGAACACTGCGTTTTGCCGTGGAAAGCGCGCCATTGAGCACAAGCTTGATCTTTCCAATATCGTCATCGTCTGGTCCGTAGCGAACCCCACGAGCGAGCATCGTGCCGACATGTGAGGGATCACACGTCCAGCGATCTAAGGAAAGTGTTTCGCCTGAAGCAAAGGCCCAATCTTCAAGAAAGACCTCGAGCAACTGCGCAACGACAGGCCCTCGCAGAAGAAAATGCATGTCACGTACCGGATGGCGCGGCTGCTGAGAAAGCCGGCAACTATTGCGAATGTTGAGGCCTCCGGTAAATCCCACTCGTCCGTCGACCACAAGGATCTTGCGATGATTTCTCAGATTTGAATAGGGAAAATAAATTGGAACGCTCGTTGGAAGAAAACGTTCTGTTCGCACGCCCTTGGCTCGCAGCACACTGATAATACTCGGAAACGAATAGCGTGAGCCGATGCCATCAACAAGCACTCTGACATCGACACCACGATTCACGGCGCGCGCCAGAGCAAGGGAAAATTCTAGACCGGTTGGATCGTTATCAAAAATGTACGAAGCCAGGCAGATTGTGGAGGAAGCCGAATCAATAGCCGAAAGCATCTCGGGGTATGCCTCGTCTCCACCATCGAGGTGCTGAACATGATTTCCATCAGTCAACGGACGATTGGTCACGCGGCCCATCAGTAATTCCAGTGGACGCAGTCCGGTTGCAGGCGGCGCAATAGCTTCTGTTTTTCTCGCATTCGTGGCTTCAGTGTGTCTGATGTGTCGAATCGTCTCAGCTTGACCGCTGCGAAGTTGTGAGGCTCGCGACCGAATTCGATTGACCCCGAGGAGGGCATAGGCAATAGCTCCAAAAATAGGCGAGAGCCAAATCAGGCCCACCCAGCCGATCGTTGCCCGCGTGTCGCGCTTCGTGAGAATGGCATGAGCCGTAGCGACGCAGTCAATGGCGACAATGATCGGTCCCAAAAGATGTGGCCAGGCAAGAAGCCAGAGAGACCAAGCCGCTTCGAACAAACTTTGCATGAAAAATGTCTGTAGAAAAAAAGGAGTGAAACCAGTCACAACAAAGAAACATGCCGAACGCAATTCCGTAAGCGATTTCGCAATGTTCGCGAAGTGTGATTTTGTGGGCCTCTAGAGTTTACAGAGGATTGGGTATAAACAGACCACCGCGGCAGACGCGAAGATAGTTCAGAGCCGCGACCTGTCCGGTCATTTCAAGAACATTGCGATACACTGGATCGGACCAGCCTTCGATATCAATGCTGCCGCGCCATCCGCAAAGGCGTAGCGTACTGATCAGATCGGTCCAATTGGTCTGGCCAAAACCAGGTGTGCGGTGGTGCACATATGGAACGCCTCCGCGAATTCCGTGCGTCGCAATGACATCCCAAAGCACAGACGCATCCTTGCCGTGAATGTGCCAGATTCGAGAATGCCACTGGCGAAGCTGGGGAAGTGGATCGACGAAACTCGCGATTTGATGGCACGGTTCCCACTCGAGCCCTAAGGCCGGACTCTCGACGGCGTCGAATAATAAACTCCATGCAGTGGGCGAATGTGCAATGTTCCAGTCACCAGATTCCCACGTGCCTCGCATTTCTGAATTTTCAAACGCGATTTTTACGCCACAACCTTCCGCACGCTTAGAAAGTTTTGAAAACACCTCGCGAAACCGAGGGAGCGATTCGGGAATTGGACGACCGGGTATACGGCCGGCGAAGCCAGCAACGATTGGTGCGTCAAAAAGACTTGCAGAATCGATGAGTCGTTCCCAGTCGCGCACGGTCTCTGGGCTTGTGAGGGGATTTCCGTAAACCGCAAGCGAACTGATTGTTGGAGAACTCCCATAGGATGTATGAGATACGTGTTCAAGAACCCGTTGTACAGATTCTGCGAGGCGTTGAAGATTAAAATCACCCACGCTCTTGCCAAAACTGATTTGAAAAGTTTCAAAACCATACGGCACAATAGTTCGAATATATTCGGCAGTCTCATCGTGACCAGGTACAACGGTACCAAGTCTGATGTCATCGTGTGGATTCATGCAATCTGTCATACGGAATGATGTGAACAATGATCGTAAAGACAATAAAGTATGGTTATTCGATCAAAGCGTGAATCAGAAGTCTCGCATAGAAAAATGTATCTGATGCAAGCGACGTGAAATTATAAAAAGTCTTGAAGAGAATCTCTTTTTTGTGATATGGCGGATGGTGGTCTTTACCGTCTCTATGAGTTGAGTGCTTATGAATAAGGCATTTTGTCGAGAAAACGATTCGTTGGCTCCTCCCTCATGTCCGGAATGCGGCACGCTCGGCATGCAGGTATCGACGGAGACGCTCGCAGCGCACGTGAATCCTTCAGACACCGACACACTCTGTGAGCCTTCGTACTGGTGCTCTCACGCAACATGCCAGGTTGCCTATTTTGATCTTCTCGAACGGACGATCACAGTAGCAAAAGCTCACCATTTGATTTGGCCGAAGGATCCAATCGCCCCTCTTTGTCCTTGCACAGGTCTCTTCTGTGTTGACGTGGAAACCGATTTACAGGAGGGAACTCCGCTGCGAGTACGACGAGCGATTGAACATGCAGAGAAAAAAAATGGATCTTGCGGGCTGGCCAGTCCCGATGGACGGGCTTGCACAGCCGCCGTGCTGCAATATTACATGCGCCGCCAAAGTGGGAGTGCCATTCGCCAGCGTTCGCAATGACTGAAAACTCTTGGAGAGAGAGTTTCTGCGATCCAAGAGAAGACACGTGTGATACTCTGTGTGAGTCTTTCAAGAATCTGTGAGACGAGTTTATCGCACTCTTTACGAATCCCCATGAGACTTCTGAGCTGGAATATTCACAAAGGAATCGGTGGACGAGACCGCCTGTATCGGCTCGAGCGAATCATTGAGGTGATTGAAGCCGAAAATCCAGATCTGATCTGTCTGCAGGAAGTCGACCGTCTCGTGCATCGCAGCAGCAACGACGATCAGCCGCGACTGCTGTCATCGTATTTTCGATGCGATGCTGTTTACCAGCCAACGGTTCATGTGCGGGCTGGGTGCTATGGAAATTTGATTCTATCGCGTTGGCCGCTTCGCAGTCGCCATAGAGTGTCGTTGAGACTCAATTCAAGGAAACCCCGCGGAGCGCAGTTAGTGGTCGTCGATTCACCAGAAGGAGTATTTTCACTGGTCCAAACACATTTGGGCCTATCACAACGGGAGCGAAGTTGGCAGATAGAGCGATTGCTTGGGCATGTACTCTTTCGGTCGGCTGAGCCACTCCCAGGGATTCTTGTCGGTGACTTCAACGATTGGCTCAACACTTTGGCAGCACCGCTTTTGAAGCATGGAGGATTTCGGCAGATCACATCACCGATTTCAAAGTTTCGTTCATTTCCGGCATGGCTGGCCGTAGCGTCGCTCGACAAGGCGTTTGTGCGAGGGGCACTTTCAGTGCGACAGTGTCGAATTGTCAAAACAAGCCTTACAAAAATCGCTTCCGATCATCTTCCTCTGGTAGTCGACTTTCATTTGCATTCCTGATGAATCGCTGATTCACCAACTGCTGGTGTGTGTCATTCGAAATCGCTATGCAGTCATCTCGAGAAGTGTTTCTCGAACAGCAGCGAGTGTTGAGTGAATGTCAGCTTCAGTATGTGTTACTGAAAAGAAGAGAGCTTCGTATTGACTGCATGGCATATAGTGCCCTCGGTCAATCAATCCCCAGAAAAATTTAGAATATCGGGAGAGATCACTTTTGCAGGCCGTCTTCCAGCCGTTGACGGGCCCTTCCTGGAAGAAGATCGTCATCATGCTTCCTTTTCTCGCAATCCATGCTGCAACTCCGGCTTCGTGGGCGGCGCTGCGAAACCCGTTTTCCAAAATTGCTCCGTGTCGCTCAAGTAATTCATAAGGAGGATGCTCTTGAAGTTCTTCAAGAGTCGCCGTGCCGGCGGCAGTCGCTAATGGATTTCCAGAGAGGGTACCAGCCTGAAAGATCTTGCCCGCTGGTAGAATATGGTTCATCACATCGCGCCGACCTCCATAGGCGCCCAGAGGCAACCCGCCCCCAACAATTTTTCCAAGCGTTGTCAGATCGGGCTTCATACCAAGAACTCCTTGCGCTCCGGCAAGCGAGAGTCGAAACCCCGTCATGACCTCGTCGAAAATTAAAAGCGATCCATGCGTGAGCGTAAGTTGACGCGCTGCTGCCATAAACTCCATCGTTGGAACAACGAGTCCCATATTTCCAACGACCGGTTCGAGCACAATCGCCGCAATTGAGTTCCCTTGTGACTGAAACAAATCTTCCAGTGCCTGTGGATCGTTGTATTCAAGCACCAGCGTGTCACGCGCGGTGCCGGCAGTGACACCGGGAGAGTCAGGCACTCCGAGTGTGGCCGCTGATGAGCCGGCAGCCACCAGCACGCTATCGGAGTGACCATGATAATTGCCAGCAAACTTCACGATGCGGTCACGTCCGGTGAAGCCCCTTGCGAGGCGAATGGCACTCATGATGGCTTCGGTGCCAGAACTGACGAGACGCACCTTTTCAATACTCGGTACTGATTGAATGATGAGTTCAGCAAGTTTGCTTTCGGCCTCAGTCGGTGCTCCATAACTGGTTGCCGACAGAAGTGCCGTGGCAATGGCATCGACCACACGTGGATGTCGATGGCCAAGAATCATTGGCCCCCACGATCCGATGTAGTCGAGATACTGATTGCCATCGATATCGGTAAGCCAAGGCCCCAGAGCCTTTGAAAAAAAAATGGGTTCACCGCCGACGGCACCAAATGCTCTTGCAGGTGAATTGACGCCCCCTGGAAAAAGGGCAAGAGCCCGCTGGAAGGCGTTGTGGCTGCGAAGACGGCCAGACGCATGCTTTGCCGAGGGATGAGGTAATCGATCAGAAGGTGTTGTCATAAGCTCTAAAACGGTCTCACGGGAAATATTTATTTCGAAGAAGATGCTGACGAAACGTCAGACACAATGCCTGCTTGTAAAGATGTGATCCGATCCTTGGCGAGAGTGATTGCCTCGGCTGCATGGGGACGCGAGTGATAAATGGTAATTAGTCCTTGAAGCACTTCTATGGATGACAGAATCCCAGTCTGACGCTCCGACGAGTCTTCTGTTCCCTGGAGTGAAAGAGCGAGCGCAGCGGAAAAGATGGCTTTCAAACGTTGTGTATCCTCTTGTATTTCGCGTTCGGAATGAGGACGGAGTCGGTCTCGCTGACGCTGAACGAGTGTGATCCATGCTTGATCTTCCGCAGAAGCTTCTTTGGTTTCGAGCGAATTCAGCAACAGAATCGCCTCGAGTGCCTCTGCACACGACGACGGACTGTGCGATTCTTTTGACATGGCAAGACGATAGTCTCGTTCAAGAGCATCAGCCTGTGGTGCGGTTTGGGGACGAGCCGCGTTTCGCCTCGTGCGCCGTTCAAGTTGATCGAGTTCAACGGCATCTGCAAGGGCCGAGACTTCCGCGGCGCGAGGGTCGGCAGGGTGGCGAGCGAGAAAAAGAAAAATAGACTCGCTTGCATCGCGAAGGTCGCGATCAGGATCGCGAGCAATCAATACTATGGAATCAAAAAGTTGATCCGATGACATCGGTCGCAGCAGCATGTACGCACCCACTCCAACAGTCGCCGCAATAGCAATAGCCGAAACGATGGAGAAGAGTTTTTCGCGGTAACTATTTCGAATGTGTTCTTGTTTCGCTGATCGTTCAAGCTGCTCGATAGTTGTAAAGCGGTCAGAAGATATTCGATCAACGTGGGTTTCAGAACGAGCCGAGGATGTTGGTAATCGTGTTGGATCGACTGAGCCTTGCCCAGTGGAAATGACTGGTGCAGAAGCAACCCGAGAAATCAGTTCACGGGTCTCACCATAGAGATCAACCTGTGGAGAAGCATCCATATGCGGCGATTGTGCATCAGCTTTTTGTTGAGAATGAGGCGACGTCGGTCGCTGTGAGCGGTCTGGATCAGTGAACCGAGACGCGCCCGAGGTTATAGGCGCATCATTGTGAGACACACCGAGAGATGTTTCGTCGAGATCAGAACTTAAAACCGAGCGTGGATGATCGGCAGCAGGTATCACAGCATGAATCGTCTCAATGGCTGCAAGCAAACGACCAAGTGCCAAAGCACTCGCCGGCCGTTGCGAAGGATCTTTGGACAAAAGCCGTTGGATGAGTTCCTCGAACTCCGTTGGAATTCCAACCACCAGCGAACCGATGCGGGGAGCGGGAGAGTGACGTTGCTTCTCGACAATTTCTGTGATGTGACCACCTCGAAAAGGTGGCTGTCCTGAAAGCATTGCAAACATCACAAGACCCAGCGCATAGAGATCGGCACGATGGTCAGTCGGTTTGCCGGAAGCCTGTTCCGGTGCCATATATTCTGCCGTGCCGACAATGCTGCCCTGGGCAGTATGAGAAGTCGTTCCAAAAAGTTTTGCAATTCCGAAATCTGCGAGCTTGAGCGTTCCATCTTCGGCAAGAAGTAGATTTGCCGGCTTCAGATCGCGATGAACCACGCCGTGATCATGGGCAGCTTTGAGAGCACGGCACATGGTCGATGCCATTGTCAGTGTTTCACGCCAATCAAATCGGCGTCCATCGCGAAGAATTTGTTCGAGGCTTTTTCCTTTCACCAGTTCCATAGCAAAAAACAACTGCCCATCGTGTTCACCAAATGCCAACAGTTGAACGATAGAGCGATGACGAAGCGACTTGAGCGTTTCAATTTCAGCCTCGAACCGTCGACGAACAGAGGGTTCATCTGCAAAATGACTGGCAAGCACTTTTATAGCAACCACTTCTCCAGTTGCGCAATCAGTTGCTTGATACACCGCCCCCATGCCGCCTCGCCCAATTCGCGAGTTAATGGTATAGGGGCCAAGTTGAGTGGGTTGCATAAGAAGATCTACTGACTCAAGAAAAGACTTCTCTACAATGCTGGAAAAAGTAGTGTCGTCATTCTGACGAAAAACAACGCTCACAAAGGAAGATAAACCAACAGAGTCTATAGGATTACGCCAGAACATCTGAAAGTCATTCGCCATCTCCTATGAGTGTAGTCGGACGTTGGCAGATCGGGACAACGGTATCATTTTCAGGTCGAACTTTTTGTACTTGAGCCTAAAATACAGAGAGAAAGTCATTCGTGCGGGAGTAGATTAAATCGATGAGTAATTCAACGGTTGTATTATCGCGACGAGAGAACCAAGCGAGGCTTCTTGCCGAGTACGCAATCGACTTTCTCTCTGGAAGATTCGGTGAGATTGGAACGGCAACGCTTGATCGAGTGGCACAGTTTCATCTCGACAGTGTGGGATGCGCCGTGTCGGCTCTTTCCCAAGGTGCGAGGGCACCGACTGTTTTGCGGAACGAGGCGTTGCAGCATTCGCCATCGCGTGACTCTAGGGGAGGAATCGTTTTTGGTTCCGCACGACCAACCGATGTCAGCAAGGCAGTGGCAGCAAATTGTTCTGCGGTTCGAGAATGGGATTCCAATGGAACAAATTTTGGTTTTGATCCGATTCGTGGACGAACCGCAGGAGAATTCGGCCACAACGACTTTTACCCAGTGGCAATTGCTGCGGCAAGACTTGTGCATCTCGATGGTTTTAAAACGCTGCGCGTCATGCTGTTGATCGACGAGATTCGTGGCCGATTAGCCGAGGTGTTTGCTCTTCGAACCTATGCAATCGATCATGTGCATCACGGTGCTGTTGCAAGTGTTGTTGCCTTTTCAGCAGCGATTGGTGCGACCGTCGAACAGATCGAATCCGCCATTGGTCTTGTGGTGGCGCACTATGTGCCGTTTCGAGCAATTCGGGCTGGGCACCAACTTTCCGACAGCAAGGGAGCTTCGGCGGCTTTTGCAGCCGAAATGGCGATCGTGAGTGCGATGCGCGCGATACGGGGCTTCGTTGGCCCAAGAGATGTATTTCGTAATCCTCTTGCGATCTACCGTTTGAACGAGCCGACTACG
>Ga0209086_10001664_pt1 | contig 17951 bp, 14 predicted proteins | sample M_130207_XF_Meta_FD_187312 | JGI IMG/M metagenome (GOLD analysis project Ga0209086, IMG submission 187312) | Freshwater microbial communities from Lake Montjoie, Canada to study carbon cycling - M_130207_XF_MetaG (SPAdes) (version 2) | ecosystem: Environmental > Aquatic > Freshwater > Lake... | reverse complement strand
AATTTATGTTCAATGACATTTGTAATTACATCTGTATCTAATTCGCGATTCGCTAATATTTCAACCATTTCTTCGTCATCATATCCGCTGTCCCAATCATCATTATCAATATCACCATTATCAGAATCAATGAAATCGTCATAATGATCATCCTTATCATTATTGAGGATATTTTCGACAAAATTGTCATTTTTAGGTTCCTCTACAGTATTTTCTACACTGGATTCTTTTGACGTTTTATATTTTCTTTTTTCCATAATACCGTATTTTAGATAATGACAAGTAGATTCATTTTTGGTAAATACATTTTGCTTGACATCGGGATTTAATTTTAGGTATTCTTTCCAATCAAAGTCACTTGGCAGTTTTTCTTTACTATAAATTCTTTTTTCTTTGATACCATACTTCAAGTAATGAGTAATAGCTCCTGATTTAGTTTCAGTCTCTTGTTTTACATCCGCATTTAATTCTAAATATGTTTTCCAGTCAAAATTCTTTGGCAACTTGTCCATTTTTTATATATAAACAAACGCTACATATTTTTTTTTCATTTTTTACTTATTTTTAAATAGAACAAAAATAATAAACAATACTCAATTTGTGATTTTCCAATTTGGACAGAAAATATCAATGTCTTCTTTTGTAATTCTTCGATATGGGCGAATTTTGTATAATTCTTCTAATCCTGCATCAAACATGTCTTGAGGTCTTTTTACGTATTTCGCTTTTTTTCGATAAGATTCTTCGGATTTGTGTGAATTCAATGGGGACACATAGTAATAGGCGAGGCTTTTTCGAAACACATTTTCAGGGCAATTTATTTTTTCAGGTAATCCATGCCAAGATATATCGTTTGTCTTGAATATAATAGCACGGTTGAATTTGATTTCTGTTTTAGTTATACATTGGGTTACATTGTCATTCCACAATTCATTTTGACCATTCCACTCCGGAATCCAGTCCTTGCTTAAAAAATAAATCACATTGATTCTTCTCTCTTTACCTGAATAAGGATGTTTTTCATAGTCTAAATGCACGTTCAACCGTCCATGTTTAGGATGACAATGTAGTCCTGCTCCATGTAAATATTCATCATATGTCAAATTCGGTATATCGGTTAATTTTTGAAAAATCTCTACCATTTTTTTATGTGACAAATAATAAAAATAATTCTTTAATTCGCTTGGCAAATACTCTATATTGTCATACGCATATTTCACTTCAATAGGATTCATGTAAGTATGCCAGTTTCCGTAATGTTGCGGAAACAAGTTGTGCAAATTTTCCGCGTAATCCAAGTTTAAAAAATCATCAATAACAATATGTTCAAATGGTTTTGCGTCGATAAATTTTTCTCTCAACAGATCAATATTGTTTATCCACGATCCAAAATATTCATCACAGACCGCAGCATTTATTTGTTCTAAATAATCGTTGTCGATTTTAATAGTATTTTCACACATATTGACACACAAATATAAATTTATATTTTATTATATAATGAATAATTGAATTCATTATATTATGAATATTTTCAATTCATTTATACCAAATTAACAAAAAAAGTGTAAGGTCGATAATCGGGGTCGACACCGGGAGGAGGGTTTGTGGAGCTATATTTAATATTAACAACTGTTCCCGTTGCACAATAATATCCGCCACTGGATTCAAGAGAGGAGACAGAGCCTTCAAACACTGCGAAAGATTCTCCCGGAGGGATAAAAGTTGTTGGATTTCCACCAACAACCAACGGTGTTTCAATTTGTTTGACAACATCGGAAGGTGGATTATTGTTATAGTTGTAAGTGTTTTGAAGAGGAAGATTTATAACTAAAATACCTTCGGGAAGAGGATTTCCATTTGTGTCAACCCCATTTTCAATGTTGAAAGACCAAGACCATTGACCAATAATATTCCCTTGTTGCGTGACTTTTGTAACTTTTGTGCCCAAAACGGAACCGGCTCCTTGCGAATTACTTGTAGGTTGTAATTGAACATCCGCAGTTGTTTGCACTGTTTGGCAAATAATATTTCCAATATTGTTGAGATGTTGGTCTACAATTTCAAACACTTGTGAACTACGAGGCACGTAAAGCGTAAATTCGATTTGACTTCCAGACATTTTATATAATAAAAAAGTAATATATTTTTTACAAAAAAAGAATTGATTTTTTTATAAAAATAACTAACTCCAACTAAAGACTTATTTTTTCAACATAAGAGTAAACTCGAACATGCGGTAATTAGCCATAGGAGACTTGTCCGAATATTTGGTTTTAACAACGGTGCCTGTGGCGCAGAAGTAACCATTCGTGGATTCCCATCCCATCACGGCGCCATCAAAACAGGCAAACTCTTCTCCAGGAGGAACATATTCGGTGGGGTTTCCACCAGGTACCAAAGGAGTTTGAATGTCTTCGGTGAGGTCACTAGGGGGTTTATCATTGTAAAAATATGTATTTTCAAGGGGGAAATTCACAGACAAAGTTCCCTCGGGAAGGTAGTTTCCTGCATCATCCATAACGCAATTAGCAGGGATCATGAAAGCATTGCACCATTGGCCACGAATATTACCTTGTTGTGACACTTGTGTGCATTTATTGACTAAGAGTGATCCAGCACCTAAAGAGTCCATGGTAGGGTCTTGTTGAAGATCCGAAGTGACTTGAACGGCTTGGAATTCAATTTTTCCGACGTTGTTAAGAACTTGTTGAGTGACACAAACGACTGACGAACTCTTGGGGGAGTAGAGGGTAAAAACGCATTCAGACATTTTTTATAAAGTATAAAAATAATAGTTTTTTTACAAAAAAAATAATTCTTCAAAAATGCCTAAAGTTTTTAGAAAAAAGCGCGTAATCAAAATTCAGCGATTATTTTTTGATTTCTTGATTGTTTAATCCAACGCATTCTATGGGTATATCGTATATGTAGTGAGCCATATTCACAAACCCGGATATATGATTGTAAAAAGAAAATGTTTTTATTTTTTTAGCCTTTGTTACGGTAAAGAATTCGAATAATGTGTCTTTAAAATTGGAGGCATGTTGTTCATATCCTAAATGTGCAATATTAATGTGAAATGTGGAAATGGGATAATTTGAAGTCATTATTTTTTCTTTGAATCGCTCGGAGTCGCTCATTAAAATATCAGTTTCCTCTTTGTATTTATCTAGGATAGACATGTACAATTGAAAGTTGTTGTTTTGTTCTTCTTCTTCTTTTCTGATTAAAAAAGAATCTCCTAGCCTGAAATGGAATATATTATAATTCAGAGGTGTCGATTTAGCGCGATTTACATAATATATAAAAGAATTAAATTCATCTGTAGGTGTCAGAAGCGTTTTCATAAATGATTTGCATTCTTTTGATAATTCATTATTATTAAGATGACTATTGGTAAATAAACAACAACAATTGCTTGTATTCTTTTTTAGAAATTCATCAATATCTTCGGGATAAATAAACGGAATATTATCTTTGTTGTCCAAGACAAATTGACTGTACTCGTGTGGAATAGGCTTGAAATATGCAGACAACGGATGCAATTGCATATCCACAATTAAATGAAAGTTATATTTTTTGGAAAGTTGAAACATACTTATAGTGCCCCTTAGAATGTCACCCAAGCCAAAATAGTTATTGTATTGATCCACCGTTACATTTTTGTATTTGGTTGTCCAAGTTAATATTACAGTCTTCGCACGAATAATATTGTTTATTTCGTTTTTTTTTGTCTCATCAATACCACCATGTGACCAATTTTGTATAAAATAACTATCTGGATTGTTTGGATTACTTTGCAAAGCCATTTTACATACTGGTGTAGTCGAAAACATATAATCATTTGAAAAATGATGACAATAATAACCCAAATACTCAAATTCTGTAAAAACGCGTGATAATTTGAAAAAAGTATCTTTCACTACGTGTTCAACTCGAATGTTTTCTACATCACACCGAATTTTGCAATATTCGTCATAATCGCAATTGTGCAATTCTTTGAATTTATTAGCCGCCCCTTCTAAACTTTTTCTTGTAAAAACAAAAGGAAATCCGTTGCTCATATAATGCACATTTTTAGGTGTAAATGTGGAATCTTCGCAAGCTTTTTTCCAAACATTAAATACGGTTTTGTCTTCACTCTCTTCTATTTTCAAATATTTCCACGGAATTTTTCCATCTTCTTGAATTAATTTTTCGCAGTCAAGTGGTTCTTTTAAGATAAGGTCTGAGTCCAATATAATGATATAGTCTGTATTGCAATCTTTGTAACAATTTGCCTTTACTGTTTGCTGCTTGATGTAGCCATGATAATTGTAATGAACCGGAATAACACGAACATTTACTATATGCTTCAATTGCAATCTTTCCAACATATCATATACCTCGAAACGTGCAACGTCGTGCGTATAAATAATCAGTTCGTAGACATTTGAAAAATCTAAATATTTTTTTAGAGAGAGCAAACTATATTCCAACCATTGAATATCATTTGTGTACGTTTTATAAACAATGGTAAAAACAGCAACATAAGGATTAGGACAGATAGTATTGAGTTCTTTTAATCGAATCAAATCTGGATATTTATTGCTTAAATAGGTCCATTCGTAATCAGCTAAATGGGTAAAACAATTGTGAATGCCAAATGGTGCTGGGTTAAAAATTGTCTCTACTGAGAATTGTTGTGCTTCTTCGAATGTAGGAGTGTATAATGGCACTTCTGTTTGATAACAAAAATATTCATCTTCATTGTGATATTTGATGGTAGAAGGATCTACTTTGGAAATGATTTCCAACATTTTGCTTTTTTTGCGAAGGGATAGACCGCCATTGCCCACTTTTCTATCACGAATCCAAGGAGCACCGACATAATCATATTTTAAAAATTCATTGATAAGGTGTTTGTTTTCTTTGATAATTAACGAGTCGGTTTGAAATATCAAGAAGGATTCCGTAAGGATATATTTGTAAAAATCGGCGGTTTTCAGAAGCAAATTATATTCCTTATTCATCAAGTTTTCTTTTTTCAAGTTGACAAGTGTAATTCTATTTTTGTATAATGCCAAGTCTGTTTTTACTATTTCGCGAACAAATGCTTTATTGCTTGAACCGTGAAACACAATAAAGTCCCATTCTTCACTTAAATTTTCTAAAAAATTTTTTAATACAAAAGACAGAGCTTTGTGCTTTCTTGGTTCAATAATAATAGCGGTGTATTTTTGCATTATATATTTATATACTAGATAGATAAATATATCATTTATTTTAACCTAAACTTTTACTCAACAATCGTATAAATTACACAACAGGTAGAAAACAATGATTATTTTTCAATTAAATTGGTGCAAATATAATCCATAATCTTTGCATCTTCTAAACGATTGTGTGTTTTGTTTCTATAACAAATAAAATGAAACTTATTACCATTTTGATTCGCGAATTGTATCATTTCTTGCAATGTTGCGTCCCAGCCAGATGGCAACCCGATTGTGTAATAAAAAAAGGGTCCTAACCGAATATCATTATCATACGCCTGCGGACAATGTTGAGTTACAAATACCGCAAATGCGACATCATCAGGATCACTGTGGTCAAATTTATATTGTTCATGAATCATTTTAATAGCTAGTTGTCGTGACATTATAATGCATGTGCCGGTTGCAAAACGAACGTGTCCTATTTTTGTCTCTATTCCACAAAGATCTCCGCCGTATAAATATTCTACGTGTTGATATTTCTCTAAAAGGCGAACCAGTTTGGGTATATCAATCACGGTAGATATATTTGTTCGGACAACAAAATCGAAGTGTCTTCCATGAACATGATGCAAACACTCTATAGTGGCTAAAGTTTTAAACAATATAGTATTGTTGTCTTCGTTAATTCTAACTCTCGATATATCATCTTGAATAAAAACATGCTCATTGTGTAAAAAACAGCTTTCCATAAAATACACTTCTACATCTTTGTAATTGTGCATGTATTTTCTTTGCACTTCTAACATTTTGTCATACGCTTCATTTCTGGAATATATTACTAAAATTAGTACCTTCATTATATAATTATATCACGATAAAAATACATGTTTAAATTTTAAAAATGCACACAAGGAAATTGTTTGTCTAAATCTTTTACAAAAAAATGTCCATGCACAGGACAATATTCAGACCAAGATAAACCAATAATAACTTCTTTTTTCATTGCAATTGCAATATGAAGAGGCGCTGACTGAGAGCCAACAAATAAATCGCATGATTGAATCGCGGCGCAAAAATCAAATAAATCTTTTGGTATATAAAATTCTATATGGAGTCCTGTTTTTTCTTTAAATGTGTTGTATTCGTCTTCGCTAAAGGAAATAAAAAGTAGTTTGTCTCCGTGTTGCGCATGCAATGATGCAAAGTCGATTTGGATTGGCCACCGATAAGACGTGGTATTGATAAGAATGCGACCTTTAAACTGTTCAAGATTGTAGTCGTTGAAACAATTGCGACCTTCCCTTTTGCCGAAATGTATCCAATGATGATATGCATCTTCTTTGTTTTTGATGCCTGCCTGCAAATCACTGTAATGATTTACATATTTTTCCCAATGAAAGCAGGCTTTTTCTAAATAAATCCACTGATGTTGTCCCCATTCTACTTGGTATGTTTCTTTAAATTTGAAATACCAGTTTTTAACATCTACGTTGGGGTTGTATCTCCAATCCGTCAAATCAATGTCGATAGGTTCATTGTTGTAAATAGAATATCTGGCAATGTATTCTTGATTAGCAACAATTTGATAAGTGTCATTGTACGCCCGTTCAAGACCAAGACGAAACCCGTCACCTTTTGTAGATAAAAAAAGAACTCCTTTTTTTCCTGTGGAAATGTATTTCTCGTTGATAATAGATAGTGTGTTGATAAAATCTCCCAACAATCCTCCCGCCAAATAAGAAATTGTGTTTTCGACCATTTATTATAATATATTTGTATAAAAAATATTGCAATAAGGAAGCGTTTTTTCGTGTTTATTTATTAAAAATTAGAAAAATATTTTTTCACAATTTCTTCCGTAATTTCCAACTCTTTGTGCAAAGACTCTTTTGATAAATCTGTGTCTTTTAGTACAAAGCTCTTTTTGTAAGTTAAATCTGCAACGGATGGTTCATTTGTGATAATCACTGTAGGATCATATGAAAAATGCTGTTCAAAGAAGTCCTTTTTGTCTGTCAGGATGACAATTTGGTCATACAAGAAGCTGTAATATTTAATGGGATGAACAAGGGACTCACAAGAAGCACCTATATTTCGAACATCAAACAAAATGCGCATCACTTTGTATCCTTTTTGCTCTTTCAAAGAACAGTTCGAAATATAATTGATCTTGTTTTTAATTCGGAATCTGACATCGTTGGCAATCATGCATTCACGACACAACACCATGTAATCGTGATTGTATTCTTCAGCGTCTCTCAACAAATTCATCATATCCCAAATTTCTTCATTGACAATTTTCATGATATTGTAATAAAGAGTGTATTTTTCAATGTCGGCTTTTAGCTGAGCAAAAAGCATGTCATATTCGATTTTCACATTGTCGCGACGACCGTCTAAAATCTTGTCCAACTTAATGTCTAAAATAGAAAGCTTGTCTATGGCTTCACCTAAAGAGACAGGCAAATAATGTAATTCTGTCATGTATATAAGATATATACAAAACAATCGGATTTTTTACTTATTTCTAGACAAATTTACAGGGACAGGTATATTTGCGGGCTTTCCTGGATAATATCTATCGTAAATAATAAAATTATCTGCTTTTAAAAGCTCTTTCATTCGCAAAGGAAATATCATACTTGCAAAAGAAGAATCGCAAACATAAATATCAGATGCATGCAAAAGAACATCGATATAATCAACTGACAATAACTGTAAATATTGATTTGCCAAATCGTATTTCACATGAGAATCGGTTAAATTATAATGGTTTTTATCAGGATTAATAATTAGATATTCTTCATTGTAAATGTGAGGCCATTCATTGTCTGGAATATGGGTTTCTCCACAAGAAGACGTGAAGTGCAAAAAGACGATTTTATAATCTTTAATCTGTTTATAAAGTTCCCATGATTGTGATGTGGAAGGAATATAAAAATAATCGTAATAAATGGACATATTTAGATTTATTGAATTGTAGAAATGTGGAATAAGAAAATAATATGGTGTTTTCCAGTAATTAATTTGGTTATAGTTTAAAAAATTTTCATTTGTAATTTTGTTATTAAATGAAGAAACATTGCATTTTTCAATAGTTTCCTGAGAAACACGAGCATGCAAACTTTTATGAAATGTTTCTGCTGATACAAAAAAATCAGAGTTAATGTCCACGTCTATTTTAAAATAATTTCGATTTTCATATTTGCCATGATTATTCCAATGATGCAATGCATCCTTTTTATTATGAATGCTACTCAGATCAGGATAGGTTTGAATATATGTTTGCCAATCAAAAAAATATTCTTCTGCAATGCAAAATTGTCTTCCTTCAGCCTTTCCATAATTTTCCCAATGGTGCCATGCATCTACTTTATTGTTAATTAGTGATGATAAATCGTTGTAGATGTTTATATATTTTTTCCAATCAAACATTTCATATTGATTTTCATATTGATTATTGATGTAATAAAAAAAAGGAGCAGCAGTTTTATACCAATCTTCACTTAATTTAGGCCAACGTTCCCCTTGGTTTATTTTTTCATACCAATTATTAAAGGTTATAAACTCAACATTAACATCATATAGTGATATTTGCATATTTTTTACCACGGACTTAGGGCAAAATAGATAAATTTTATTGTAAAAGAGAGAAAGAAATCGAATAGCTCCATTCATAAAAAAAAAATCTCCTAGACCACAATGACAGAGAAAGTATGCATTTTTGTTAGATTTATTGGGATTATTGTACAGTTTGTTAAAAACAAAATTTAGCTCCTCTTTTTTTTGAAGAGGTCTTAGTTCTGGTTTCAAGTCACCTAACTCATTCGCCGCTAATTCAGTTTGAAGTTTATTTAAAAAATCATTGATATTGTTGCAAATAAAGGTGTTTTCTTGTTGAAGTGCGCATTTATCCCACTCTTCCATGTCTCGATTATAAATAATTGTGGTGTGTTTACCAAAAATCATGGAATAATTCATGGAACCGCCATCACCAAAATGTATATTGTATTTTGCATTTTGGATTAATTGCACATCTTTCACAAAATTATTGTAATCTAAATTATCTACCAACATTTCTACTGTTTGGTCTATGACGTCGTTATTGTTAGAAAGATTGATTAAAATATTGTATATTTGGGTAATAATATCAGGGGAATGCAATACTTCTGTATTATTTCGATTAATTTGTCTTTCACCTATAATGTAAATTTTATACTTGGATTTAAATGTGCTTATAAACTTTTCAAACACTTTCAAGTCTTGAAACACATTTTCTTTGTCTAGATGGAAACGCGACTTTGTGTGAAAAATAATATATTCTTCTTTTTCTTCTTTTTCTTCTGCATTATTTTGACATGGTTGAACACTCGATGTGTCAAAATCAAGTTTCAGATGCTGTATTTTATTACAATCTACTTGTTTTACAAATTCAGTTTGTCCATAATTCGGAAGATATTCAATATTTATTTTATTGTAAAAAAAAACAACTTTTTTTGAATCAATATTATTGCATTTTAGAACGTTTTTAATTAGTTGCAATCTAAAATTTATATAGTTTATTGGATTTGAATAGTATGTTAAAGATGCAATATTAATGTAAATTTTGTCACATAAATAATTATTTATATCATATTTTAAACAAGCAAGTAATCTCAATATATCGCCTAAACCTAAAGCACATGATTTTTGTTCAGGTGTAACTTCGCTAATATGGAAACCAATATTATTGCATAAATTATTTATTTGTTCTATCATTTATAAATTATAAATAGAAAAATAAAGTTTAAATGTGCAGAAATTAAATCTAATATATTTATATAATTATGTACAAAGATTTTCTGTTAAATAAAAATAGGGAAATATTAAAAAATAAAGAAGTGACAAATGAAAATAATAATATATTTATAAATATGATCCAAACTATTGGTGACATTGGTGGTTTTTGTTTAGCACATATAATTTTAGATATAAATAAACAATTCCACTATAATTTTTATGGACATGTTACTGGGCAAGCAATTAAATTTGCAAAAGTTATTGAAAAATGTGTTAATAATAGTTTAAATAAAATAAATGCTAATTTCAGTTTTTTTATTAGTTTGAATGATGGAGTTAATTTTCCAGAACATATTACCGATTTTATTAAAAAACACATAATTTTTGTTGGGTGTTATTCTCCAATTGGAGATGATTTTATCATTCTCATTCCTGATTTATACATGTTAATGTCGGAGTATGAAGGAGAATATAATGAAGTATGCAGAAACATAATTCCGTTTAATAATAAAATACCGATTGCAAAATTTAGAGGTTCACAAACAGGCTCAGGATTATTATATAATATGACTGAAGTGCAAAATATGACGCGTCCTAGATTAAAAGCGGCTCATATGAGTTTAGAACACCCTACCTTGCTTGATGTAAGGTTTATAGGTTCTTACGACATCCAAAATACAGGAGGTGAAGAATACATTAATTATATGAATTCAAAATTTGGACCAGTGTCACAAAAAGAACCAATGAAAGACTTTAATCAGTATAGATATGTACTATGTTTTGACGGCAATTATGCCCCGCCATTTGCAAGACCAGAAATGATTATGGCATCTGGATCTGTTCCTATTTTTCAAACAAACTATAACAAATATTGGAGCTTTTTTTTAGAAGATGGAATAAATTACGTTAAAATAAAAGATGACTTGAGTGATTTAATACCTGCAATAAATAATTTAAATAATAATCCTCATTATAGTGAAACTATTGCAAATAATGCAAGAGAATTAGCAAAAAATGTTATTAATTATGATTTAATACGTGAATACTTTATCGAGACAATAAATATAGTGTCATTAAAGTGTGCACATTTATAAATAAAATCAACCCATTCTATATTTATTTATGAAAAAACGGTGGAAAATTCAAGTCTATATCTCAGCTAGAAGTGCAATTTGGAAAATCTAGGGTTGCGTTTGGAAGAGATTGAGTAAAATTTACATACAATTCAAATTGTATTGAATGCAAATAAACAGGTCATTTTGGTTTGCATATGGTTTATTTAGCAAAAAAGATAATAGAAAATGTAATAACACTGGATTTTTTGGTTTAGAAAAATTTACCATAAATCCGCTTTATTTAATCCTCTAGGAATTGTTTGAAATAAATGAACGATGTACTCATTAAAATATGTTTTCAAAAAGGAAATACAGTCTTCGTCTAAACTGAAATCAATATTATAATGACAATTTAAGTTTTTCCGTCTATTAAAAACAATCTCGGGAATATCTTTTTTATAAGTCATGTAAATAGTTTTATTCATACAAATATATTTATAATGTAGTGAATATTTATTTTATAATAAACACATATTATTAATAATTGTGTTTCGTAAAAAGAAATATTATTTATATATACATATATATATATATATATATATGTCTTTTTCACAATTAGGACAAGATGTTGAAGTTTTGAGATTTTACAATAATAAAAAAAATGGGTTTTTTATTGAAATAGGAGCATCTGACGGAATAGAAATATCAAATACATATCTTTTAGAAAAAGATTATGATTGGAAGGGTATTTGTGTGGAACCTATACCATATAGATTTGAAGCTTTAATTAAAAATAGAACTATTTCACATTGTTCTAATAACGCAGTTTATAGAGAAAGTGGCTTAGAACTTGTTTTTGATATATGCGTTGGCGGGGATGGTTTGTCTGGAATATCAGAACATATTGATTGTCATAAAAATCAGGTTGATGCAAATAAACAACAAATTACTGTAAACACAATTTCTTTTAATGATTTATTGCAGAAATATAACGCCCCATTATTTATTGATTATTTATCTTTAGATACAGAAGGAAGCGAATTGGAAATACTTAAATCTGTCGATTTGCAAAAATACACATTTGGGCTGATTGATGTTGAACATAATTTTGTAGAACCAAGACGAACACAAATTAGAGAATTATTGACGTTAAATGGTTATGAATTTATTAGAGAGAATTATGTTGATGATTCTTATAAACACTCCTCTTTGTAATTTATATGTGAAACTTTGAATTTAGGTAAAAAAAACTTGTAATATATATATATATATATATGTCGAATAAAAAAAAAGTTGCGATCGTATTTTCGGGACAATCTCGATGCAATCCATTAAGTCATCCACCACACATTGCCATGCAAGAAATAATTACAAAATCATATGTGGATTTTTTTTTCACAGAAAACTTTAAAGCCAAGTATGATTATGATATTTTTATTTCAACAGATGATATTCATTTAACTAACGCGTACAATTTTTTTGGATTAAATTTAAAAAATATACATTTATTCAACACTGGTTATTATTCAACAAAAATTGAAAATGACATACCACCAATAGAAGATTATTTTAATAAATATAATTTAAATGATTTTAGTAATTTTCAAAAATATGATAATAGTATTTATCAATATTACAAATTATTTGACGCTTATAATTTATTAAAAAATTACAAATTAAAAAATAATGTAAATTATGATTTTATAATTCGTTCAAGATTAGATACAAAGTATCAAAATAATATAACAGATTATCTTACATTTTTAGAAGAAAATGAAAAGTGCAAGATGTTTGGTCATTGGGATTTTTTTGCCGTGGGAAGGGCTGACATAATGGACATTTATTGTTCAGCAATTGATAATAATTATGGAACATATTTTAATCCGACAAGAAATAATTCTGTACACAGTCTGATTTCGTGTGGAGCCTATAATAATTTGTTAAATGAACAAGCTTTTGTTTGGAAATTCGCTCCAGAAATTCAGTTATTTGAAATTTTATTTGAATATTGTGATAAAAATAATTTGATAATAGATGAAACTATTAAAGAATGCTGTGCTTGTGAAATTGTAAGATAATTTAATTTCAAATTGTGAAATAGGTCAGTTAATGCATTATTTGTTCAAAAAACTTATTATTTGTATATTAAATTACATTATTTATCTGGGAGCAAAAGTTAAGAAAAATATATTTTTATTAAATGTATTTTTAATTTTTATAAATTTATTGAATTAAATCAAGAGTGTAAAACATTTTGCTAATTAAAAAATATGGAAAATTTTTATCAATTAGCTCATCTTGGGATGTAGTGCCAAACCATATGCATGTAAAAAATGGGATGTAACAAATAGCATCATAAATGTCGGTTTCATATTCTTCGTAAGAATAGTTTGTAACGCCAAATTCTATTAATTTTATGTAATAATAATTTTTTAGTAAAAAAAATGTTGACTTAATGCGAGTAATATCAAAACTTTCTATAATAAAAAATATTAAATCTTGCACACCTTTGCCTATAGCACAATGTTGCCAATCTATAAAATATGGTTCTTTGTTTTGTTTCACATGATAAAATATATTTGGCGATTTGATGTCTCCATGAATGAATGTCAAATTATTTCCTATTGAAAATCTTTTTTGAATATTAGAAAAATTATCGTATATTGAGTTGCATGTGATTTGTTGTTTATTATTTAATATTTTAAACCAATTATTTTTAAATAATTCATATCGCTCGTTTATAAAGTTTTCAAAATAAGGACAAAATGTGTCATCAGTGCTATTTTTTAAGTTAGGAAAAATTTTTTTTAAATTTTTATTCCAAAATTTACTATGCATTTGCGCAAATTTATCTACAATTTGTAATGTCATCTCAATCGGTTCTAAATTTAAATTCAAGTTCACTTGAAAATTTTTATCTATTAGATTTTCTAAAACAATGCCAATTTTATTTAAATTATCATCAAGTAATAAATTGTAAAAATGTGGAATATTTACATTCACGTGTGTTGAAATTGTTGTGTAAAAATAATACTCTCTTTCATATAATTCTAATTTTTTTGCCATAATAGACAAGTTATTTTCCAGTGCATTTTCATATTTTAAAATTTGTGAATATATTTTATTATCATTTGTGATAATTTTAAAACTTACCACATCCGCAATAAATCCACCCTTTAATTTATCATTATCTATGTTAATGTCTTTGATGTTTACAATATTAGTATTTTTTTTTATTAGTTTTTCAAAATAAAATAAATTAGAACATTCACAGTTAATCAAATCAATAATGTCTAATTTGCAAAAATCTTTAATAGTTAAATTAACATCTAACTGCATTAATTCATTTTTATTGTAAATTGTTTCTACTCCAATTAATAGTTTCGGATTCACTCCATTTCCACTTAAAATTCCTGTTTTGGAGTCTTCAAAAATAATGCATTTTTTAGATATAATATTATATTTTTCGATTGCTTTTTTATATGGTTCGCTATTTGGCTTTCCATTTACACAGTCATTGCTTGATATTATAAAATCAACATATTTTTCAATATTAATGTGTTTGACTATTTCATTTGCAACATTTTTATTGCAATTTGTCACTATGCATAATTTGTGTCCGAATAATTTAATTTGTTGAATTGTATTTCGCCCTCCTTCGATTATTTTAATTTTGTGAATATTTTCTATAAATAATTCATCTTTAATATTGGATATTTCAGCAAGCGACACATCTATATTTGCAAGCAATGTTCTTAAAACGTGCGCATCATTATTTCCTTGAATAAAAGTTTTAAATATTTCTTTCGTTAAAGCAATATTATATTTAAATAATATTTTGTCCCAAACCTCAAAGTAAATGTCATCGGTAATTACTAATGTTCCATCTAAATCAAATAAAAATGCGTGAACACCGTTTGTGTATTTTTCAACGGCTAGTGGAGTTCCTAATGAAAAAACAAATTTTTCACTCAATTCATGTCCTTTAAATTTTATATTTGATTTTATCATTTCTGAAATAACACATGATGTGTAAGGTTCATTATTAAAAGTAATATTTTGTTCCAAAACATAACAGCAATATTTAAATAATACATTTATATCAGTAAAAGCATAGGCACCCGTGTTCGCGTTGTCTGATATTTTTTCTTTTTCTTTTATATCTATTATATTAGATTCATCTGTTAATGTTATATATGAATAAATAGGATTTTCATCACAATTTTTTGTATAAAAAACCATATTATTTATTGAATTATAAAATATGTTTCTAACATCTTCTGTGTAAAATGTGTCGCAATCTAAAATTAAGCATTTTTTATGATATTCGTAGTTATTTAAAATAAAACCAATTCCTATTTGCAAAGTTTCAACGGCTCCTTTTGTGTCGCAAATATTAATTAAATTGATAAATGGGAATTTATCATTAATAAAACTTGAGAATTTATAATCATCTAATTTTGAATTGTAAATAATAAACACTTTGTCTTCAGTGGAAATACTCAAATTATTTAGTACACATTCAATCATGCATTTGTCAAATATTTTTATTAATGGTTTTGGTTGAGTGAAACCATTTTTAGAAAATCTTTCTCCTTTTCCACCTAAAGGGATAATTATATTCATATATAGAATTTAGAAAAAATGACAGAAGGAATGTAAATTAGAGAACTATTAACGTTAAATGGTCGTTGTCTTGTTTGAATGAAAAATATAATTGACTCATTAATGACAGATGTTATTATATAATTTAGTTCAAAAATAGTTGTAAATTATATATTTTGACGAGTATTTTATTTCCCAGAACCCGTTTTGCTCCTTCTAGTTTGTGACACCTGTGTAACAACTGTTGTGGGGTCTTGAGTTATAATCGGAATAATTTTTTCTTGTTTTTTTGTTTCCGGTTTAACAGATTCAACTACTGCATTTTCATTTAAATTTAAAATTACTTCTTCTGTTACATTATTTGAATTATATATTTTCAAACATTCTCTTCCTTTCTGATGAGCTGCTAAAGAGGATTTACTTTTTGCAACAAATTTGTTACATCTATTGCAAGGAAAAACGCAATTCTCATCTGATGGCAAAGCCAAAGACAAATCCAGGAACTTTTTTAAAGAAGGTAAATTGATTTCTTCAACAGACAATGCAATTTTTTTCTGAAAATCCTTGACTAAAAGCATAATATTTTGTTTCTGAGCAATCAATTTGTTAAATTCATCGTTAATTTCTTCAATCGTTTCTTTTGGAATGCTGTAGCTATTGGATTCATCTGTTGAAATATTCGAGTCTTTTATTTTATCTGCTAGTATATCAATAATATTTATAGCCATTTGAATTTTATAAAAATCATCTTTCACATCACATACATAAACCAAAATGTATTTGTTGTTTTCATGTTCCTCCACTTCAATTTGATAGTTGGATTTCAAAGTAATCTTTGAGAACTGAGAGAGAATAATTCCATGAGTTTTGAGACCTCGGCAGTCAGATTTGAATTTATCAATTTCCGCTGTGGGCACTTTGTGAGAATAAATCTTATTTTCAATCAATATTTTTGGCTTATTGTTTCGAGTCAATAATAAATCACAAGAATGCGCAGTTTGCGATTTATCGATTACTTCTGCATTGTCAATGTTTTCTTCAAGAATCAATTTCAAATGATTTTCAGCAAATTTTCCTTTCAATGAACTATTGTTTCTGTAACGATCCAAGAATTCTTCTAGACTTGAAAACATCTTGTCTTGATTTGTTTGTTGTTTTGTAGTAGCTTCTAAAATTGGTTGTTGAATGTTGAGCAAGAGAGAATTATATTTAATGTCGAAATTATTGATGAAATGTTCAATTTGTTGCATGTTATTTTTCTTGACAATGTTAGATAATTCTGATAAAATAGTGTCTTGTTTTACAGAGAGATTTTGAGAAGTCAAAGATTCTGTTTCCATTCTCTCTTTGAACAAATTTGCAATGTGTTTTACTTCTTGATTTGAAAGTTGTTCAGTCAATTTTTTGGTTTCTTCTGAGATCATTGAATAAAAGTGATTAATTTCATCATGGATTTGTTTGTTCATTTTTTCATTGTTACTTGGTATAATTGAATTCAACATTAAATTTATTTTATCAACAATAATTCCATTGCTTAATGTTATAAGTGAATTCACTTTTTCCAAAGACTCAGCATTTGTTTTTTGCAAAATCATATTTATTTTATCATCAAACCTGTCAATCTTGTTTGTAATATCTGAAGTTGTAGCTGAATTCAACTTGTTTATATTAGTTGAAATTTCATTGAAGAGAGAATGATTTGATAATGCAGTTTTGTCCAATAATTGAACATTTCCTTTTTCAATTAATTCTTTCAAAGTATCATTATTTTCTCTCAACTGATGATTTATTTTATCTATTTTTTCGTTTCCATTGATGCTAATGATAGTTTTAACTTCTTCAATGTATTCTTTTTTTATATCAAAGAATTTGAGAACAAGTTCATTATTCAGCTTTGAAATATTATTATTTATTTTGTTAATTTCACTTGAAAGCTCGTTTAATTTGTGAGTATTTTCTAAACATTCTGTTAAGATTTTCGAAGTAATTGAATTGTTTATTGTTGTATTAGCATCTTGCAAGATGTTTTCAAATAATCCAACACATAATAAATTAACTTGTTCAAAATTTAAAGAAGCATTTTTTTTATAAAATTCAAAAACTTGTTGGTTATGTATAACCATCTCAAAATTATTATTAGCCATTGTGTATTTTATTATCATAAAAATATATTTAAATCCTTTTTTTTCTAAATAGAATTTTTTAGAAATTCTAATTAGAAATTATCAAAAATAAAATCCTAATTAGAAAAAATTAGAAATTCTAATTAGAAATTATCAAAAATAAAATCCTAATTAGAAAAAATTAGAAA
>Ga0209086_10001662_pt1 | contig 17954 bp, 15 predicted proteins | sample M_130207_XF_Meta_FD_187312 | JGI IMG/M metagenome (GOLD analysis project Ga0209086, IMG submission 187312) | Freshwater microbial communities from Lake Montjoie, Canada to study carbon cycling - M_130207_XF_MetaG (SPAdes) (version 2) | ecosystem: Environmental > Aquatic > Freshwater > Lake... | reverse complement strand
GCAGGACGACGACGCGCTCATCTTCGTCCAGCAGACGCTCAGTGGTGGTGACAAACTGCTTTCTCATGTCAGTTGGGCCAGCAATGCCTCCAGTTCGTCCGCCTTCGGAGCCTTGTGATGCCAGGCAGGGTTATGTTCCATGTCTTTGCAGCCGTGGCCCTTGATGGTGTTGGCGATGACTGCACGTGGCACGTCGCCCCCATGGGGCGTAAGTGCGGATTGAAGCTGCGCATGGTCGTGGCCATCCACCTCGGTGGTCTCCCAGCCGAAGGAGCGGAACTTGGCGCAGAGGTCGCCGAGCATCAAAGCGCGGTCGCCGGAGTGGTTGTAATCAACAATGCAGGTGAAATTGCCGAGCTTGTGATGTGCTGCGAGCAGGGCGGCCTCCCACACCGCGCCTTCATTGCATTCACCATCGCCGACGATGCAGACGACGCGTGAAGCAGAGTCGTGAATTTTCAAACCCAGCGCCATGCCTGCCGCCATCGGCATGCCATGGCCGAGAGAGCCCGTGGAGGCTTCGACGCCGGGAACTTTACGTGAATCAGGATGCCCCCCCAGTCGGCCACTGGAGGAGGCGAAGGTGCTCAATTCTTCCAGCGGAAAGAAGCCGCGCTCAGCCAGAATGCCGTAGATGCCGAGGGAGGCGTGACCTTTGCTCAGCACAAAACGGTCGCGTTGCGGATCTTGCGGCTGCTGGGGATCATTGCGCAGGATGTTGTGATAGAGCACATACAAGATTTCGAGGATGGAAAAGGCGCTCGCAATGTGCCCCTCTCCCGCGACGCTGGCCGCGCGGATGATGTTTTCTCGGATGCCTCGAATTTGTGCCTCTGTTTCGGGTTGATTCACTGTCGCGGATACAAAGCCAGCGTCACTCATGCGGCAAGACGAAATCGCGATTGAATGGCGCTGGTGACTTCATCCACAGTGATGGCGCTCATGCAGCGGACGATTTGGGTTTTGTCACAGGCTAGTTCGGCGCCGCGCACGGCGATGCAGGGGCAGTCGCGATGGAGGATGATGTGTTCGTCGCCGAAGGGACGCCAGCGTTTGACTTGGGAGGGGCCGAAGAGAATTACGGCGGGGAGGCCCACGGCGGAGGCCATGTGGGAGGGGGCGGAGTCCATGCCGAAGAAAAAGCGGGCCTGACGCATGAATGAGGCGAGGTGGCGGAGGCTCATGTCGCCGAGGCGGGAAAGGCAGGGCTGGCGGACGAGGCTGACGATGTTGCGGGCGCGTTTCAGTTCGTCGGCGGAAGGGCCGCAGGTGACGACGGGTTGCCAGCCCTGGGTGGTGAGCCAGTCGATGACTTCCGCGACGCGTTCGTCGTGCCAGCATTTGAAGAGCCAGCGGGAGGTGGGATGGACAACGACGAGTTTGTCGCGCTGCACCTGATGCGCGGCGAGCCAGTCGCGGGCTTCTTGATCTTTGGTGGGAGTGGGTGGGAAATCCGGATGGATGTCGTAATACGGTATGCCCATGCGCATGAGGAACTCGCGCTCGTGCTCCATGACGTGGTGGCTGCGGTCAGGCTTGCCACCGTAGCCGTTGAAGATGTGGGGCTTGAGCTTGGAGCCTGCTGTGACTTGGATGGCCCAGCGGCGGCTCGCGCGGCTGAGGGCGGCGTACCACATGGCGCGGTCGCTCCAGGTGAAATCGACGACGAGGTCATATCCGCCGGTGGCTACGGCGCGGGCGACGCGAAGTTCATCGCGCACACGGGCGAGGCCTTTGAGTTTGCGGGGGGATTCGATCACGGCGTGAATCCATTCAAAGCCCGCGATGAGATCACGACTGCCCGGAGAGACGATCACATCGAGCTGTGCAGCTGGAAACGCATCATGCAGCGCTTGAAACGCAGGCACGCCGCAAATGACATCGCCGAGATGCTTGTTTTTGATCGCGAGGATGCGGCGGGGCTGCCAGTTGCTGCTCACGATGCACGAAGTTTGAGTCTGGCCGCCTCCGGCTGATCGAGCAGCCGGTCCAGCAGGGTGATGAAGCGTTCTTCTGAGAAGCTCCAGTCGCCACGCGAGGGGGCGGGTTCGTTGGAGAGGAAGGTGAGGGCTTCGTTGCCGCAGATGCGGGCGAGCTGGGAGCCGTGCGCCGTGGAGTAAACCTGGTTCGTCGCCGTGCCTGGCGCCAGCATCACCAGCAGCGTGGTTTTACAGAACAGGATGTTGCAGATGCCCTGGCCGATGGCGCCCATGACGAGCGGTGCGGCGCGGAACATGCCGATTTGATCGGGTAGGGAATGTTCGCCGAGGCGGATGACATCGACGGGGCCGATCTTGCTGCGGAGGATTTCGACGATGCGCTCCTCGTTCATGAGCTGCTTGTCGGGAGCGTCGCGGCGGGTGATGAAGAGCGGACGGCCGGGGCCGTTGGGGACGGGGTAGGTGGCGGCGCAGTCGGAGAGTTCGTTGTAGAAGGGTGGCGGGCAGAGCGAGGACTTGCCGTAGAGGTTGGGGATGAAGATCAGGTCATCGACCTGCATGGTGCCGCGGGTGCCTTCGATGAGCTTGGAAGGATCGAGTCCGGCCCAGGCGATGTAGCGGCCCTGCCAGCGTGAGTGACCCGGAGCGACGAGGATGCGGTAGTCCTGCAGTGACCGCAGGTAATCCCGCGCTGCCATGAGACGCGGCAGATGCTGGAGCATGAAGTGGCCGCGATTTTCGTGGTTGCGGCCCGTGAGATGGAACACTGGTCCTTTGAGTCTGGTTGCACCGAGTTTCAAAGGTCGCGAAATTTTCAGTTTGTCCAAACTGTAGGGCAGTACCCAAGGGGCGAAGAGGCTGCCATCTTTCAGGAAAACCTGGCACTGATCCCCGGTGAGCCAAACATCACGCAGCCGGAACAATTCAACGACGGGCCAGTCAAAATCAAACGTGGCGGTTTCAGGTCCGTTGACGCGGGTTTCCAAGGAGTTGGTGTCGCTGCGGGTGCCAGCTAGGGCAATGACGCGACGCTCCTGCAATCCGGCTGCTGCTTCCGCCTCAGCCACCTTCAACCGACTGCCCCCCAGTCTGAGAACCAAGTTGAACGCATCGAGGATGCTGCGGGAGACGGATTTCATGAATATTGGCTGCCTCTACCGTGAGTGGCGGGCGTGTGCAAATCAAATGACCCGCGTGCGGCGAAGGTGTGCTGTCGCATTGATCTCCACGCTGGCAAACAGGGGGGCACGAGACGATTGCCCATGGGGGCGAGCATGCCGGTGAGGAAGTGGATTGGCTTTTTGGTTGAACACGAATGACTCCTAGTGTTTGGGTCAATCATGTTCTTTTTGCATAATTCCAACAAGGCTGACGCAAGCCCTGATGCGCGTGTCGTGACGCAGGGGGCGGGGAAGGGCTGGCGGCGATGAAAGTTGCGCACGTTTTTGTGACCATGCCGGTGGGCGGTGCTGAGGATCTGGTGTTTTCCATCGTGAGGCACTCCGCGCCGGGAAGGCTGGCGGAAGCCGTGTGCATTCGTGACTTGGGAGTGGCGGGTGAGGCCGCTGTTCAGGACGGCCTGCCGGTGACGCTGTTGCCTTTGCTCAATGGAAAGGGCAAACGCTTCAGTCTGGCCGCTGTCTGGAAGCTTTCTCGCTGGTTCAGGCAGGAGCGCATCGAAATGGTGCATACGCAGGTTTATAATGCCCATGTTTATGGCGTGCTCGCGGCCTGGCTTGCGGGCATTCCCTCGATCATGCACCACCAGAAGACGTTCAACCGTGAGCGCCGCCGCCGCTGGTGGACGATGCGGGCGCTCTCCTGGCTGGCCGCCAAGCAGGTCACTCTCTCGGAACAGACCCGTAGCGACGTGATGCAGGCGCTTGGCATCTCTGCGGACAAAACCGCCGTATTGCCGAACTTTGTCGATGGCACCGTTTACACCCCCCCGAAGGATCGTCCCTCGCTGCGGGTCAGTCTAGGACTGCCCGTGGATGCGCCGTTGATCGGCGGCATCGCCTCCCTGAACTCGCAAAAAAACCATGCCGCCACCGTGCGCATGATGCACGGTTTGCTGCAGCGGCTGCCGGAGGCACAAGGCCTGATTTTTGGCGAAGGGCCGCTGCGTGGCGAATTGCAGGCGCAGATCGACTCGCTCGACATCACCGGGCGTCTGACGCTGGCAGGTAATAAACGACCCATCGTCCCGTGGCTGCAGGCGCTGGATATCATGTTGCTTCCTTCAACCTGGGAAGGCCAGCCGCTCGTAATCCTGCAGGCGCTGGCCTGTGGCGTCCCCATTGTTTCCAGCCGTATTGAAGGCAACACTGCCGTGCTTGGCGTGGATGATCCTGGGATGTTTGATCTGGACGACGATGCCGCCTATGTGGAGCGCGTACATTCCACCTTGACTGACCCCGCCTTCCGCCTGTCTTTGGTGCAGCATCAGCAGCGCCTCCAGGCGGCCCAGCCTACCTTTGTGGATTTTCTGCACCAACTCGACTGCATCTACCACCAGGCTGCTCCCAAAGGCTGACCCCACTACCAGTTTTTTTCATGTCTACACCACTTAGCAAAAGTGAAATCGCCGAGGGCTGTGATGAGATCGCGGAGAAACTCGCGATGTCGCCCAAATTCTACCGTTTGTGCGCGACTTGGGTTGCGCCATTACTGCCGAGTGATGGGTCGGTGCTTGACATCGGCTGTGGCCAAGGCTGGCAGCTTGCTGAAATCCGTAAATGGTGTCCTTCTGCACGACTCTTTGGGATGGACATCTCGCCTAAGCTCGTGAGCCTTGCTCGCGCTCATGTACCCGGAGCGCAGGTGGAGACTGGAGATGCGGACAAGCTTGCCTATCCGGCGGAAGCCTTTGACGTGGTCGTCATGACGGAAGTGCTGGAGCACCTCTCCGATCCTGTGCTGGCACTCAGCCAGATACGCCAGGTGTTGAAGGTAGGCGGCTGGATGCTCATCACCGTGCCAAATCGTGACTGGTTCCGCTACGAGTGGTATCTCAACAATCGCCGTCGCTACCAACCGGTGGATGATCAGTGGTATCGTGTGGCGGAAATCACTGGCTTCATTCAACAGGCTGGCTTTGAACTGAAACGGATCACCGGTACGGAGAATTTATATTTCGGAGGCGGTATCCTGAGGTTGTTAGAGAAGCTGGCACTGCGGCTTTGCCCGCCCTTGCAGCGGCGGATGAAGCGCGCTCTGTATCTTGCTCGCAAGCCTTTGGCTCCTTAGGTACCGCTTGGAATGGAAGACCAACTGATCAAGGAAACTTACGAGCTGCTCGACAGTGGCGGCGGGCGCGTGCTGGAGCGGCTGGGCGGCACCGTGTCCTCCCGGGCTGTGCCTGGTGTCTGGTGGCGGCGCAAGCTGCCCGGCGGGGAATGGCGCAAGGCGGTGGATCTGAAACGTGATTTGAAGCAGCCGCTGCCGCTCAAGATCGGCACGCTGCGCTTTCAACTCACACCTGCAGGCGGTGTGCGGGTGCTGGCGCCGGAACTGCGCGAGCATTGGGAGCGTGCAAGCACCTTGTGCGCGGCGTTTGCGGAAAAACAGCGGACTCCAGCGCGTGTGCTGAACCTCTTCGGCGGTGCGGGCGGTTTCACACTGGCGGCGGCGCAGGCTGGGGCCGCCGTGGCGCATGTGGAAAATTCGGCTGACGCTATCAAGCGCGCCCGCGACCATGCGGCCATCAATACGCTGGCGAACCGATACATTCGCTGGCTTGTCGATGATCCGGTGAAGTTTGCACTGCGCGAACGCACGCAGACCAGCCGCTACGATCTCATTGTGATCGACCCGTTCATGCCGAAGGATGCCAAACGCGGCGCATTTGAGATCGAGCGTGATCTTGGAACGCTGCTGGGCACGGTCAGCGGTCTGCTTTCCGACAAACCCATCGGCGTCTTACTTTGCTGTCGGCAAGGCGCGGTGTCGCCCACGACGCTGCTGCATCTCATGCGCCAGGAGTTCAGCGTCTTCGGCGGTAGCATCGAATATGGGGAAATCCTGCTCAAAGGGGCGGAAGGCGTACCGCAGGTTCCAAGTGGTGCGTTTGCTCGCTGGCTCAAGGCGGCGTGAGTTGTCAGTGACAATGGCGGCTTGCATGGCGGAGAGGGGCGAACTATCGGCACGGCATGAAATTACCTCCGCATCTGCTCGATGAAATCATTCTCTCGCTTGGAGAGGTGTTTGTGGGCAAACGCTATGCGGACAAGGTGATCGAGTTTACCTTCAAACGGCATCGCAAGTGGGGCAGCCGGGACCGGCGCATCTTCGCGGAGTCGATCTATGAGTGTGTGCGCTGGTGGCGTTGGTATTGGTTTCTGGCTGGATTGCCGGATGCGGCGCACACGCAGCCTGAGGAAATCACGCCGGAGCGTCTGTGGCGTGTGTGGGCGGCTTATTGGATCACCAACGGGCGTGACCTGCCGGTGGATGAGACGGCACCGCAGATTCGACCCAGTGATGTGTTGCAACGGGCGAAACAGGGGGCTTCGCCAGCCATTCGTGCAGCGATTCCGGACTGGATGGAAGCTCGCGGCAGTCGTGAACTTGGTTCCGCGTGGCCGTCGTTGCGTGAGTCGCTGAATTTGCCGGCGGATGTGTTCATGCGCGTGAACACGATTAAAAATGACCGCCGTGCGCTGCGGGAACGGCTGGGGCAGGAGGGATTTGAAGCGGAGGTAGTGGATCAGGTGCCGAGCGCGCTGCGCTTGAAGCAACGGGCGAACCTGTTTGGCACGGCATCTTACAAAGACGGGCTGTTTGAAGTGCAGGATGCGGCGTCGCAGCTCATCGCACCGTTTTTGCAGCCGGAACCGGGCATGCGTGTGATTGATGCGTGTGCGGGTGGCGGTGGGAAGGCGCTGCACATTGCCGCCATCATGCGCAACAAAGGGCGCATCCTCGCGCTGGACGTGCATGCTTGGAAACTGGCCGAGTTGCGCAAACGTGCGTCACGCGCGTGCGTGGACATCATCGAAGCGCGGGAGATTGAAGGCTCGAAGACGGTGAAACGTCTCGCGCAGAAGGCCGAGCGTGTGCTGCTCGACGTACCGTGCTCAGGTTTGGGCGTGCTGCGTCGTAATCCCGATGCGAAGTGGAAATTGAGCGATGCGGAGATCGACCGGCTCATCGCCCTGCAGGCGGAGATCCTCGAAAGCTACAGCCGCATGGTTATACCCGGCGGCAAGCTCGTTTATGCGACATGCAGCATCCTGCCGAGCGAGAACGAACTTCAAGTGAAGGCCTTTTTAGCCAAGCAGGGTGAAGAGTGGACGCTGGAAGAAGAACTGCACCGCACGCCGGAGACCGGAGCGTTTGATGGGTTCTATGCGGCGCGGCTGCTGAGAAATTCCAAACCAGAAGTGACCCACGAAACACACGAAACGACACGAAAGCCGGACCAAACTGTTTCTGAAGTCTGATTTCGTGCTTTTTCGTGTATTTCGTGGGCAATCAGTTCAGTGACACCCGCAGCCGGTGCCGCAGGAGCCGACGCTGCTTGAGCTGGAGGTGCTGCTGGCTCCCATGAGGCCGGTGCCGCCGATGGGGATGCGGCGGATGGGCTGGCCGCTGTCGGGATGCTGCGTGAGTGCGGCGTCCTTCATGCTCTGGCGGATTTCGGTCTCCTTAGTGGGCTCGCCTTCAAACTGGGGAATGGTTTCGTAAACGTAGGTGGGCATGGGGAGGAATGGTTAAGAGGTCAACGGTCAAGAAGTCAAGACGTTGCCAAGGTTGATGAGATCACGATGACAGCAAGCGTGAAAACAAAAACGGCGTCCCGGTGAGGGGACGCCGCGTGGGGAGATGGAAGGGCTGATTATTTTTTCTCAGCGGCCAGCTCTTCGTCGATGGTCAGCGGCTTGTAGCCGCCGATGGCCTTGAAGTAGATGAGCAGCAGGAGGTAGATCGCCGCCATGGTGGCGGGAATGTAGGCGTCGAACTTCAGGGTCTTGCGGTCGCCCTGCTGGTCGGCAGCCACGACGACTGCCTGATCCGGGGTCTTCTCCTTGGCTTCTTTGGCCTCGGAGAGCTTCTTGCCATCGAGACCGATGGCGGCGGTGGAGTCGAGGTTGAGGAACTTGCTTGGCGTGGCGGCTTTGTAGGTTTCGTAAAGCGCCGGGTTTTTAGACTTGAGTTCCTCACCTGCGAAGCGGTCCTTCATGTAGCCCAGACCAGGGCCGCCGATGATACCGGCGGAGAGCATGCCGATGCCACCCATGATCGAGATGGCGACGGCACCCGTGCGCGGGTAGCGGTCAGAGGCGACGGCGAGCATCGTGGGCCAGAAGAAGGTCTTGCCGAAGGCGTAGATGCCGAGGGCGACGAGCGCCGTGGTGAAGGAGTTCATGGTCGCGGCCAGGGTGAGGCCGCCAGCGGCGAGCAAGGAGCAGACGAGGAGCAGGCCCACGGGCGACAGCTTGAGGGTCTTCTCGATGAAGTGGGCGCAGAAACGCAGGCCGAACATGATGGCAGAAGTCCAGAGGAAGAGCGCCTTGCCCTGCTCAGGGGTGAACAGGTTGCCGGTGATGTTCTGAATCCAGCCATCCGTGCCGAGTTCCACCGCACCGACGAGGGCATGGACGATGAAGAGCGCGAACAGGACGATGGAACCGAGGGAGAACTTGGTGAGCACCGCCACGCCAAGGAGCAGCACGCCGCCGACACCATAGCCGACGTTCTTAGCCAGATCAGGGGCCAGACCGATCACATCTTTGAAGAAGCCTTCCGCGAAGAAGGAGAGCAGGAAGCAGGCGACCGCGCCCCCCAGGATGCCCACGTCCTTGAGCATGTTGCCAAAGCTGACGCCCTTCGCTGCTGCGGCGGACTGCGGGAACTTCTGGCCCATGAACATGAGGCCGTAGATCACGGTCGGGATGAGGTAGAGCGCGAGCTGGATGCGCCAGTTGATCTCCATCTTGTCGTCGAGGAACCAGCCGATGATGACGCCGATCACCATCCCGGCAGGCCAGGAGGCGTGCAGGATGTTGAGGTAGTGCGTGCGGTTTTCCGGGAACAGCGTGGCGACGAGCGGGTTGGCCACGGCTTCCAGCGCCCCGTTGGCGAAGGCGAAGATGAACATGCCGAGCGAGAGCACCATGAAGGCATTGCTGCCGCTGGCGGTGAAGGTGATGAGCGCTGAGGCGACGTGCAGCAGGAAGGCCAGCACGATGAGCTTGCCGTAGCCGATTTTGTCCACCACCACGCCGCCGAGGATGATGCCGAAGCAGAAGCCGTTGAAGCCCATGCCACCGATGGCGCCGAGCTGCGCTCCCGTGAAGCCGAATTCCTTGGCCCAGTTGTCAAAGATGCCGCCACGGACGGCAAAGCCGACGCCTGCGGCAAGGATGGCCATGAAGCCGGCCCAGAGAAGTCTCATTCGATTGTTTTCGCTCATAGAGGGAGTGGAGTGTGTTGGATGTTGGTTGGTGTGGTTGTCGGGAAAGGGCGTGTTTTAGGTGCCACACTTCAAAGCGACAAGAAAAAAGTGTTCTTATTAGTGAGAAGCGGCGAGATCGACGGGCTTGTAACCGCCTTTGCTGCGGAAATAAGCGAAGAGGCCGAGGTAGCAGGCCAGCATGAAGCCGGGCAGGAGAGCGATGGTGATGAAGACGCTGCGTTTGCTGGCTGCCTGGACGGTTTCGAGTTCCTGGGTCTGCGCCTTGGGCAGGGCTTTGATTTTCTCCTGATCAAGCGTGGGAGCGCTGCCGAAGATGCCGGGTTTGGCCTCGCCTTTGACCTGGGCATGCAAAGCGCTGTGCTCGGTGGCAGAGAGGCGTTTGTCCATGTCGAGATCCTGTTGGTAGCCGATGTAAGGGCTGCCGAGCACGCCGAGGAAGAGGACGCCGACGGCGGAGACGCCGTTGAGGGTGAGCGCACCGCCTTTGGGGAACTGCTCGGAGGTTAGACCGAGCGTGGTGCTCCACAGGAAGGTTTTGCCGAGCGCATAGACGGAGGCGGCGGCGAGGATGGCCCAGCCGGTGGCATTGGAGAGCAGAATCAGGCCGGTGATGGCAATGGCGGCACTGATGACGAGCAGACCGATAGGAGAGAACTTATGGATGATCGGTCCGGCATAGAAACGCAGCACGGTCATGATGACGGAGACATAGACGAAGATCCAGGTGGCGAAGTTCGGGAAGTTCGGGCCGCTGAGTTTGAGCAACTCGGGCATCCAGCCATCGGTGCCGAGCTCGGTGGTGGCGAGCGGCCCAATGGTGATGAGGACAACGATGAAGAGCCAGTTGCCCATGGAATGCGTATAGGCTCCTGCGGCCACGCCAAGCACCGAGCCGACGATGAGCGAGTCTCGCAGCGACGCCTCATGGCCCATCATCTGCATGACGGCGAAGTACACGAGCGAACCGATGATGAAGAAGCCGACGGCACCGACTTCCTTGAGCATGTCACGATAGCTGACACCGGCGGCGACGCGTTCATTGATGGGGAAAGTGCGTGGCAGGATGAGCAGGGCATAAAGAACGACCGGGATGAAGCAGAGCGCGAAACGGAACTGCCAGACGGCATTGAAAAACAGCTTCGTGTCCGGCAGCAGGGCGCAAAACAGTGCGCCGAGGGCGAGACCGGCGGGCCAGCCGGCATGGAGGATGTTGAGCCACTTCGATTTGTTCTTGCTGAAGATCGTCGCCACGACCGGGTTGATGAAGGACTCCACGGTGCCATTCGCCACAGCGACGAGCAGCGTGCTCCAGTAAAAGTCCTGGAAGCCGGAGGCGCGCAGTGTGAGCACGAGCGAGACGACATGGCAGACAATCGCGAAGAGGGCGACGGTCTTGTAGCCGATGCGGTCGATGATGAAGCTGAAGAAGATGATACTCAGAGCGAATGGCCACATGCCCGCACCGTTGATGGCTCCTTTCTGGGATTCGGATAAGTTGAAGCTATCCTGTAGCATGCCGATCGTGTTTGCCCGCACGCCAAAGACGAAGGAGGTGGCGACGAGGGCGATGAAGCAGGCCCAGAAGAGTTTCATGTCGGCTTTACCGGAGGAGGACTGGCTCATGGAGTGTGGTGGGGTTGGAAACGAGGCGCGATTCCAGCAAATGCACGCCACTAGCGCAATGCCTTTTTCGCAGAACGCGAAATTACTACCCTCCGACCTCTGGCTTGACGTCGTGCATGCTGGGCCGCATGATTGCGTGTCTGCCGGGGCGTTGGTCGCTGCCGGCGTTTGTTTTTCTCACACATGCTCTCACCGTTGTTTGTTTTGATGATGCAGCGCCCGCTTGGCCGGTTCATGGCGGCGGTTTGTTTTATGCTGGTGCTGCTAACTGGCCAGGCTTCAGCTCAGGTGGTGCTTAAGGCGCAGCCGGTGGAGGAGGAAAAACCGCCGGTGGTTAAGCCTGCTGAGCAGGTAAAACAGGACTTGAATGCTTCATGGCAGACGCAGCGAGAGGCGCGTGCTTTGACACTGAGTGTGCCAGCACCGCGTGGGCAGATCGTGGATCGTCATGGTATTCCGTTCGCACAGAACCGGGCCGCAAATTATCTCGCGCTGGTGATGCCTTACATGGACGGTGCCAGCGAGGCGCAAATCACCACCTTTGCGAAGTCCACCATCGATAAGGTGAACAGCGTGCTGGGTAAGACTTGGTCGTTGAGTGAGGAACGAGTGCTGCTGCACTACAAGCACCGTCGCTGGCTGCCCCTGGTGTTTTCTGTTGAGGAGGGGCTGAACGTGGAGATCACGCCGGAAATGGAGGAGAAACTCAAGCCGCTCTTGGGAAACAGTTTGGTCATTCAACCTGCCTACCTCCGGCATTACCCACAGGGTGCCACTGCTTGTCATATTATCGGCTATACTGGCAAGACACGGCCGCTGCCCACTGGGCCGATCGTGGATGGCGATGCGGTGTTTGAGGAAATGGAGGGCCGTGAGGGCATCGAAACTGCGTTTGATAGCGACCTGAAGGGCCAAGCGGGCATCGTGAACGTGCTTTTCAGCCCTGATGGCAAGCGTTTGTCCGAAGACGTGCGCCGCACACCGAGTCCAGGCCGCAATGTGGTTCTATCCATCGACTACCACTTCCAAAAATACGCCGAGAACGCTCTCAAAAAGCACACCACTGGCGGCGCGATGGTGATCATGGATGTGACGAACGGAGACATCCTTGCGATGGCATCCAATCCCGGTTTTGACCTCAATGAATTCGTGCCGGGCATTCGCGCGAAGCGCTACGAGGAACTGACCAAAGACCCACACTTACCGCTTTTCCCGCGTTCCTTTCGCGGCGAGTATCCCCCGGCTTCGACTTTCAAAATCGTCACAGCGCTAGGCGCTCTAGATAGTGGCAAAGTGGACGCGAAAACCTATTTTGATTGTCCGAATGCCCTTGAGATCGGCAATCGTGTGTTTAAGAACTGGAACAAGGAAGGTGAAGGTTCCATGACCGTCGTCACCGCCATCAAGCGCTCCTGCAATACTTGGTTCTACCGTGCTGCGCTCGAATCTGGGGCGGATTACATCGCCAATATGGCCGTGCGGCTCGGTTTCGGCGAACGCACGGGTATTCCGTTGAAAGCGGAGGGCGAAGGCTTCGTGCAGACGAATCCATGGACGCTCCAACACCTCGGCGGCAAGATGCAATCTGGTGACTTGGCGAACATGGCGATCGGTCAGGGCAGGGTGCTGGCGACGCCGTTGCAGGTTTGCCAGTGCATGGCGGGTCTGGGAGATGGGCTGCGCATCCCGCAGCCACGTCTGGTGCTGCAAATTCAAGATATGGCGGATCGCGTGGTGATGGCCTATGAACCGAAGGATCGTAGGCGTATCGATCTCAATCCCGATCACCGTCAAACCGTGATCAATGGCATGGTTGCCGTGGTGAACGGCAGTGGCGGCACGGGGCATTCTGCCGCCATCAAACAGGCTGAGATCGCGGGTAAGACCGGTACCGCCCAATGGAAGCCGACGAAGGATCAAAATCTCGCCTGGTTCACTGGCTTTTTGCCCGCTGGAAAACCCATGTTTGCCTTTGCCGTTGTATATGAAGGTGAGCCCGGTGAGGACATTAGCGGTGGCAAAAAAGCCGCGCCTATTGTCCGAGAAGTTTTCACCAACATCTTCGAGAAAGCTCCGGCGGACGATCCGATGCTGCTTGCCATGAAGGATGTGCCGAAGGCTGAGGTCGTCGAAGAAGCGGTGGTTCCGATCCCGGTCGAAAATGTGCCGCAGGCAATGCCTCCACCCCCACCGCCGAAAAAAGGCATTGGTGGCTTTTTCAAACGGCTGTTTGGCCGTTAGTAGCGTTCTTCCAATGTGAACCGCGTCTCCCGATGAATATTCAGCTTGCTACAGTATGTGATTTTGCCGCCGACTATCAGGGCAAGCTGTGCATTCAGGGTGCCTTCGACACGTTATGTGCGCAGAGCTTTCCCGTGGTGCATCCGCAGTGCTCCATCGCCGTGCGGGCGATTTTTCAGGCGGAAGATGCAGGACGGCATGAGTTTGTGATTCGCTGCATCGATCCCGATGGTAACGAATGCCTGCCGCCCATGCCCTGCACGTTGGAGGTGACGTTTCCATCCGCTTTCATCCCCTTTGTTTCGCGCAACATTGTATACACCATCCAACGTGTGAAATTTGACCGCCAGGGCTTATTTCGCTGGGTGGTTCAGCACCAGAATAACACGCTGGCCAGTATTCCGCTGCGTGTGACCTTGTTTGATGATCGCCGTTCTGCCACAGGCCCAGCTGGTTAGCCGATTATGATTACCTCCAAGCCCAAGGCTCATTCAGAAACCGCTACGCCGGCAGGCACGCCGGTGAGGCAGTTATCCGTGTTTCTGCACAACCGTGTGGGGGCGCTCATGGCGTTGGTGAAACTGCTCACAGATCACCGCATTGAGGTGTTGGGTCTCTCGTTACAGGACACGACCGAACTCGCACTCGTGCGCCTCGTGCCGAGTGACCCTGAAACGGCGGAAATGCTATTCATCGAAAAAGGCATCCCGCATGTCGTGTGTCCGGTCACTGTTGTCGAACTTCGCGAGACAGAACATTCACTCGCACACGCACTAGCGGCACTGCTCACTGCTGAGATCGACATTAACTTTAGTTATCCGCTGCTTGTGCGTCCCTCGCGCCAGCCGCTACTGGTGTTGCATCTCGATTCACCCGATCTTGGTGCCGAAGTGCTCTCAAGTGCCGGATTCAAGGTGCTGACACAGGAAGATTTGAGCCGCTAAGCATTTCCTGCCCATTGAGCATGAACTGTGGTGCCAATTGCGCGATGAATTCGCGCGCATCCTCCACCGCTGTGAGTTCAACAAAGGGATCTTCCTGACCCACACGCTGTTCCGGCAGCGGCACGTAGATGGAAGCCATCGCCCAGCGGTGCTGGATGTTACGGAAGGTGGCGTCAAAGTAGGACCGCAGGATGTGTTCGTAATGATCCGCGCAGGTGGTGCCGTCAGAGCCAATGTACCAGTAGAAGTTCACTGCGCGTGTCCGGATGCGCAGGCCTGGCTGCGGTTCGACATCGCGGAAGATGCGCATCATCATCACGGTGATGTCGCGGCCATCCTTGAGGTGAAGTGGTATCTGCGTGCGGTCCGTGACTGTCCAGCCTTGGTTTGGCAGGCAGACCTCTGGTCGGTGTAGGCTGCGTTTCACGAAGCCGCTGAGAATCACCGTCGACATGATCTGTCTGCCCTTGGACGAGGCATAGACGTCGCGAGCTAGTTTGACGCCTTCATCCAGCAGGTTTTTCTCCTGGGCAGTCATTTCAAACTCGCGCCCTTGATAATCGCCCAGGGAAAGCGGCAAGTAGGGCTGAGTGCTGTCAGTTTTTAATTTCACGCCGGCTTTGGCTACGTGGAAACTGATGTCGGTGCCAGCGCAGATGCCCAACAAAGCCAGCGGCACTAGGATGGCTGTTGTCAATTGTGCCATCGTGCGGCGGGGTAGGGGAATGCTAAGGCCACCACTAACGACCGGCGACCGACCATGACGCTTCAGGTTAGTTTTCATCTCTCGCCCTTCAAACAACCAGCAGAGCGCAAACATGCCGCTGAGCGCGACACCAAACACCGCAAAGCCGGCAAACGTGTGATAAGGCGACATTTCCTGGTGATCGCCGATGTGTCGCCCCACGGCAAAATCAGCACCGAATAGCAGTGTGCCTGCCACCAGCAGCAATAGACGCACCACGTTGCCTGCAACGGCCAGCGGCACGGCGCAGACGAATAAGATAAGCCGCGAACGCGGCTGCTTGAGCGCCAGATAGCCCAAAAGCGCTGAGATCATCATGAGGGCGAAGAGTGAGTTGATGCCACTGCATTTCGCATCCACGTCGAGGCTGAAGGCGCTACCGAGGGCGATGCCATTCGCCGCATCTGGCGCGGACTGCAATGCGGAGCCTTCATTTACTGCTGGCACGCCGATCAAATTCAGGAGCGTTGCGGCCATAGCAGCCGTTTTAGGGCGCAAAGGAGACGCTAAAGAGTCTTCCAGCGGCTGCATTGGCCAAGTGAAAAAGAGAAATAGCCAGGCAAAAAATAGCGTGCGCATCCATCTACGCCCCGCCACCAGCAGGATCATGCCCGCCAGGATAAACTGCACCGCGAGAAAGCCCGGGTACCCCGAATCAGCTTTATAACCCAGCCAAAAGAAAAACGCTCCTATGCCAAGGGGCATTAAGCCCAGCCAGTCGCCCTGCCAGGGCAGTTTGCGCAGCTCATCTCGCCGCAGCCAAACCAGCCAACCGACGAGCAGCGGCACCAGTAGGCAGAATTGCCAGTCTGTTTTGGTGCTTACCCATCGTGCCCAGCCGGCTAAAATGCTTTCACGCCTGCTGAAATCCCACTGCTGATATGGCCATATAAGGAAGAGCAGCAATAATACCAAGGGCAGTCCCCAGAACGCTAGTTGGCGTAGAGTTTGAGTCTCTAGTCCGGCTTTATTGTCGCCGCTGGGGAGGGCGGACAATTCACGTGTGCTGCTGGATTTTGTTGCCATGAGGTAGATTGACGGACAAAGGCTGGCCTTGTTTGTTAGTTGTATCAACATTCATCGTGTAAATTGCCTGTTTCTTGTTCTTATTTTCCGCTCCACACATAAAATTTCATGAACGAGGAAGAACTGTCCCTTAGCCGTGACGCCGTGACGCATGTTCCAAATATCCGGCGTACACATCTTTCATGCAGACATCTGGTTATTTCTATTTTCACCTCGGTCGCAGTTGGTTTGATCCTGCTCTGGTGGTTCAATGGATATTACCAGCGTGAGATTGCCCCCAAGCTATCTGTAACTGTTCCGGCTCTGGTTCAGCCTGATAGCACCGCCAAAGTGTCTCTTGCTAAAGCGGAAGAGCAGATCAGCGCACTACAGCAACAGCTCGATGTCATGCGACGGGAGCAGTTGCTGACACAGCAAAATACGCGTGAGGCGCTGGAGCGTGTCTCCGCCGTGCTGAATAATCCCAAGCTTGCTCCTGCGCCAGTCGCGCCCGTTTCGAACCAACCCGGCTTGGCGCGTATCCCCGATGCAGCACCCGACATCTCGCCGACACAAAGGGAATTCATCCAACTCAAGGAACGTAACCGCCTCACTGCCTACGCAGATGAAGCCATCGCTACTGGCTTGCGTAAGCCGATTGAGGTGCTTGTTGAGTATCTACGTGATCCAGAGTCAAAGCATCTCCACGAAGCCGCGCAGGCAGAATATATGCGCGCTGTTCGCTCTATCCAGCTGCTCCAGCGCGATGATCCAGGCTATCGCCTCCCGGTGGCCGAGCTTTTCAAAGACCAAAGTATCCGTGATGAAGCCGATGTGAAGCCTGATGCCCTGCTCAGACTACTCGCCGACTACAAGCAGCCGTGGGAGGTGCGCGTGCGCGTCTGCTTCTTGCTGCTTGGTAGCACTGCGCCTGAAACCAATGCGCAGCTCATCAAGGCCATCAAAGAAGACCCCTCGCTCGAAGTTGCCAAGCATGCCCAGCTCGCCCTTGAGCAACGCATCAAAAAACGCTTCCGCATCTTCGACATTCCCGCTATTGAGGAGTGGTCGAAATCGCAGGGGAAATGACTGCGCCAACCGGCTCCGAATTATGAAGACCCTGTTCCTGACCAACGAATACCCTCCCCACATCTATGGCGGTGCGGGTGTGCATGTTGAATACCTCTCTCGCGAACTCGCCAAACTCATCGAGGTCGATGTACGCTGCTTTGGAGACCAGGATAGCAGTAGTGAAAAACTCAAAGTTAAAGGCTTCGGTCTTGATACCTCAGACTGGGATTGTCCGCTTAATTTGAAGTCTGTTTTCGGTGCCTTGCAGCGCTGCCTCGACTTCAATACTGCCGGAATCGACGCCAGCCTCGTGCACCTACACACCTGGTATGCGCACTTCGGCGGCATCCTTGCAAAGCTCAACTACGGCGTGCCGATGGTGCTTACGGTGCATTCGCTGGAGCCGCTGCGCCCGTGGAAACGCGAGCAGCTTGGCCATGGCTATGACTTCACTGTTTGGTTGGAAAACACTGCACTACAAATGGCCGATGCTGTCATTGCGGTTTCCGAAGAGACGCGCATTGACTTACTCAAGCACTTTGACCTCGATCCTCACAAGATCCACGTCATCCATAACGGCATTGACCTCGACGAATATCACCGCCTAGAAGCACCTGATGTGCTGCGGAAGCACGGTGTTGATCCTGATCAGCCCTACGTTCTCTTTGTTGGCCGCATCACGCGTCAGAAAGGCATCATTCATCTCGTGCGCGCCATTCAGCACCTCGATCCTGGCTTTCAGATCGTCTTGTGTGCAGGAGCGCCAGACACGCCAGAGATCAAAGCCGAAATGGAGGCCGCAGTCTTGGCTGCCAGCCAGAAACGTCCTGGTATTGTGTGGATACAGTCCATGCTGCCGGTGCAGGAAAAAATCGCCATGTACTCACATGCCGCGACCTTCTGCTGCCCGTCCATTTACGAGCCTTTTGGCATCATCAACCTCGAAGCCATGGCCTGCGAGACCG
>Ga0209086_10001660_pt1 | contig 17975 bp, 13 predicted proteins | sample M_130207_XF_Meta_FD_187312 | JGI IMG/M metagenome (GOLD analysis project Ga0209086, IMG submission 187312) | Freshwater microbial communities from Lake Montjoie, Canada to study carbon cycling - M_130207_XF_MetaG (SPAdes) (version 2) | ecosystem: Environmental > Aquatic > Freshwater > Lake... | reverse complement strand
TTTGATGAACAGTGGGACGCTCATCAGGTCTGTCACGTTGTCGCCATCGGGGAGTCGGCGCGATCGCGTCGGCAGGAACGAGACACCGTGATCGGCCATCACGATCAGCAGGCAACGGTCGAACAGTTCGGTCTCTTGAAGCTTGTCGAGCAGCCGTCCCACAAACCGGTCGGTCGCGGCGACCTGCATCAGATAACGATGCTCGCAGCGCCGGACCAAGGCTTCGTCGTTGGGCCAGTCTTCACCCAGTTCGCCCAGCCCGCCGTCGGGCTTCCACGCCACATTATTGCTGTCAGTGTAGCTTTGACCGGAGGGGTAATAGGTCCAAGGGTAATGAGGCAGCACGACGTGGAGGAAGGCGAACGGTGGCCGCTTGGTCTGGTGGATGCAGTCTAAGAAGTGATCCAATTGCACGTCGCGTTTACGGCTGTAGATGTAATGAAACAGTCCAGATGTGAGTGGCCGCGAATCGACGGGCAGTGTCTTCGACATTCCAAACCACGGCTTGGGGACCTCAGGAAACTCGATGGGGATGTCAGTCGGAAAAATGAGATGAGGGTAGACCCGCGCGAGCGTTGACAGCAAATCGGCCGCCTGCCGAACGGGGTGTTGCTGAATCCGCAGTACGTCGTGCCGCAGATCTTCAGGACAAAGCCGCGTGATTGGCTCGAATACCGACATGTCAAACTCGCCGGAGCGGTGAATGATGTCCAGCAGGTTGCCTGGATGATCGGCCAAAACGGGACTGCTCCCGATTGAGGGAAGTCGTCCCGATAAGATCGCGGGAACGGCAAACTCGGTGCGAGCATGTACGGATGTCGCCTGCCGATACCAAGTGGAACTGTTGGCCAATCGGGCTAAATTGGGGTGGCGAACGGCATCGACCTGATGATGCTCGTCCATCAGAGTCGTGCCGCTGAACTCGTCAAAAACCACCATGACAACGGGGGCCGGAGTCTCCGCGTGGCAGCGCGATTCATCCTTCGAATGCTGACGCTGGATGTTCTGCATCTGCCACACGAACGACACGGGAAAAGCGACAATGCCGATCGCGGAGACCGTCAACCAGCTTCGCAGTCCGTCATAGCGGTCATAAGCGCGCGTGAAGAACCACGCGCCAGGGAGGGCCACGGCCAAGGAGAACATCCACGCGAAATAGTGCTCCGCCAAAAAATTCCATTGCGCTGTGGGACGTAGTAAAGACAGGGCGACGAGAAAGCTCAGAAGAAACAAGACCGTATTGCGGCCTCGGCCCGCGTTCCGACCCGCGATCCGCCGGGTGATGACATCCACCAGCAGCCACGCTGCGGGAATGACAATCGCGAGCATGAACAGCACGGCACCAAACTCAACGGCCCCGAATTGTTCGTCGTGCAAGTAGACGGTTTGCCGGGACAAGGCACCCAACAATGGCTCCGTGAACGCGAAGGCACACAAGGCGAACAGGTGCAGCATTCGCTGACGCGGGAATGATTGCGAGGCGGGTCTACGGACATTGGGGGCGGTCATCGTTCCGTTCCCCTCGCGGCGAACTTGGGGACCGCGTGCAGCAGCGTGCGCTGTCCCGAGGGGAGCGAGGCCCGCTGCCGAATTTCGAAGCACGGCATCAACGACGCTTCGAGTTGTTCCAGCGAATAGTCTTCGTACTGGTCGCGCTTGTTGCGCAGGAGCCGCTGCACCATCGCGTCTTGCTTGGACGGAAACTCGATCACGACTTCGCCACCCAGACTGGCCAGCCAGTCCACCACCTCGGGCAGCGGAATGTTGTGGCCGATGACGAGGTGATGGATCAGTCCGAGGCACAGCACGAGTTCCGGTCGGCCCCTCTCTTCGAGTCGTTTTCGTTCGCGGCCGCGCCACCCCATTGCGGGCGACAAATTCGCGACGTTCACACACAGCGGCAGAATCGCGGAGGGTGCCGTCGTGTGTTCGTCAACGTCACTCAGCGAACGATACAGTCGTTCGATGCAGCCGTGGTCGCTGTCCATCGCCACGACGGTCTCCGCGTATTCGGCGGCAATGCGCGCGAATGCACCGTCGTTGCAACCCAAGTCCCACACGAGCGACCAGCGGCGCGAACTCGAAACGCTCCGAACGAACTCGGTTTTGGCGGCAGTGTCCTCGACAACATGCGGCAGCGCGGTTCGGTAATCGGTCCACTGTGTCTCCGCCGGCTTCCACTTGAGCCGTTCGATGAGCCGCTTCAATCCGGAGAGATTGCGAAGAATCAGCTCTGTGCCGAAGCCGCTCGCTTGCAGGTCACTCACGGTGCTTGTCGTCGCCGATTGCGATGGGCGGTCGAGTGCGACCTGCAACCAACCATGCGTGAAGACGCCCGGTCGGAAGAGGTCTCGCCACGACAGCCACTTCAAAAACTGCCGGGCCGAGATTCCTTCCAGTTCGCCTCGCAGTATGGGCTGAAGATCGACCTGCCGGTGCGCCTGAAGCAGCAACGGAAACAACATCAACTCACAGAACTGGCGGTACGCGGCCCAAGGTTCTCCGGGGGCGTGCGGCACGAACGAACCCACGTCGATGAACACCGGATTCGCTCCGCAGAACATCACGTTGTAAGGAGACGCATCCTTCAAAATGAGACCGGCCCCGAGCGCCTCCGTCAGAATTTCCAAGTGCAACAAGGCCGTACGCTGGAGCATCCCGAACGACCACTCGTAGGGATAACTGACGAAGGGAACTCGCGCGTGTTCCAACACGGCGGACGATTCGCAGGGGAGCCGCATCGCCGCGATCTCGTCGCGAGGCAATTCGTGCGTCGAGACAATCCGTCCTGCGGTCATCAACGCCTGAAAGAACGGCGTGCGCGAAGCCTGTTCCCACGCTGTTTGTGCATCTGTTGTGAGCAGCCGGAGCACGCGGTCGTTGTGGACCAGCACCCGCGCTGAACGATCACGGAAGGAACCTCCTTCAAATTCACTCATGCTTGGTTGGAGGGACGAGCCGACGTTGGTTTCGATGTCGTCGAACGTGCTCGTCGGCTGTTGGTGATCTGCATCCATGTGTAACGCCCCAGCACGACCAAACCACCAAATCCGCCGACCAACGCTTGCAGGAGCAAACTTCCGGCACTCGGATCGAAGTACGCCAAGACTGAGGTCACGCTGTCCATGTGTCTGTTTCATTCCTTGAGTCGTGTTCAACCATCAGCCGTGCCGCTGGTCTGCTCAAACCGATCTTAGTTGAGCAGCCTGAATCAACCCAGAACAGGGCGAGTAAGTTCTGCGTGTTTAGCTGGAATTCAGCGTGACAGCCCCTCTGCGCGTGCGATGCGGAAGGTCGATGAGCATCGGGCTTACAAACCCGCAAGAGTCGTGGCCGTTGAGGCCGGTTAAGCCGCTGAGGCCGGCGTTCATCGCGAACTCGTCTGAATTTGTCGTTAGGTTGGTTCCGTGCGGTCGTGACGGATTCCAGCATGATCGCTCACGTCCGTTGTCCTTCACTTCGTGGATTCTCCGTGGCATCCTGTGTCCCGCTTTCGCATTGAGCGAAGCATGAGCTTTCGCGGCGCAAACAATCGACAAATAGGACACGCTCGCCATGACCAACGTCAGAGATTTTGGAGCGATGGGTGACGGATTGACGGACGATACGGGGGCCATCGAGCATGCCTTGCGCGATGGTGGCGATGGCGTCTTGGAGTTTCCTCGCGGCGAGTACCGCATCACGCGGACGATCTCGTTCGACCTCGCGAAAACAAAGGCGCTGGCCATACACGGTTCGGGAGGAACCGCACGCGTGTTGATGCACGGCGCGGGACCGGCCTTCGAATTCTTGGGCCATCACGGCGGCTCGGCCGATCCTCTGAGCTTCAAGCCCGAGGTGTGGGTCCGCGAACGGATGCCAACCGTCAGCCAGATCGAGATCGAGGGAAAGCATCCCGAAGCGGACGGCCTCCGCTTCATCGGCGTCATGGAACCGACGCTAACTGGCGTCCTGATTCGTCGCGTACGAAACGCCATTCATCTCACCGAACGCTGCCGCAACGTCCTCATCAGTCACTGCCACCTCTATCACAACACCGGCATCGGCATCTGGATGGACAGGATCAACCTGCACCAAACGAACATCATCGGCAATCACATCAGCTACTGCCGACTCGGCGGCATCCGCATCGAGAACAGTGAGATTCGCAACCTGCAAATCACCGGCAACGACATCGAGTACAACAACTACCGCGCCTTCAACATGCCCGAGGTGGCCGACGTGCCGACCGCCGAGATTTACATCGACTGCTCGAAGGGCGGGACCGTCCGCGAGGGGACCATCTCCAGCAATACGATTCAGGCGACGTACAGTCCCAACGGCGCGAACATCCGCATCATCGGCGGGGCGTCGGAACACAGTCATCTCGCCGGGATGTGGTGCATCAGCGGCAACCTGATCGGCAGCCAAGAGACCAACGTCCACCTGACGCTGACGCGCGGGATCACGTTCGAGGGGAACTACGTCTACAGCGGCCACCACCGTAATTTGGTATGCGACAACTGTCAGAACATCGTGATCGGCGCGAATTGCTTCGGACACAATCCCGACTACAAAGAGAAAGAACTCTGCACCGGCATCCGCCTCGTCGATTGCAAGAACTGCACGCTGACCGGTCTACAAATCCAGGATGCTCAGGCGGGCGAACACACCGTCGCCGGAGTCGTCCCGATCAAGAGACAAGGCCTCGTCGAACTGGTCCGCTGTCGCCAGATGACTTTGACCGGAATCCAAATCCTAGAAGGCTCCCCCTTCGGCCTGTACCTCGAAGACTGCTCCGAGACGATGCTGACGGGCTGCTCGATCCTCGACACCCGCGAGAACAAACAGACCCAAGCCAGCGTGAAGTGGACCGGCGCAGGCAAGGCCAATGCCATCGCCCACTGCCGCGCGAATTGTGGTCTGCAAGTGCCCGAGCACGTCAAACTGAGCGACAACTTGGTGGAGGAATGATCCTTTGCGGTCGGCGTTGCGAGGTCCGCACGCTCTCGATCAAGGCTCATTCCTCATGCTTAAATGGTCAGAGTCGAAATGACGAATGAGGGCATGCGCTGACAGCTCAAAACTGCTTCAGAAATCGCAGTTCGTTGTCGTAGAAGTGCCGGATGTCGGTGATTCCGTGACGCATCATGCAGAAGCGGGCGATCCCCAAGCCGAACGCGAATCCGCTCACTTGCTCCGGGTCATAACCGCAAGCACGCAGAACGTTCGGATCGACCATCCCTGCGCCGCCTAGTTCCAACCAGCCTGTGCCGCGCCGCGCATCGAACTCGACACTCGGTTCGGTGAACGGAAAGAACGACGGTCGAAAACGGACGACGGTTCCTTCCCCCAAGTACGATGCGGCGAAGAGTCTCAACACCGTCTTGAGAGAGGACATCGTGACATCCGGTCCGATCATCAAGCCCTCCATCTGATGAAACATCAAATGGTGAGTCGCATCGACAGGGTCAGGGCGGTAAACACGGCCGACCGAAACGATGCGAACTGGTGGCGGCCGGTGTTCCATCGTCCGAATCTGTACGGTCGAAGTCTGACTCCTCAGCAATCGTGCCTCTGGATTCGTGGATGAAGCCACGGACAGGTAGAAGTTATCCAAAGGATTACGGGCGGGGTGGTCATCGGGGATGTTGAGGGCCACAAAGTTGTGCCACTCGTCCTCCACCTCAGGCCCCTCCTCAACATCGAAGCCAAACCGAGCCATGATTCCTTTGAACTCGCCGATCGTCTGAGACAGCGGGTGCCGACTGCCGATTTCGCGACGGCTTCCCGGCAAAGTGACATCGATCCATGACTCGGATTGTTTTGGCTTCGCGAGCTGCTCTTTTCGGCTCTCCCATGCGGAGGTCACTCGATCCTTTATCGCGTTGAATTTCATGCCCACAGCAGGGCGTTGATCAGGCGGAACCTGACCAAGAACGGCTTGAAGGTCTTTCAGCCGCCCTTGCTTCTTGCCCAGATATTCAATCCGAACTTCTTCCAAATCACCGGCGCTCAACGCTCCCGCGATTGCGAGCAACGCGGAGGCTTCGTAGTCGGCAAAGGACTGATTGTGGTCCATGTGTGAGGTCGCCGGAACGCGGAATCGAAGACAGATAAACAGAAAACAGGCTGGAGAATGCTCTTCAGAAACACAAACACCGCCAAGCGGTTGCCCGTGGCGGTGAAATATGTCTGAAGCAGAACAGTCGCTCAGCGATCAACTCTTGCTGGCAATGGTAGCCAGAGCAGCTCGCACCGATGCTGTAACTTCGTCGAACACCTGCGGCTCGTGAATCGCCAACTCGCTCAGAGTCTTGCGATTCAAACCGAGGTTCGCCAAATGCAAACCGTGAATGAATCGAGAGTACGAAAGACCTCGCATTTCAGCGGCCGCTTTGATGCGGATGATCCACAGAGCGCGAAACTCTCGCTTACGATTTCTGCGGTCGCGATAGGCAAAGCAACGATTGCGAACCACGGTCTCTTTGACCGTTCGGAGCAAATTCTTTCGGCCGCCGTAGCTTCCCTTGGCTTCACGAAAAAGTCGTTTGTGCGCTCTGTGGCGAGCGACGCTGTAGCTAATTCTCATTTTGAAAGGCGCTCAACAAGTAGACGAAATCAAACAAGAACACCGAAAGGCCGAACCCGAAACAGTCCAACAGCTAACGGCTAACGAACGATCCGCATGAAAAAATTCACGGACAGGCAGCTCACGGCAAGATCAGGAACACGGCCGAAGAGCATCGACCACCACGCGAGCGTTGACGCCGATCAGCACGGTATCGCAGCGGTTTTGGCGTTTTCGCTTGCCGGATTTATGGCTCAAAAGGTGGCCGCGAAACGGGCTGCGGCATTTGGCTTTGCCATTGGCCGTGACGGTGAATCGCTTCTTGATTCCCTTATGGGTCTTCTGCTTGGGCATCGTGATCTTTCCGAACTCTTGGTCTCAAAGCATCGTTTTAACAGCGACCCAGCCTCAAGCCATGCCAGAGGGGGCGGGAGTATAAGCATCGAAGACAGGCTGTTCCAGTCCGTGACCGCGAAAAACTGAGGCTGGCTCACTGACTGAAAAAGCGACCAGAGTGCCTTGAGGCTGTCATTGGTCACATTGCGGATGTGCGAAATGCGTGGCGAGGATAGTTAATCTAGGATCAACATATCCCCGATTGTGCCCAACGGTCACGCCTTGGGAGATAACACTGCGGTCATGTTGCGGCCGCCCTCCATGGAAGGGGATTTTTCGATTTTGGCAACATCTTGCAGACTTTCGATGATCGCCAACAGAATCTCTCGACCGCGCTCATGATGTGCGTTCTCGCGACCCTTGAACTGAACGTTGAACTTGACCTTGTCCTTGCCAACGAGGAAATCACGAGCCTGCTTGACCTTGAAATCGATGTCGTGTTCACCCGTCTTGGGGCGCAACCGAATTTCTTTCAACTGCACTTGATGTTGCTTTGCCGAAACGGCCGCCTTCCGCTTCTGCTCGTACTTGAACTTGCCATAGTCCATGATTCTGCAGACGGGCGGGCGTTCGTTTGGAGCCACTTCAACCAGATCGAGGCCAACGTCGGCGGCGAGCCGCTGAGCTTCCGAAGTGGGGATGACGCCAAGCATCTTTCCCTCGTGATCGACGACGCGGATCGGCGAAAGTCTGATTTGCTCGTTGATTCGATGCGTGGTTTCGATTGCTGGCAACTCCCCGAAAGACAAAATCTATGCGGCCTGAACCAGCCGAGTTCATACTCGAATGATCCACAGACGGCGCGAGTTCAATGCAGAATGAGGCGGATAGTATTAGCCCGGAACTTGCGCTCCGTCAAGGAGTTGGTGAAACAACGGATCAACCGAGCCTGTCGGCGGCGCAATTGGGTACGACCAGAATAATCGCAACTTGGGCAATCGTCATTGCGTGGATGAAGTCTTGGCCGGGATATGGGCCGTCATGAGTTCAAGGCGGGCCTGTCGGAATGATTCTCAGCGGTCGAGCAGCTTTTAGATTCAATCGACATCTGAGTGAGCGAATGTTGAAAGTCGAACCGATTTTTTCCCATCCAATGCGCCCGCAGTGCATCCAAAGAGCTTTCGGCCATCGAGCCGGAGTGATACGTCGTCGAGCTGCGAGACATCCGTCATCAGGATGTCTCCGATTGAGAGTTCTGCGACTTGGGTTGCTCGAAGTTTGATGCAGTCAAGTTCTGCTGCAATCTTGACCTTGGGCGAGCAGCGAAGCTGTTCGAGGGAATTCGCGAGAGCCGGGGTGGGTCCCGGCAGTAGTTCGGGTTCTGGCATCGGCGTCTTGAGTGGCCGCCGCTCGATTACGCTTGCCGAAGGCAACCAGCAATCAACGAGACCATTGCGGCCATTGCACGATACTTCAAAACTGGCACGCAGAAACGAATCTGCTCCAATCTCGGGGGGGGCGACCTTTGAATCACGTTCCGTCGTCGTCACCCATGGATGATTCAGGCTAGCGATCGAATTGGTGTTGTCGAACGCTTCTAGGAAGGTTTTGCACAATCGAATTAGGAGTCGATTCTCGATTTCCGAAAGAGACCCGCTTGTTGATCCAATTGGCTCCGTCTGGTCGCCGCCCAACAAGAGTGCGATGAGAGTGTGCGCCAACTCCGGTTGCCATGAGACACGCCACGGCAGCGGTTCCGCCGGATTTGAAAACTGGCACGCTAGCGATGAGTCATTCAAGTCAGGTGTGTCGAAGCGCACTGTATTCAAACCGACCGGACGAAAGCGGATCGCCGTGCCCAGCGATAATTGAAAGAGTTTCTCCAGTTGTTGGCACAGCCCTGCTTGAATCGCAACTAAGAGTTCAACTGCTGTGGAGGACAGTGGAGCAGGCTCGATAAAGTTGAGCGGCATCCAGCCGGCGGATGCTTCTTGCGTCACATTCGAGTGCAGGGGCTCTCGCGAACGGGATGGCGTTGACTTGGCCGTCAAAAGCAACGCTTCGCACTCGGAGTGACTGAGGAGTCCGCTCATCCTTGACCTCTTCGCGTTTCGAGAAAATGACTTCGCTGTGGCGATTGGTAGGCGGTGCGATGAGTTCCAGCAGAATGGCCACTCCCAATGGCACGCCTCATTCGCGAATCTGTCCAGAACCGAGAGCCACCCATTTGTATGAAGTCAACTCGCGAAGTCCACAAGGCCCGCGCGCGTGAAACTTATCGGTACTGATTCCGATCTCGGCTCCAAGCCCCAGTTCGCCACCGTCGTTGAATCGAGTGCTGGCGTTGACGAACACCGCTGCGGAGTCGATTTCCGCAGTGAATCGATTCGCGGCGGCATCGTCCGCCGTCACGATTGTTTCGGTGTGGTGCGAGCCGTACCGGTCAATGTGATCGATCGCAGCATCGATACTCTCAACGACCTTTGAAGAGAGAATCAGGTCAAGGTATTCGGTGTGATAGTCCAACTCACTCGCGACTTTCGCGGTTGGAATGAACTCCCGTGTTCGATCGCAACCACGCAACTCAACTCGTTCGGCCACGAGCATTCGTTCCATCAATGGTAGAAACTTCGCCGCGATCTCCTCATGAATCAGCACGCACTCGGCGGCATTGCAGACGCCCGGCCGCTGACACTTGCTGTTTTTTAGGATTCGTACGGCCATTTCGGGGTCTGCCGAACGATCCACATAGACATGGCAGATTCCATCGAAATGCTTGATGACGGGCATCGTTGCTTCTCTAGCAACCCGCTCGATCAAGGACTTGCCCCCGCGCGGAATCGTGACATCGATCAGGCCGTTCAGCTTGAGCAACTCGCCCACGATGTCTCGTTCAGTGGACTCCACCAATTGAGCAGCATGCTCGGGAAGGCCGCTCTCGATGAGCGAGTCACGGACAACGCGATGCAGCGCGAGATTGCTGTGCAACGCCTCTTTACCACCGCGCAGGATCACGGCATTTCCACTTTTGATACAGAGCGACGCGGCATCGACCGTCACATTAGGACGAGATTCAAAAATGAAGAAGACGACCCCCAACGGAACTCGCACGCGGCGGATTTGTAACCCGTTCGGGCGGATCGAAGACTCGATTACTTCTCCAACGGGATCCGGCAGCAGAGTCACGTCCCGCAAGTCCGCTGCCATTTTCGACAGTCGTGACGGTGTCAAGCGAAGGCGATCAACGGCCGCTTCGTTGAGTCCAAACTCCGGAGCCTTGTTGAGATCCACCGTGTTCTCGGACAAGACCTCTGTGGATCGTTCGATCAAGAGTTCGGCCAAGCGTCGCAGCCAGTCATTCTTCTGGTCGCTGGTTGCCATCGCCAATTGTCGTGAAGCGAGCTTCGCTCGTCCTGCAAGTTGGCTGGCATAAGCGGCCCAAGACATGGCTTGATTCTCTTCAAGAAGACTCGTTTATGGCCGCAGTCACGAGAGAGGGCCATCACCCCCAACACGGCTCACACACCAAGATTCCAGCTTCGCAGGTCGCTGTTCAAGCCGGAGACGGCGAGTCTACACATGGTCCCGGCCGGATGGAGGGTGGTCGCAGCATTTACGCCTGCGGTCCATTCTGAGCGGCCTGTTAATAGCCTAGCGAAAGCGTCTCGGTTGCCCGCGATTGCAGTTGGGGAAAAGGGCAAGCGAGACGCTTTCGCTACGTCTTTAACCAGCGGTTAGCTTCCGTCATTGATCCCCGTGACCTCGTAACTCAGTTTTCCGCGAGGGACCGAAACCTCGACCTTATCGCCGATCTTCTTGTTCATCATTCCGGTTGCCAACGGGCTGGTCGTAAGAATCTTCATCACGTCACCGGAATAGTCCTCGTCACCAGGGCCAACGAATTCGTAGGTCTCAACCGTTCCGTCACTGAGATCCTTTACCGTGACCCGAGATCCAAACGTCACCACGCCTTTGGGAAGGGTCGCGCGATCGACGATGTAGCACTCGTTGAGCTTGCTCTTGAGCTGATTGATTTTCGCTTGCGTCATGCCCTGTGCTTCGCGCTGGGCGTGATACTCGGCGTTCTCACGCAAGTCACCCTCGGCACGCGCATCCGCGATCGCCTGCGTGATCTTCGGGATTTCGACATCTTCCAAGAGGCGAACCTCCTCCTTGATTTTGTCGTAACCTTCGCGAGAAATCGGTTGGCGGTCCATGTTGGACTCCTCTGTCCCCACTGCGGACACATGCAGGCCATTAGGCTGAGCTGATTAAGTCATCAAAATGAAACACGGGCGACGCAAGTGGTCGCCCGTGTGCTTCAGATTTCGGCCGGATTATAGCGTCCGCACAAGCAAACGCTATCCGACGTTGGTCCAACTGCCCGTCTTCGCGCTGCTCAGAACCGCATCGCAAATCTTTTGAGTCTCCAATGCTTGGCGGAATGTCGGGCTGACCGATTCGCCCTTCGCGACTCCTTCGAGGAAGTCGGCGACATGGTGGACGAAGGTGTGTTCGTAACCGATCTGCAAACCGGGAACCCACCATTTGTTCATGTAGGGATGGTCGCCATCGGTCACGTGGATGGAACGCCATCCTCGAAGATTGCTTTCGTCCTTGTGGTCGAACCACTGGAGGCGGTGCAGGTCGTGCAAGTCCCACTTGATCGAGGCATGCTCACCGTTGATCTCGAACGTGTAGAGGGCCTTGTGACCGCGAGCGTAGCGGGTCGATTCAAACAGCCCGAGTGAACCGTTGTCGAACCGGCACAGAAACGCGCACGCATCGTCGATCTCGACCTTCTCGACCTTCCCTGTGAGCGTGTGTTGGCGTTCCTTGATGAACGTCTCGGTCATTGCCGTGACGTTCTGCATGCTGCCGTTCAGCCAGATGGCGGTGTCGATGCAGTGAGCGAGCAGGTCGCCCGTGACGCCGCTTCCCGCAGCAGCCGCATCGAGCCGCCAGAGGGCCGTACCGCCTTGAGGCAGGTCGGCCGAGATCGTCCAGTCTTGGAGAAAGTTCGCGCGGTAATGGAAGATCCGACCGAGCCGACCTGAGTCCACCAACTGCTTCGCAAACGTGACTGCCGGAGCACGGCGGTAGTTGTACCAGACGGTATTCAACACCTTGGCACTCTCGACCGCTTGGCACATCGCCTCGCCTTCAGCCGTGTTCATCGACAGCGGCTTCTCGCACAGGATCATCTTGCCGTTCGCTGCCGCCGCGATCGCGATGTCATGGTGGAGATTGTTTGGCGTGCAGATGTCGATCGCGTCGATGTCCTTCCGCTCGACAAGCTTTCTCCAGTCGGTCTCAATCGACTGATAGCCCCAAGTGTCGGCGAAGCCCTTCACTTTTTCAGCGTCCCGCGCACATACGGCCTTCAGCACGGGTTTGTATTCCGTGTCGAAGAAGTTCGTGACTCGGTTGTACGCATTCGAGTGCGTCCGCCCCATAAAGCCGTAGCCGACCAGACCGATGTTCAGTGGTTTCGCCATGAACGAGATGCCTTTCCAAATTTGAAGAGCTTGAGTTGTTGAGCCTGTTCACCAACCGATGTCGTGTGCCGTATTTGTCACGCTTCCCAGCCATGAGCGTCGCGGACCTTGATCATCGCGCCGAGGATTGTGTTCCACGTCTCGGCCTTTTCCAGCGTGGCGTTCGGGAACATGCAGCCGTCCCAGCAGATGTGTCGGAGGCCGCGATCTTTGGCTCCCTTGAGCCAGTAGCCTGCCGTGGCGGTGATGTCCAGTTTCCCCTTGGGATCGTCGGCGAGGCAGTGTCGGCCGGTCTTGTCGTGCGCGCCGGAGCCATGCACGGTTCCATCGTTCTGAGCGACGTGGAAGTCGATCGTCCACGGACGAAGAGCGTCGGTCAGCGTCGTGTAAGCCGCATCGAACTCAGCCTGCGAATAGCCTTCCTTCAACAACGCATGTTCGGGAGCGTTGTAGCCCATGAGGTACAAGTACGTGTGAGCCTGATCGGCCTGGAAGCCAACCGTTCCCGGCATGTCGGTCTGTTCGAGCAGGTCGACCATGTTCTTCCACGAGTGCATCCCCGCCCAGCAGATTTCACCTTCGGCAGCGATCCGCTCGCCGTGAGCCGCCGCGATGACACCCGCTTCACGGAACGTCGCCGCGATGGTCTTCGTCCCCGCCGCCGGGTTCTTCAGCCACTCGGTTGGTCCCGTCGCCGAGTCAACGCGGATGACACCGTACCGTCGAACGCCATGCTTGTTGAAGATGCCCGCGATCCGACACGCCTTCTTCACGGCCAGCACAAACTTGGCACGTTGCTCAGGTCCACCCATCGCGCTGTCGCCGACGGTCCCCGGCCAGACGGGAGCCACCACCGAACCAACGGCCAGTCCCTTCGAGGCGATCTTGTCGGCGATCCGCTTCACGTCGTCATCGCTCAGGTCGATGTTGATGTGCGGATCGAACAGGAACAGGTCCACGCCATCAAACTTCTGCCCGTTGATTTCGGCCTGAGTCGTCAACTCCAGCATCCGGTCAAGCGAAATAAACGACTCGGCTCCCGGAGAGCCTTTGCCCACAAGGCCCGGCCACATGGCGTTGTGAAGTTTGGGGAAGGCGTTCGACATCGGTGAGGTTCCTTGGTGCGGAGCAGAGCCGGTTGAGACGTGATGCGAAGGGGAGGAAAAACGTTGGCATCGCGGTCACAGGCCCTGCGATGCCAACGTGGATTCGAGCGGTCTTACTTCTTCTTTTTCTTGCCAGCCGAAGCCGCTGCGATTTTCTTGTGGTCGCCGACGTTGGGCAGGACCGAATCAGCGAAGGCATCCGGGCCGAAGTACCTCAAACCGACTAGCGGTTCGGTTCCGGTGTTCTCGACTTCGATGCCCGCTGACGCCGCCTTGTGAGTGATGAAGACTTCGTCTTCCGTCATCGCCCCGAAGCGGATCATGACCGGCGATTGCAGGTTCATGTTGCCGATGCGGCCGCTGCCCTGAACGGTGATCCAGCTTGAGGCCGCTCCATCCTTGATAACGCATTTCGCTCCCGGCATGACGGTCAGTTCCTTCGCCGAGAACAACTGCTTGCCATCGACTCGACCGTAGACGACCCAGCGATCCTGATAGCCTTCGCCGCTGGTCTCACCGATGTTGATCGGTTCGAGGTAGTTGTTGTCCTTGAAATTCGGATCGACGTTCTTGTCCCAGTCGAGCGCGTCCACCAAGTGGTTCAAGTCATCGTGCTTGTTCTTGGGGAAGTCTTTCGTCAGCAAGGCTCGCGGAACGGCGCGGCCTTCGACCATCGACTGATACATCCCGAACACATCCGAACCCCATTGAGGCTCATACGTGACGAGACTTCCCGGCGCATGCAGCACGCATGGCGGAATCAACCAGCCGGTCCCCGGTTGCAAACGGTACGCCTTCGACAGATCGAGGATCCCGTTGTCGCCGTCGTTCCAGCGGGCGAGGCTGTCGATCACGTTCTGCTTCGTCGTCCCCGGCTCTAGCCCCATGAACGTGTAAGGAAAATTGTTTCCGATCTGGTTCATCTGCGGCGGGAAATAGTACGACTCAGGCTTCCCTTCCTGACCGACCAGCTTGGCCTGCTTGTCGTTCTGGTGCATGTGGTGAGGGATCGGCCCCATGTTGTCGAAGAACTTCGAGTAGACCGGCCAGCGCTTGTACTTCTTCCAAATCGAAGGGCCGACAATGTCCGCACCGCATTCCTCGACGGCCTCCTTCAACGTGAAACGGTTTTTTCCGAGCACAACGTAGCTCAGCCCTTCGTCCTCGGCGCGGTTGTCATTCATCGCGAACGTGGTCGATCCAAACCAACGCTCATCAATCCCGCCGCGATGAGTCCCCAAGGCGTAATAGTCGGCCGGATGCAGCTTCAGCCGCTTGCCCGGTTGCAGGAACGAACGAGGCACCCAAGTTGGTGCAAGTCGAAGAAGGCCGTTTCCAGCTTGAAGAGCATCAGTCGTCAGCTTCGCCACGTTGGCCATTGTCTAGAATCCCCAGATGAGTTTTTGGAGTGAGTTGGATCATGCCGTAGGGTGCGTGGAGTCTTCGGAACGCACCGTGTTCGCTCGACAGGTGCGTTTCGAAGACTCCACGCATCCTACATTCGTTCGATTTCTCTGCCCCGACTGAACCAAATCCAAGCCAGCAGAGGCGGCACATTCTGATCGTTGAGTTCGGAATTGCAATCGAAGGCTTCCACAACAGTAAAGCTCGCGTCAAGAAGGCGGCAAGCTGTCTGTTGAAAAACTCGTGGCACGGACGCTCTCGTCCCTGGCTTCGGCTTGGTTTTGGACGTACGAAGGCATCCGTCCTACCGTGTTCGACATACCGCAAATCGAGTGCGGATTAGCAAGAAACCTCGTACAGATAAGAAGCCCATCGCCGCGTCATGGTTTCGGCCGAGTAGTGATGGCTGGCGACCGTGCGCGCGTGATTGACGTTGAATCGCTGCGCGGGACTGATCGCCTGTCGCACCGCAGTTGCCAACTGGCTTGAGGTGGGGTAAACGGGCACGGTTGTCAGTGACAGTCCGTGATCTTGCTGCAAGTCCGGGACAACACCGACGGGCGTGGCCACGACGGGAAGTCCGGCCATCAGGCTTTCAATCAACACCAGCGAAAAACCTTCGGCGGGGCTGGCCATGATGAGGCAATCAAGGGCGTGGAGTGCGTCGCCGACCCGCTGCATCGGCGGGACGAAGATCGCGTCGGGAGTGAGGTCTCGCGCGGCGGGACGCATGTCTTCGCCATAGCCTTTGCCGACGTAGACGGCGCGATATCCCGGCCCCAACGCACGCACGGCGTGAGACGTGGCGAGCGAGTTCTTCTCGGGTGAGATGCGACCGACGAAGCCCACGGCGATCTCGTGTGGCAACAATCCCCATTCACGCCGGACGACATCGCGCGGGCGAAGCGGTTCACAGCGGCGCGGATCGACGCCGTTGGGAATGATTGTCACTCGGGCATGCCCGAAGGCGGTCGCCGCAGCGCGCGAGACCGCGACGCAGTGCGTGATGACGGCCCGATTCGCCGCTAGAAAATGTTCGGTCCACGCACCGCAACCGTGCGACACCTGCACGACAGGACCAGTGAAATCTTTCAACATCTCGTCCAGTCCGTACACGCCCCACGCGACCATGACGTCGGCATTCGCGACCAATGCCGCCAAGGCCGCTTCCCCCGTGACGACCTCGGCAAACGGTTCGGCTTCACGCCGCATCTCCGGCTCAATCGCGAAGGGATTCGTCACACACACGGACCAACTCAACCGACGGTCGTTGTGTTTCAAGAGGCCGAGCAGCCAGTGTTCGACGCCTCCCATGAGCAGGTTCGGCATGAGGAATCCGACTCTCAACACCGGAGCGCGGCGCGGTGGAATCGCACTTTTGAACCGTTCCGCAACCGAACGAGATTCCATCGCGACAAACTCCGGTGGCGCGAGACGAGGCAATACTGAGACAGCAGTGTCAAGATTCCTGTTCACGTCGCTTCTTTCTGCTGGAGAAAAATGTGCTGGACAATTTCACGTCGCACGACACAATACGCCCGCTTTGCGAATCTGTCCAAATCTTGAGGCGGACAATTGAGTCATGCGAGCCAGCATCATCATCGCGGCCCATAACGAAGGGGACCGTCTCTGGCGGACGGTCGCGAGTTGTGTCGAGACCTCGGCGGGACTCGATTGCGAGATCGTCGTGGCCGACGATGCGTCGTGGGATGGCTCGGTTGAGGAGACGCTGAAGCGGTTCCCACAAGTCCGCGTCGTTCGTCACGACGAGCGCAAGGGAGCGTCCCCCACCAAGGACTTGGGGGCACGCCACGCACGCGGTGAGACGCTCGTCTTTCTCGACGGTCACACCAAACCCGAACCGGGTGCGATCGAGCGGCTGATCGAGGATGTCGAACGGCTGAAGGGGGACGCGATCATCACCCCGACCGTGACCGGCTTGTGCGTCACACGCTGGAAGACGCTCGATCATCAGCAAGGTCACGGCTACTCGCTGGAGTTGGAGCGGCTCGACTGCGCATGGCAGCCACTCGATTCACTCCGGCCTCACCCCCATCGTGGCCGCCTGTTCTACGAGTGCCCCGCTCTCATCGGCTGCGCGTTCGCCGTTCATCGCGAGTTGTACGACGACCTGCGCGGCTTCGATCCGCACATGCTCTGCTGGGGTGTCGAAGACCTCGACTTCGGCCTCAAGTCGTGGCTGATGGGCCACCCGATCCTGCACGACCCCGAACCGGTCATCGGGCACCGCTTCCAACAACGCTTCGACAACTTTGAAGTCCCGATCGAACAACTGATCGTCAACCAACTCCGCCTCGCCAGAAAGAACTTCACCGAGGCCGTCTGGTCCGAATGGCTCGAACGCTGCCGCAACCGCAACTCGGGCACCCTCACCAATCACCCGGAAGGACTCTGGGCCAGAGTCTGGCAACTCTTCACCGACCTCCGCCCCAGCGCCGAACACGAACGCGCCCACCTCCTCGCCCGCCGAGTCCACGACGAATTCTGGTTCGCAAATCGCTTCGATCTCCCATGGCCCAAACTCCAATCGCAATGCTTCGAACCCAGCTTCCGCAGCATGGAATCCGGCGAAGCCGACCCCAGCCCGAGCCCATCACCGTCACCCAGTCCGAGTCCAAGCCCGCCACCGTGTGAATGCAAGGTCACTGGGATCACACCAACGGATGCAAACGTCTGCTTCGGAAAAGATGTCACGTTTACCGCACAAGGTGAACATCTTGATGCGGTCACTTGGTCAGCGCCGGGTGGAACGCCTGACACGGGGACGGGAAACACATTCACGACAAAATGGGAATCAACAGGGCTTCAAACGATCACGGCGAGTTGCTGCGACACAACCGCTTCAACGGATGTCAGGGTGATCAAAGTTACATTTAATGAAGACCCCATTCGGGTAGGTTTTACGATTCCAGTGAATGAATCCACTATGGTGTATTTTTCATGGTGTACGTGCGATCCTCCGCTCATGGTCAACCAGGTTTCTCTCGAAATTGGTGGAGTTGCCAGCCGTATTAGCCTCGAAACAGTAGGAAGGGACATCCGGACAGGACGAATCGATTT
>Ga0209086_10001653_pt1 | contig 18063 bp, 20 predicted proteins | sample M_130207_XF_Meta_FD_187312 | JGI IMG/M metagenome (GOLD analysis project Ga0209086, IMG submission 187312) | Freshwater microbial communities from Lake Montjoie, Canada to study carbon cycling - M_130207_XF_MetaG (SPAdes) (version 2) | ecosystem: Environmental > Aquatic > Freshwater > Lake... | reverse complement strand
GTTGTGATTGGTAACTATGAGGATTCTATAAAAATAAAAAGACCTCTAAAAAGTGCATTTAAAATTAATTAATTATATATTTGTAGTATGAAGATTTACACATTTTTATTATACGTTTTATGGGGAGTCATAATAATTGAGGCAACTAAGCAAGGTTGTGAGCATTTAGAAAAAGAAAATTGGGATTTTCCCAAAATAAATATTGGTATTTTTAATGACTTAGACGATGTGGTTTGCATTAAAGGTTTAGGAGATTTTAATCAATCTGATTTAGTAAAAGCTGAAAACATTCTTGAGGAGTATTACAATATACAATGTACTATAGACGGGTCCATTGATTTAAATAATGAGTTTTATAACTCAAATGGACTTAAATGTAGTGAAGCTCTTGACCACTTGGAAATTTCAGGTAAAAAAGTTTTTTACATCACTAATGAAAAATTAACCTTAAATGAAGAATATCCACACGTTAGAGGTTGTGCGGCAGGTAACGGTACTACGGCCATAGTTAGTACCCAAACTTTAAAAAGTACTTTAATACACGAATACGCTCACCTATCAGGTCTTGACCATTGTACTACCGACAATTGTGCATTAGAGATAACTAAAGGAAATGGTGACGAACTTTGTTCAAAATGCGAAAGTAAAATTAAAAAGTAATAATTTATTAAAATAATCTATATAAATTGTTTGGTAGATTGAAATAAACTACATATATTTGTAGAAGAAACGATGGGGGTGAGTAAATGTGTTGGTGGACTCACTCCCACACAAAAAGAAAAGTTCTTTGAAATTAAAATATTGTGTGAAGTAAGAAACGGGAAACTTGTAAAGTACATTAACCTGTTGACATAAGATGGTGAAACAAGAGTGTGTGTCAACTATGAATCACAAATAAATGGTAACTATAGCTCAGTTGGTAGAGCAAAGGTTTGTGGTACCTTGTGCCATGGGTTCAATTCCCATTAGTTACCCCACCACAAGTAGAACTGAAGGCCGTGTAAAGGTGCCTCTACCAAGAAATTTAGTTGACATCTCGGAAAGACGAGGACATAGTTAATTAGCTCAGTTGGTTAGAGCAATTCCCTGATACGGAATAGGTCATTGGTTCGAGTCCAATATTAACTACATATCGCGGGATGTGGAAATTGGTCATCCGCTAGGTCTCATAAGCCTAGATTACAGGTTCGAACCCTGTTCCCGCAACAACAAAAGGGTAGAATATTCGTAAGGGCCTTTCCTGAAAGATGGCTAGCTAGGCCCGTGTCTACCCTTATTTTTGGTCCCATCGACTATCGGTTAGGTCGTCAGGTTTTCATCCTGGAAAGTCGGGTTCGATTCCCGGTGGGACTACTATAGCCAACCAAGCTTTACTACGATAAGGGTTCATACCTTGACTTTACTAAATAAACGCTTAATAGAACAAAGTACAAGTTCAGAGTGAGGAGCGGGTCTCACAAACTTTTGGTCCCGTGGTTGAATGATTACAATTCCACCCTGTCACGGTGCGAGATACGGGTTTGAATCCCGTCGGGACCGCAAAATAATGAATAATCTTCATTGCCAATTGAATTAAATACCATATCTTTGTTAAACAAACAATCTAAAAATAAAAGTTATGAATTATATTATTGTGTTTATTGTGTTTATTTTTTCTTTTTTTGGGTACTCTCAAAAGATTGAAAACGGTGTTATTAATTACGATATTCTTGAATCTGAAATTATTAAACAAATTAATGAACATAGAAAAAATATTGGTATTGGTGTATTGTCAAAATCTAAAGTAGTTAATCAAGAAATTACATCAAAACATGCATTACTTAATGCCAAATCTGATTTAGGTTTTCACCCAAAATACGATAGAACCAACAAAGTTATTAATGAAAAAATATACAAAGAAATATGTGTTATAAATAAAGTCTCGGAATTGACTTTAGATATGTTAGATATGAATTCGTATGCTGAGATACTTAATGTTTTTGAAAACTATGAATTATCGACATATCAGGAGTTTGCATCAATTAGTGTTAAAGCTTGGTTAAATTCTCCACCACATAAAAAAACTATTGAGAGTAATTTTACAAATGTTTTTGGGTTCAGTGGGTTAATTTCATGTTCCGTTAAAAAATCAATAACAGGTAAATATTTTATATTTGTTAATTTTGTAAATTTAACTTATATAAAATTTTAATTAAAAATTTTTTGTTGTAAGTTATTACTTGGCAACTCCGTATGGGGGAGCAAGAAATTTTTTCCAAGCCGTTCCACCATTTGGGTCATTTTCCTTAAGTCCCATAAAATATTTTAATGATGGGTCATTAATAGTTGTCGTACCTTCAGGAATTTTTGCCATAGAGGACCATTCATTTTTATACATTACTCTAGTCACCTTAAAAGGAGAATATGACTTTGTTTCTTTACCATTAACCCTATTAATAGATTCCTTCCAAAAAATATTCCATCTCATAATAGGAATTACCTTTGGGTTACCTACCACATCTGCGGCCCATTTAATTTCAAAACCAGACATAAATTTTCCATCCTTAATTGGTAATCCGCCTTGATTTTTACATTGTTCAACATATGTATCTTCTTCGGCAACAACCCCAAGTGAGTTTTTACCATTACAATAATAAGACCCAGTCATTATATTATTTGGACCTATTTCGTTATATGTCGTTATACTAGTTAAAGGTTGTATATCAACCTTAGCGACAAACATCGCCATTTGGCCTGGAACAGGATATTTGGTTAAGTCTCTTTTTGAATCAACAACTCCGCCAGTATCCATTACAAACGAAGTTGGTTCTTTTATCTCAGCAGCTGCTGTGGGAGGGAAATTTTTTATTAATGCGTTTTTTAAAACCGCACACCTTGCTTGAGCATACTCCAAATTTTTTGCTCTGTTTGCTTCACCAGGGTAACTTGGCAGGTTATTTTCGGCAACCTTAAATGAAGTTGAACTAAAAAATCCTTCAGCATCTGTCATTATTTTATCGGCCTTCATTGCTCCATTTAAATAATTGCTCGCTCCTCCATATATATTTAAAAAACTCAAACCTTTTGTTGAATACCCTTTATTTTTAAGGTCGGCTAATATTGTATTTATTGCGACTGTAACGGCATTTGTTGCCATTTCAGACGAAGCAACTGAAAAAGTAATAAACCCTTTTATGCGAACGTATGTCTCTCCAAGTTTTGCTGGTGTTACAACTATATACGGTTTAGTAAAATCAATATTACCTTCTGTTATTAAAAATTTATTTAAAACTCTTAATTGTTGTTCCGTTACCATTATTTTCATAAAACTTTTTTATAATAAATAGTAATTTTATTATAAAAAAGTTACTATTTGAAATAAGTTTGTATCTTTGTTAAAAAACAAATATGGAAAACTTCATAGACATACATCAAGAAATTTATGAAGAGTTTATTAACTCAGAAGAATATCAAAGATATTTATATGATAAATATTATTATAATAAATGACTTAACAACAAATGAGTAAGAGATACTCAGTAGTTTTGGTACCGTTACTGATAAATGGTATAGTTGTTACCTTCCACGACTTTATAGAGGGGGTTCTTGGATAATAGACGTAACAAATCTACCAAGTATGTTTGACTTTTATGCGCGGGTAAGACCGTCACGTATTTTCAATATGAAAATAGAAGATAAATTTACCCACCGTAATCTCAGGTGGGGCAAGCCAACTAATAAATACTACAATATGGTTCCGTAGTGAAAGGGATATCACAGTAGATTTCTAATCTTCTATTTCTGGTTCGAATCCAGACGGGACTACATTACGTAGATTATAAGAATTATTAAAATTAAATATTTAAAATAAACAATTATGTCTCATCCCAACTTACATTCAAAAAGCTCCGCAAAAAAATTTGGTGGAATTCCTGAAGATTATATTCACTTACATGAATGGTTAGATGAGACCAAAGGTTGGATTGGAGACTCATTACATAGAATGTTTAGACACCATAGTGAAGGAATTTTTGAAATGGAAAAACGATTTGGTACAGAATTCAAAAATAGTGATGGAAAAATTGTTTACACTCGATATGTTGGAGAACAACATGTTAAGGAAGATTGTAATAATTACGTTCCATCGGCAAAAGAATGGATTAACAATATTTTGGAAAATAAACGACCTCAGTGGATGTTGAGGACAATAAAAATAGAAGACTAATATTTAATAGTATGAAAGGAATATTAACATCAGAAGAAAAACAATACTTAATGAGAACATCAAGATACCTACAATCGTTGGGTATGATGGAAGGGTATATTGAAATTGAAATGGAATACGAGGATACTGAAATTAACTCCGGAAATATTGATTGGCAGTATATTACTCACTTTTCAAATAACTATAGCGCTGATATCCCTGAAGGATTATATCCAATATTAAAAAAAGTTATTAAATATGCCGATTCTTTAGATAATTTAAATACCGAGGCTGATGCAATTAATTATCAACGAATTCTTATTAGAATTGATGGTAGGAATAAAACAATTGACGTATGTCATGAACTTTTTTATTACGGTAGAGGTAATTCACAGACGATTGAATATGATTCTTCCGATGACAAGGAAAGATTTGATAAATGGATGGATGAAGATTTACGTCTTATTGAGGTACCATCTGATGGTATCTTAAAATTAGAATACAATGGTGGTGGTGATTCGGGATTTGTAGAAAATATTTTTAACCCCGGAAATGACTCGGTACCATCAGGAATTGAAGATTGGTGTTACCAACAACTTGAAAATAATTTTGGTGGTTGGGAAATTAATGAAGGGTCTGATGGAGCATTCATATTTGATTTTAACACCTCAACGGTTACTTTGGACCATACCTATAATACCGAAGAACAACAAATAGACACTTTATATGAAGAGTCGTTTAACTCAAATATCCGTACCGTTAATTAAAAAAAAAAGGGAAGAATAATCTTCCCTTTCGTTAATTTTAAATAATTACTTTTTTTTAACGATAATTGACCATACACCACCAAAAACGGTTAATGATGCTCCGATAAGTTCTTGAACAACTGAATCAGTTGTAAGACCTTTCATAACAACAATACCACCAATAAATGTGAGTAAGTGTCTAACTATCCCTTGTATTTGTTCTTTATTCATTATAATTGATTAAAGGTTTATGATAATATAAATATCAAACAACTTACTTTAATAGCGATTTAATTCGTTCAATCTCCTCATCAACCTTTTTTTGTTTGGGATAAAAAGATTTTTTTAAATTACGATAACCTTTAAGGAATAGTTTAGAATATTCATTTTTATTATTCAAATCGTAATCATTATCATTATTTTTATCGTAATCACTATCATTTTTTTTATCGTCATAATCATTTTTTATCTTATAACGATTAACTTTATTATCCTCGTCATTTTTACCGTCACGATTATTTTTTTTATCGTCGTCATCTTTTTTTCTAAAAATATTACCAACTGGCGCAATATTGTCAGATGAATTAACATCAATATTCTTAACTTTTTTTTCTTCAGAATATAATTTTACGGTTACATTAGAATCTGTATGACCTAATACTTTGTCAATAAATATTTTTTCTCCGACTTGAACTGATGGTCTTTTAATTCCACAATATTCTAAATAATGAGGTCGGTTTTCATGGTTAAATTCAATAACAATTTGATTAACACATGAACTATTAGATATAATGTCAACAACGGTTCCAGAAATTGGGCTTTTAATTCTTACATTATCATTTTTTGGTATAAATATTTTACCGTCTAAAGATTTACTGTTATTACCAAATGATGATAGATTAAAAGATTCTGTAATTCCCATTATTGATTTTAAAATTTTACCTCCAATATTTCTGGCAAAAGTTTCCGCTCCTCCTGAGTCTGGTACGTCCGTTGATGCGGTCGTGTTATTTTCCGTTGATGTGTTCGTGTTATTTTCTGTTGATATGGGAGATTCAACGTCTGTTGAAGCTATAGGAGCTTCAACGTCTGTTGAAGATATAGGAGCTCCTGAACCTGACTCACTTTGATTTGAAATATGTAAATGGTTAAAGTGATTACCACCCATATCTGTTTGCCACAAAACAGCTTTATTATTACCACTTTCTGAATTCCATCTATATCCCATTGAAACCAAGGCGTTTTTAACTTTAGTACCAAGAGTTCTAAATTCTGCATTACCATTAGTACCATTTGATGCTCCGTTAGAGCCAATACCATTTAATCTAGAAACATCAACCGCTGTCTGTTTCATATGCCGACTTAAATTACCTGATTTTGTTTTTGCTCCATGACCTGATTTGGCCGTGGTAATTGTTAAAACAACACCAACAGATTGCCCGGCAGCTTGCATATCGTCTAATAAAGGTTTATTAACTGAGTCATTTTTAGTATTATCATAATCATACTTAACGTGAGAATAATTAGTATTGGCAAGAGGAACGATATTTAAAGCTTCTCGAATTAAATTTTTATTTTCTAAAATTATATCGTAAGAAAATAATATGTCTTCAGTTAATTTTTTTTGACTACTCATACATATAAATATGTTATTTACAAAAAAAACCGACTATTAGTCGGTTCTCTTAGTGTAAATTAATTTTTTTATTTTTGGTTTATCGGTTTTTTCTATTTTAATTTCAATATTGTTTTTTCTTTGGTTATAAAAACGTTTAAAAAAATTAATAAAAGTTTGTAGGAATGTTTTCATTATTTTCTTTTGGTATTATCAACCACATCAATAAATATATTGTTATTATTGGAAATGGTAAAAAAATTAGAACAACAAATACTGTTCTAATAACTGATTCGTCAATATTAAAATAACGGGAAAGTCCTTTACATATTCCGGCAATTTTACTTTGTTTTGCTCTAAATAATTTTTTCATAATTTAATTAAATTTTGGTAAGCGTATACGCAAGTGTTATCGCATATATTATAATTAGTATTATTATTGGTTTCATTACACAAATATAATATATTTATATTAGAATACAAAGCGTAATGGGCATAAAATTTTAATTTATATTCATGGATAATGATAATAAAAATAAAAACTTGGAGAAAAACATTTCAGGAAAATCTATCACAACTAGCTTTAATGATTGCGCTATTCCTGAATCCATTTGGATTCGACGTTATTCAGTATGGACTAATGTCGTGGACAGGAAGTTTATGGAAGGCCAATGCTATTTTGTATTGCGTTGCGGTGTTATTTTTTGGAGTTTATATATACTTGAGAAGATTGTCTAAAAAACCTTAAATAGCTTCAAGTTGTCCTTCTTTGAACTTATCAAAGTTTTTCCCTTTTTTCAAAATGAATTGATTACCTTTTTTATCGTAATCTAATATTCCAGATAATTTGGCTGAATTAAAGAATCCACTTAATTGACCTCTAAATTCTGATGATATTTTCCAATCATTTTTGTTTTTATGTGAATATTGTGGTTTACCATTAATATTCATTTTATCTAACGAACCAACATCAACTAAAAAATCTAATTTTGTTCCTTCTTTTCCTGAATCCAAATAATCTATAAGTTTTTTAATTAATCCGGAGTTTCTTTTAAATGTAAAACCATAAGAACTTCTGTTTGGTGTCCAAACGGTTTTTCCTTTTCCATCAGTTATACTTAACATAAACTCGTCATTTTCTTTCATTTTATTAATGACTTGCGACTCAATCCTCCGACAAATTTCATCAAAAGTATTGTTGATGGTTTTATTATCAAAATAATGAAAATTAGATATATAGATTTGAACTTTGTTTGTCACATTTTCAATACCAAAATCAAATTCAGGTTTAATTTCAAAATCATCGCCTGAGTATCCAATAGTAAAAAGAATATCATTACCATTGTAAATATTTTCCATTTTTCTAATATCATAAGTAATCATAACCAAATATTGGTCGATATTATCCTCATCAACTGAAATATTTAACTCAATTGTTGCATGATTTGGCATATCCGAAATAAGTTCTGGTTTTTGAAATTCAATCCCTATTTTGTGTGTTGTTTTAAATAATGATGATACATTAGCGAATTTGTAATTATTAAAATTAAACAAATTTTTAAAAAATAAATCGTATTTTTTATTTAAACTTTCCTCATAATTTTTTCTAATTGTTTGAATTACTTTTGGAGCTCCAAGATTAAAAACTTCTTTTTCTCTGTCTGACATTACTTCATCAGTTGCGTCATACCATGTTTCCAAATTTGGTTTCATATGAATTGCAATTTTATAAAACTTATTACTTCTGTCAAATTTCTTAAGAATGACGTAATATAAGGATTGGCCATCTTCAGTATAACTTTTAAAATGAGATTGTGTACTGGTAGTACACCATCTTGTACCTGAACCATATTTACAAGACGATTCGTAAGTTAAAGGTTTAACAATTAATAGGTTATCGTCTTCATATAATTTTTTGGCGTCTGAGGTGTCAATTGATTTTTTTTGTTGAGTTTTTGAGGTTTCTCTATGTTTGTCAATTGCGGTTACTAATTTATAGACATCATATTTGTTAATATCTTTAATCTCTAATGATGGTTGAAATCTATCAAAATCTTTAACAAGGTCTACAATATGTTCAACTTCTTCAGAAGACGCGTTTGGATTTGTATTCTTTAACACAAATTCGGCATATTTGAAATTGGTATCTGCTAAATCTGAAATACCCAAAATAAAATCTAAATTTTCGGGATACTCCTTAAATTTTTCAGTGTATTTTTTACGTAAATCTTCTTTACGACCTTCAACAATAAGGATTGGAGTTAATCTCATAATAATAAATATGCGATTTTGTACTTATGAGTTATTTAATAAAAAAAAAACCCAACCACTTTTTAGGAAATTATCAACCTATACTATTTTTGTGGGTTTTTTTGTGCTCTAAAATATAATATTCTCACAACACTAATCTATAATTTTAAACTATGAAAGTCGGATATAGTTTTTAAAAAAACTAACATTTGGTCGTGAGTTAAGTTATTTTTAGCTTGATTACATATTATGGTTATGAATTGTAAATTTCCTTTAACATATCCTTTACTACTGTCAATCCTGTCTAAAGATGCGGTATTTAAATTATTACCACCCTCATTTGGATGAACTAACTTAATACCGCTATAAACGCAAATACCTTTTTGTTCGACCCATATATCAAGTAAATCTTGTAAAGTTATATCGTACTCATGTTTTCTTTTTTTAACTCTCCTAAAGTGTTCTCTTAGTCCTGTGTATTTATCACGACTATGGCCTATATATGGAATTAAATATTTTACATTTTCTTTAACATACTTTTTTAGATGTTCGTGATTAGAACTCCCACAACATTTAAGGGAACAATAATTTTTTCTGCCAATTTTTTTGTTTCTTGTTACCTCAGATAAATCCTTATGAAACTCTTTTTCACATTCAGGATTTGAACATACCACCATTTCTTTTTTTCTATTACTCATAGTATTTTATATATAAATATGTCCGTCTCCACAAAAACACCCATCTCCACAAAAATATACACAAAAAAACCTCAATATTTCTATTGAGGTCTACGGTGGAGGTGCGGGGTTTCGCGAAATTTCAATAATTTTCATTATTGGTTGGACTATATCATCATCTCATTGAGATGTCGGACGCTCTTGCTGGTTATTAAGTATGTCGCCATACTCCAGTAGTCTCTGCACCTTCTTACTCTGTAAGCTTGGCTCAGGATTACCACCACCATTACGTGCTGAGGTTTCCCTGAGTTCATCCGATTTTTAATCTATTGTCACCAATAGATGGGTCCAAAATCAAACCCCGGTCCATAATATCCTGTCAGATAAGGACTACACGTTTAGGTCAAGGTTTGTCATACCTTCCGAAATATTTGGTTCCTATTTTGACATCGTTACCAATAACTGTGTCGAGTTCACTTTTATTACGGTAGCCCTCTGAACGAGACCGTTTGTTCCTTTTCGGGTAGAAACCACACCTTAAGGACTTCTGTTGCTAGGTTATGTGTCCACCGACCCCCCGTTTCCGTAAACCTCTTAGGATACAGTAACTTCAGAACCTCTTAGTAAACCAAGAGTTTCCATTTTCGATAAAACGTCGCCGATTGTTTTTGTGAATCAGTTTTTAAGGAGATTAATTCAGTCTCCACGTGCCCTTTGTCTTCAGCCAATACCTGTCAAATCCAAAAACACCCCCATATGTCAAATAACTTGTAATATTATAAATACAAAGATAGGATAAAAAATAAATATTACAAACAAAATTGGTATTTATTGTAAAAATATCCTGTGATTATAATTGAAGGTAAAAAGGAAGATGTTGCAAAACAACTTAAACAACGGTTTGAGTATGATGGCCCATTCATTGACAGGATATTAAGTGTTGACCCAACAAACTACAAATATGTTGAGTATATTGCAAAGAAACTTGAAAAAATTATTCCTGAATTATCAGGTGAGAAAGGTGGATTAAATGTTCGACAGGCAGAATCACTACAAGATTTATTTGGAATAATAATTCCTTGGTTCCATGTAAATGTTAATAGAATAACTGAAGATGATATTTGGAAAGCAGAAACTGAATTTATCGCCGACACAAATAATAGTTATTTAGTACCAAATATTGAGGGGATTGCTCGTTCACCAAAGGATATTAATCAATATGAAAATCCTCAATTCATTAAGAAATTAATGTCCATTATTGATAGTAGAAAAACTCAAAAACAAATTGAACTGGAGATTAAATCTCAAGTTGATAAAATTTATGAAGATGATGAAGTATTGGTGGTTAGACCAAAATCACATTCGGCATCTTGTTATTATGGTACCAACACCAAATGGTGTACAACTCAAAAAGGGTCAACATCGTATTTTGACAAATATACAAGAGGGGGTAATTTATATTATTTCTTAAATAAAAAAACTAACAATAAAATTGCTTTATATCAAAATGAAAGTGAAAAAAAAACTGAAGTATTTGATGCTCAAGATTTCACAAAAACTATTGAATACCTTAAAGAATATTTTCCAAATCAAAGTGACCTTATTGACGATTTAACGGGTGTTGGTGAATTCATTAAAAAATTAAGAGAATTTACAAGGGGGGTTGCAACTGTTGAAGAATTAATAGATTCTGACCCATCGATTCTTGATGTTATAATTAAAGACCCATTGGGACAAAGTAAAATTGTTATTGATTTTGGTAATGATACGAATTTTTTTAACAATTTTGATGTAAGTGACGACGACGTGTGGTTTATGAATGCGGTATCTTCAAGTTATGGTGATTATGAATTTATGGATGAATATACTATTTATGACGATTTTAAAGAAGGGTATCTTATATTTGGTGACTTAAATGATGAGAACACAGAAAAAATAAAACAAATCTCAGACGTTTTATTGCCATCAAAATCATTTAGTTTGTTAAATGAGTATCAACAAGAGTTAGCTGCTGTATTATTAGATTTATTTGAAACAGAAACCGATAATATCATAAATGATTATTTTGTAGAAAAAAATAGAGAAATGAGCATTACTGCCAAAGAATCTATCACAAAAGAAATTAATGACGTTTTAGAATCTACAGGATTTGCCCTTAAAAGAAGATATGATGAGATTACAACAACACCAGCAAATCTATTAATGTGGTCAACAAGACTTGAAATCAATAAAACTGATGTTATTTCATTATTTAATCAGATTGTTGAACAAAATGGTGGTAGTATGGGTGGTTGGTATGATGACACATATGAATATCAAGATTCTGATAATTTTGATACCGAGTCATTCAACAGAGAGGTTGGAAGACAATTTGATAGTATCTTAGAAAAGATTGAAGAAGATGGAACCCCAATAGTAAAATTTTTGGAACTTAGACAAAAAATATTATCTAGATACGAGATAGGTAAATGGTATAAATTACCAAAAGATGAATCAATAAATTTCAAAGTTAAAAATTTTGATAGAGACAATATGCAAATTGTTGTTGAATTACAACTACCTACAGGATTTACTACCCGTAAACTGAATGAAGAGCAATTTAATAATTTATTATATCAACCAGAGTTATTTAAATTTGGTGAAGTGTAAATAATTTTCTATATTTGCTCTATGGAACAAAATTTAGAATTACTTAAAGCCGTTTTGAGCGTACCTACGGCAACGTATCGCGAGGACAGAATGGTTGAGTTTTTGGTTAACTGGTTAACTGAAAATAATATTGAACACTATGTGGACGAATATAATAACGTCTACGCAACAAAACAAGAATCAAAAGAACTTCCTGAAGGATTTTATTTCCCATGTGTAATTTCACATACGGATACGGTACATGGACTTAACGATATTAATATCCGAGAGGAAATGTTACCAAATGCTCAAAAAGAAATTAAATTATCATATAAGGCATATGACAATGATGGAGAACCAACAGGTATTGGTGGTGATGATAAATGTGGTGTATTTGCATGTCTTAGATTATTAAAAGAATTACCGTATGTAAAGGCCGCGTTCTTTGTATCTGAAGAAACCGGTTGTAAAGGTTCAATGATGGCAGATTCATCATTTTTTGATAATGTTGGATATGGTATTCAATTTGACGCACCTGAAAACTGGATGATTACTGAAAAATGTTTTGGTCAAGTTTTATTTGACAGAGAGACTGAATTTTTTGATGCTTGTAATGAGGTATTAACAGAAGGTATGGGAAATAGAATGAGATACATGGTTCACCCTTATACTGACGTATATGCGTTAAGAGGTAAGTTTGACTTCTCTTGTATTAACTTCTCAATTGGATACTACCAATATCACACAACCCATGAATACGTCGTTGTTGAAGACGTAATTAATGGTATCGACATGGGTAAGAAAATGATTGATAAACTTGGTCATAAATTACACTATAAAGAAATGGTTGAACATGGTTGGAGAAATCGGTCAGTGTTTTAAATAAAGTTTTATAATTTATCTAACTTTGATTTCGATTTTGGTTCATTATCATGATTACATTCATGACAGATATATAAGTCATCGCCGCCATCAACAATATCCCACGACCATCCACATTTGTCACAAATTATTTCTTTATTTGTGACGATTTCTCTGATAACTTTTCTGATTAACTCTCTCATCAAATATAAATATAAAACAAAAGGGAGATTTTCATCTCCCTTTCTTAATTATCGTCCTTTTTTTTGGACCACCACGTTTTCACCCACTACTTTGATGTGATAGGTCTTACCTTCAATCATCTTACCCGTTAGAACTTCTTCTGACAATAGGTCTTCAACCTTATCCTGAATAGCTCTCTTCAATGGACGAGCTCCGTACAATTCATCGTATCCAATCTTTGATAAATACTCAACCAAAGATTCGTCATATGTGATTTTGTACTTCATATCTACAAGACGAGTCACCAACTTCTTTAATTCAATGTCGGTAATCTTTTTGATGTCTTCTTTAGTCAATGAGTTAAATACAACCGTATCATCAATACGATTAATGAACTCAGGTGAGAAGAAGTTTTTCATTTCCTTCATTAACATTTGTTTCTTAGCTTCTTCATTACTATATGAATTACTTGAGAAACCAATACCAGCCCCAAAGTCTTGTAGTTTTTTAACCCCCAAGTTTGATGTCAAGATAATCAAGGTATTCTTGAAGTTAATCTTACGTCCCAAACTGTCGGTTACATGACCGTCATCTAAAACCTGAAGTAGGATGGTGAATACATCTTTGTGAGCTTTTTCAATCTCATCAAATAAGATTACAGAGTAAGGTTTGTTTTTAACTTTTTCAGTTAACAATCCGCCTTCTTCATAACCTACGTATCCTGGAGGTGCTCCAATTAATTTGGATATTGTGTGTTTCTCTTGGTATTCTGACATGTCGACACGAATGAGAGCGTCTTCGGAACCGAACATTTCTTTTGCCAATTGTTTTGCCAGGTATGTCTTACCAACACCTGTTGAACCTAAGAACACAAATGACCCGATTGGACGATTAGGGTCTTTTATACCCAAACGATTTCTTTTGATTGCTTTTGCAATCTTAACTACCGCATTGTTTTGACCGATAACTTTGTCAATCAAAGTTTTGTCCAAGTCCAACAAAGCTTTGGTATCATCCACACTCATTTTATTTACAGGAATTTTTGTCATGTTTGATACAACATCATAAACATGTTCCAATAATATGAGTTGTTTTTCTTTGGACAACTTTTCATCAAACTTAATTTTTTCTTGCTCCAACTTCAGTAACAATTTTTTTTCTTTATCACGAAGCTCTGCAGCTTGTTCGTAGTTTTGTTTTTTAACCACTTCCATTTTTTGAAGTTTGATTTCTGCCGCTTGTTTTTTTAACTCCTCAATTGCTTCAGGTATTTTCAGCTCGGTTTGCATTCTTGCTCCAACCTCATCCAAAATGTCAAATGCTTTATCAGGGAACTCACGGTCTGTGATATAACGGTCTGCCAACTTAACACAAGTCTCAATTACCTCATCGCTGTAATTCACCTTGTGGAAATCTTCGTATTTGTCACGAACATTCTTAAGGATTTGAATTGTTTCATCAATTGATGATGGTTCAACGATTACCTTTTGGAATCTACGTTCCAATGCTCCATCTTTTTCAATGTTTTTACGGAACTCATCTAATGTAGTTGCTCCGATACATTGAATTTCCCCACGTGCCAATGCGGGTTTGAAGATATTTGAACCATCCATTGAACCTGAAGAATTTCCTGAACCAACCAATGTGTGAATCTCATCAATGAATACAATGATGTTTGGGTTTGATTGAAGTTCTTCGATAATCACTTTCATTCTTTCTTCAAATTGTCCACGATACTTTGTACCGGCAACAACTGATGTAAGGTCAAGATTAACAATACGTTTATCTACCAAGTTACGGGGACAATCACCATTTACAATCTTGATTGCCAATCCTTCAACAAGTGCGGTTTTACCACAACCAGGTTCTCCAAGGATAATTGGGTTATTTTTCTTTCTACGAGAAAGAATTTGAGCAATCCTTAAGATTTCTCTGTCGCGACCAATAACGGGGTCAAGTTTTCCAGCTTCTGCTAGTTTCATTAAATCTCTACTGAAATTGTCCAATACAGGTGTGTTAGATTCTCCAGATGATTTAGTTTTTTTGTTCATCATTTTGTCGTCGTCGTCCATTAAGTCGTTCATATTTTTTAATTGTTTTACAAATTACGGTCAAATTTCATACATATCCAAATATTTTGACAAATTGTCATAATAATTTTATTAACCTGACATAATGTCATGGATTATATAAAATAATATCTTATATTTATCATCGGTATGATACTTGACAAGAACAAAGATAATAAATAAATTTAAAAAAACAAAAAAATATGTTTCACAGAAGAAAATTTAATTTTAACATTGACGACCTAATGGCTCGTTACGAAAAAATCATGGAAGATTTCAATAAACAAGATTGGACAACCAATACTTTTGAATCTCCTGATGGGGATTACAAATATACCCGTTATGTAAAAGTATTTGATTTATCGGATTTAGATAATGATAATCCAAAAGAAATGAGTAAGGAAGAATACCTTAACATTAAACTTGAAAGAGCGATTGAAATGGAAGATTTTGAAGAAGCGGTTAAGTTAAGAGACCAAATTAAAAACTTGGGAACCAATAAAGAGATGATTGAAAATCTTGAATTGGAATTAAAGGAATCAATCAAAGAACAAAACTTTGAAAAGTCCATCGAGATTAGAGACCAATTAAGAAAATTAAAATCCTAATATAATAACCCTCACCAAATGGTGGGGGTTTTATATTTATATTCATGAAACTATATGAAAAGTTCTTGGAAGACTCATTTACGTTAAGGCAACTACTTGATACATACCTTGAATTAAGACAACATTTCCAAGAGTTGGGGTTTAGTGAAGACCAACTAGAAAAACCACCACATTATACTAGAAAAATGATGAATTTATTTCACAAATTTGATAATGATAGAAACTCTTTACTTAATGACGTTAAATCTTATGGTTTTGATATGAGTTTTGATGAGTTAAGTACTTATCTAACACCATTATTAGAAAAAATAAATGAACTAACACCACTTAAAAAAAATGGGAATAATCAAAGAAGTAATTGATGGGACAAAGATTAAAAATGAAATTAAATCTTCAAATATTAAATCAAGTGAATACGACACAGAATCAAAAGAGTTGGTCGTAGAATTCAATAACGGAGCCAAATACAAGTACGACAAAGTACCTCACCAAGTCTATACAAAATTCAGATTGGCAGAATCTCAAGGTAAATTTTTTACTACCAACATTGCAACTCAATATTCATATAAAAAAGTTTAATTAACGGACTATTTATTAAAGATGAATAATTTTCAAAAAATCCTTAATAGTTTTTCACTTAAAGAATCTTTAAACCCTAAAGTTTGGGAAAACCCTAAAAAACCTGACCAATCGGTTATGATACCAAAGGTTAGAGAGGCTCTTTCACGTATTGCAGAAAAATTTATTGAATATTTGGGTGATGAGGTTTTTGTTGAAGATATTCATCTTACAGGCTCTTTAGCAAATTACAATTGGTCCGAGTTCTCAGATTTTGATTTACACGTAATTGTTGATTTACAACAATATGAAAATCAATCGGAACTATATAAGGAATTATTTAATTTAAAAAAACAAGTGTTTAACGATAAACATGATATCCGAATCTTTGGATACGATGTTGAACTATATGCTCAAGATGTTGAAGAATCTCATTATAGTTCGGGAGTATATTCCGTTATGAATAATGAATGGATATCTGAACCAAAAAAATTTAAGAATAATGTCGATAAAAAAGTCCTAACAAATAAAATTAAATGTTGGACGGAAAAGATTAATACGGCAATTGATGAAGGTAAAGATTTGGAAAAAATCAAAGAAAAATTAAAGGACTATAGAAAGTCAGGATTGGAAAAAGATGGTGAATTGTCTTATGAAAATCTTGTGTTTAAATTTTTAAGAAGGTCAGGTCATATTGAAAAATTGTTTAACACGGCAGACAAAGAAACCGATAAAGTATTATCAATTAAAGAATCCACAACAAATATTGGCGGAACTTTTAAAACTGATTTAGTAAACGGACCTAAAAACCATTCTGGTCGAGCCCTTGGTAATTGGCAATCTGACAATGCTTGGGATATATTTTCACCTCCAGGAACAGTAGTAAATTCTTATACTGATGGTGTTGTGACTAAAATTAGAGATACCGGAAAAAACTCAGGTAAAATATTTGGAACTCAAGTGTCTATCAAAGGTACAGGGAAATTTCCTGATATTTTTTATACTCATTTAAAAAATGTTAAATTGAAAAAGGATGATGTTGTTAAAATTGGTGACTATATTGGAGAAATTTCAGAATGGATAGGTCATGAAAGTACAACTCATGTCCATATAGGATTACCAAGAGGAAAACATTTAAAAGACCTTTTAGATAACGCGGATAAAATATTTACGGGGTCAAAAAAAAATACTAAAACAGTTCCAAAGGAGGATGAAAAAAATTTTTTATCAGATTTAGAAACTATCACAAAATCAGGTAAAAATTTTACAAATTTAAAAAAATCAGATTCAAAGATATCTTACGATGATGATGTTGCAAAAATACAAAAAGCCTTAATCAGTTTGGGGTATTTATTACCTAAATTTGGTAACGACGGAAAATTTGGAGATGAAACTGAAAAAATTATTAAATCTTTTGAATCCGACAATAATTTAACGCCAGATGGTAAATTATCAGAAAAAGATTTAATACAATTAGCTAAATCATTCTCATCAAAAAAAAATTAAATATTGTTAGTTTAAATAACAATTCAAGAATATTCAAATAATTAACATTAATCGTATATTTATTAAGAAAAATTAAATGGCATTAATTACATATCTTATAGGTCCTTGTTCTGGTGGAGCATCAATATTAGTCGATTTTGATAGTTCATCATTACCGGCAGTAAATGGTAATTATTACT
>Ga0209086_10001649_pt1 | contig 18097 bp, 13 predicted proteins | sample M_130207_XF_Meta_FD_187312 | JGI IMG/M metagenome (GOLD analysis project Ga0209086, IMG submission 187312) | Freshwater microbial communities from Lake Montjoie, Canada to study carbon cycling - M_130207_XF_MetaG (SPAdes) (version 2) | ecosystem: Environmental > Aquatic > Freshwater > Lake... | reverse complement strand
GTAATCAGTGCCCCCACCAAGAAAGCTAATTCTTAAAGGGGTTTGAGTAATAAGCATGCGCCATTCCTTTGGCAAAATAAATAAGAAGCGGTGTCTAGGTTGGGCCAGCAGAACCTCAACAGATGAGTTCTGAAACACCTAGGTTGCCTCGATAAGGAAGGTCTACCGTAAACGATTAAAAAGAATCAAGAGCATCTGGCGTAAGGCGCGCTTCACGATTTAGTATGAGAAGATAGGGCAAATAGGTTAGATGTTTTAAATTTGGTTTAAATTGTATATTAAAATTTGGGCTTAGATAAGAGTTTTAAAAAGTCATTGTAATCAAAGGTTTTTGGTTGACCCGTTTTTGATGATTTTGTTTTGAATAAAAGCTGGCCTTTGTTTTACTTCTTCAAAAATCTTAGCTAAATATTCACCAATTACACTGATCGCAAAAAGATTAATAGCCCCAAAGAAAATAATGATGGAGATGGTCGAAGTGAAGCCTGGAGGGGCCAATTCAGGAAAAAATAATTTTGAAAGAACTTGCATGCAACCTAAAAAAATACTTAAAGGAAATAGGGTAATTCCTAAAAAGCTTAAAATGTTTAAAGGCTTGTTACTAAAACTTAATATTCCTTTTTTTGCCCATCCAATATTTTTAAAAAAACTATTGGTGGTTACGCCGAACATTCGCTCGGGCCGTATATAGTCAACGCCTGTTTGCTTAAATCCAACAAAAGCCCGTATGCCTCGTAAGAATGCATCGCGTTCCGGAAATTTCAGCATTTCCTTGACAACGCGTTTACTTATCAGTGAAAAATCACCTGCATCCTTAGGAATGGGGATATACGATAAATAATCAAATACTCTGTAAAAAGCTTTGTAGGCTATTTGCATGAACCAGGTTGCCTCGCGTTTTACCCTGCGTCCATAAACTACATCAAAACCTTCTCGCCATTTTTCTACAAATTTCTCGATTAATTCAGGAGTGTCCTGTAAATCGCCATCAAGTAGTACACAAGAATTCATTGAAGAGATACTCATGCCACTTTTGAACGCAGATTGGGAACCAAAATTTCTTGAATGACTAATCCCTATGACTTTTGAATCTTTAGATGAAATCTCACAGATAATATTCTCGCTATCATCAGGACTGCAATCATTTACAAAAATAATTTCATGGTCAATTTTAAGCTTACAAAAGACATCTTTAAGCCTTTGATACATAATCGGAATGGCCTGGCCATCTTTATAGCAAGCGATAATAGCGCTGACGCTGTAGGTTTTATCTAAAGTGCTGCCATCATTATTGTGATTATTTTTGGCCAAATAATTTCTTTGCCAATCTTCTGTAATCTTGATTCCTTTCTCTATAGAAATAACTGGTTTCCAATCTTGGAATTCGAAACTATCTGAATTGATGTCTATAGATGAGCCAAATTTTAAATCAGTAATTTTTAAAGCTGCCGTAAAAAGTAAATTAATTGCATCATCGACAAATAAGCATTTTGAATGTTCGCTAGGATTGTTTTGGTTGGTTGCGGATTGGGTAAGATTTTCTATAACCGGGTTAGTAGTATCTTGAAGCGGGCCATAAGTTTCAGGCAACTGAACATTGATAACGGCCATCCTGTAGTCATTCCCATAATTCAAGATTATATCGCCGATAGCGGTTTTAGCATTTGTAAAACAATTGGTTTCCGGTGTTTGATTAATATCTTTTGAAATGTGCTGATGATATTTTTTTCTAATACAGCCAGCATGAATGTAACAACTTAATTTTGTATTAACCAACAACGATAAGGCTTTGAATGAAGCAAAGAAATTTTGATCATAAACTGATTTTATAGACTGGGGGGTCGAAGAGTATTGGTAATTAAAACAATCGAATACTGTGCTAGGTTTTATATTAGTAATAATTTCGTTAAGTAATTCATCATTTGAAGTTTGAAAAAGCTCCACATTGTGTTTTGAGGAGTGTTCCAAACGCCAACTGTTCTCATTCAAGACAAATGTGTGAACATCATTCCGATATTGGGTTAATAATCTAAAAAGATTTGCACCTAAAAAGCTACACCCACCAAGAATTAAAATGGGCCCATGAAGGGCTTTGATTTTCTCTTTGAAATCATCAATATTATTTTCGAATAGGTTGGTCATTTGATTTCAGATTAAATTTCTAGATGTTTACAAATTGAAATAGGATCTAGGCCACTTTCTGCACGATGATACTTTTGCGAGCCATATTTTCCAGATGGGTAGCCAAGTGCGGTTTTGGTTGTAAATCGTTCAGGTTGTTTTCCTTCTTTTAAAAGTAAATGAGCTATTATTTGCCCGGCACCCCCGTGGGATCCATGCTCTTCTACAACGCAAAGATGCCCAGTGCGATTAATGTCACAAATAAATTCATCTGGAAATTTCGTGGGGGATAATTCGCTTAACAACCATAAATTTGGCCGTATTGATTTATCAAGATTTAAAAGATGTTGAAGAATGCTTCCGACTAATGGACCAACAACAACTAAAGTGGCTCCATCACCATCAAGAAGTTTTCGCCAGCTATTATATTCTGGCAGTTGGAAATCTTTTGGAAGTTCGGTTACACCAAGTCTTAAATAACATGGATGATTTACTTTAAATAAGATATCAACCATTGGGTTAATATCTTCATCAAATGCAGGAATAAAAGTACGCATTCCTGGTAAGGTTAATAATGCGCCATAGTCTTCGAGTGAATGGTGGGTTGCGCCCATTACGCCATACCCGTAACCTCCACCATTACCGACTAAAATAACAGGTAATGAGTGAAGGCAAACATCGTTTCTGATTTGTTCAAAGGGCCGTGCATAAATAAATGGAGCAATGCTGTATGCCCAAGGTCGCAAATTTGATTTTGCCAGACCTGCTGCTACGGAGACCATATTTTGCTCTGAAACTCCAGCGTTAATAAATCGATCTTGCATAGCAGTGCGCAAAGGCTCTAAAGCCATGAAACCTAAATCGCCTGTAAGAAAAACAAACTCTTTATGTGAGCTTTTATTTACCAATGATTCGCAAAAGGCTTTACGCATTTAGGCTAGTTCCTCCGTCGCTTGGAGGAATTGGTCTTTTGTCATCGGCAAATAGTGCCATTCCATTTTGTTTTCCATGAAACTTGCACCTTTGCCTTTCATTGTTTTTGCAACAATGGCTTTAAGCGTGGTGTTGTTTTTTAAAGCGGAAAGAATCGATGAGGGATCATGACCATTAACTTCTAGTGTTTCGACCCCAAAAATTTTAAATTTTTCTGCAAGGGATCCTAGGTCTGCAACTTCTTTAGTTGTTCCAAAGCCTTGTAAACCATTGGAGTCAACAACAAAAGTAAGGTTGTCGAGTTTATGATGCTGAGCAAAAATAAGAGCTTCCCAGCAAGACCCCTCGTTCCATTCCCCATCAGAAGTTAAGCAGTAAATTCTCCCTTTTTCCTTTTTCAGTTTTTTTGCCAAAGCTAGCCCTGCTGCCAGCGATAATCCATGGCCTAGGCTTCCAGTTGCAAATTGAACTTCTGGCAAGCCATGTACGGGAGGATGTCCACTCAGCCTAGTTCCATCTTTATGAAAAGTGTTTAATTCAGTTTCTGGAATTTTTCCCATTGTCCATAGAGTGATATAAAGTGCACCAGCAGCATGTCCTTTGGACAATACAAACAAGTCGTCTTTTTTAATAACAGCGTGGTGTAGGCATAAAAGGATATCTAGCGCAGAAAGATTGCCACCAGCATGCCCGGCATTACTTTCGTAATGCATTTTTATAAGCCTTGTTCGAGCTTTTTTTTGCAATTCTTCGTATTGGCCAAATATTTCATGTTCAAGCATTTTTTCTCAATGATTAGCGGAGATTTTTTCAATCATTATGGACTTGTGTTGTTTGGTTTACTCCAAGTGATAGTTAAAATACAATTTAAGCACTCAAAAAATATTTAAAACCAATACCTGATTACGATGCAATTTTTCTTGGTAATAGTTGCGATTCATAATAATTTTGAATCGTTTTTGATGATTTGAGCCACATTGTAAAAAGACTCAGGCCTTTTTGAAGGTTTGTTTTTGGAAGCCATCCTAGATTAGAAATTAATTTATCCGGATTTGAAACCCAGGTATTGGTGTCCCAAATTCTATTCTGCATGCTCCCCCATTGCGGTAATCCTCTATTCGGAAAAATTTGATTTGTGATAGTAACTAATTCTGCAATTGAGGTTTGAATTCCTGACCCTACATTAAAAATTTCACCTATACCTGGTTTAATTTTTTCGGCAGCGTTGATATAAGCATCTACAACGTCATCGATGTAAATATAATCCCTTGCTGTGTCTGGGTTGGTTAAGGGAGGGTACAGTCCCTGAATTCCATGAACTAATAGAGAAGGCACTAATCTTTTGGGCTCTTCCCAAGGGCCATACACGGAATAAAGCCGCATAGTTGCAATTCTTGTATTCGTTGCTTTGGCTTGGTGTTCGCAAAAAAGACTAGCTGCAATTTTGCTTGCTGAATACGTGGAATTTGGTTCCAGCCATTCATTTTCTTTCGGGGCATGATCTTTAAATCCATATTCTGACGATGACCCAGTGTTTATAAAGGCATCAAAACCTTGCTTAATCGAGGATTGTAAAAGGTTCATAGTTCCAAGAACATTGGTGCATAAGATATCGCCATCTTGATTTTGCCAGGAATAAGCACCATGCACAGCAAGGTGAAAAATCCAATCAGGTTTAGAAAGTGAAATTGCTTCAGATACTTTGTTTTGGTCTTTAAGATCAACAGAATGAATATTAACCGTATTTAAAATATCATTTAATCGCCAAGGATTACTTTGAGGGTGCAATAAAATATGAACATTGTGTCCAAGCGAAATCATTCGTCTGGTCAAATTTGCCCCAATGAACCCTCCTGCTCCAGTGATAAGCACACGCATCAGGCAACATCCTTATCAGGTAGTGAGATTTTTATCTTTATTAATTGCATAGTGTTATCTGCTAAAAGGTTAATTTTCAGAACTATCTTCTGTTTTTTTGACTGAAAGAGAATAAAGGTTCCCTAATGGAACTCTAACTGGAATATTTCCTAATAGCGTAAATTTCAATAAGAACAAAATGAAGCTTTTTATGAATTTTGGGAATGGGAACAGTTTTACCAAATATGAAATATCGTAACTATTCCATGCGCTGCCTTGTTCGACAGTTTTAAGGCCGGCGGCTTCTAAAATTTTAGCTAATGTTTGTTTGCTATAAAGATAGGTGTGTTCAATATCGATAATTGGGCTTGATTCGCCTAATAATTTTGCAGACCAAGCCTCTATATCGTGATTCAAAATTAAGATTACACCATTAGCGGAAAGTAATTTTTGGCATTCACTTAAAGTCCCTACTGGGTCAGGCATATGATCTAAAACTTGAAAGAGGCAGATGATGTCAAAAGTTGTATCCTTAGGAAACAAATTAGGACGCATGACATCTAGAACTATCTTTCCTTGTAAATTTATAGGTGCTTGTGATGCTGCATTCGTGCTAGGTTCGACACCCCATACATTGGGGATTCCGTGTTTAATTGCTTCTTCTAAAAAAAAACCTGACCCGCATCCAATTTCCAGCAGTGATGTAGCATTTGGTGATACTTTTTTGGCCAGTTCTAAGTATCTACCGTAGGTTTTTTTTAAAAAATCAATTTGATTGCCGTAGGAAAAAGTGCTTTTAATGTATAGTTGCAGAAGAGTGTCTGAATCTGCAACAGGGTCAGACCTTAGGAGTTTACATTTTTTACATTCTACCATTCGGTAGTGAATTCTATCTGGCAACCTTCTTGCTGAAAAAACTTCAGGATTAAATGCTTCTAGATCAAAGTTGGAAGGATAGATCTCATTGGCGTTTTCGTAACTACCGCATAACGCACAGGGACTTGGCAACAACCGAACAATCGGTGGGTGATCATGAATTGTATTTTTCTTAATCATTAAATTCATGGCCTCCATGCCATAAAAAGTTTCCAATACTAATTATTTAACCAATGGACAATCCCCTATATACTGGAATTTGAGTTTAATATGCAACTGGAACTTTTGTTTATATTTTTTAAAGAAGGTTTTATATCAATCTAAAAGTTTTTTGTTGTTGAACATAGATTTATCAAGATTTTAGTACATATCTTAATTAAATAATGTTGGCTTTGGCACTTTTGGGGGGTGTAGTGAGGAAAGGTTGGTTGTTAAATTGTTTAAAAAATTTGTACTTGGCTTGACTTTTTAAAAACAATCAAGCAATTTAAGCCATGTTTTCATAACGAAGTGCAAATACAAAGTGGATTTTTGTGAATTTTAATAATCAAATAAAAAATCAGGTGTTAGCTTTTGTTATTGTTGGGGTATTAATTTTTATTGGTGTGCTATGTTTTAAATTGTGGCCCGAAAAGATTACAAGTATTGATCTTGAAAAGACACCATTCTCTGGAAAATCAGAAAGTACTTCTTTTGTTAATTTTTCAAATCAGATTACTGATAGTTCAGGTAGAACAAGAGCCCATAAATTTATTTTGATATTTTTAGCATTATTAATTTTATTTAAACCATTGGTATTTGATGTTATTCATAAAAACCTAAGTTCTAAATTAGGGTTTAAATTTCCCGGCTATTTTTTTAAGAACTTTAGGTTATCCCGAAGGGTTATTTTTGTTTTATTATTGATTGGTTTCTTATTGCCCCTACTTAATAGCTTATTCTTATTCCCTGATTTTTCCAAATCTTCTGAAGCAAATATGGCGGTTACTAATAATCATTACACTGTGATTATTGGCCAAGCAGACTTGTTATTCGGTGGGTTTAAATTACTGGATGAAGTTAACCCCACTTATGGATCAATTCTTCCTTCTTTTATTGCTTTTCTTTCGAAAATTCAAGGAAAGCTTTTAAGCCTTGGTGGAATATTAAAAATTGTTCAAGTTGCTGATATTTTGTATTGGGCAGTATCTCTTTATTTGTTTTGGAAATGGGGTAAACAGAATTGGGTTTATATGGTTCCGGCTCTTTTGTTTATGCTCCCTTGGCATTATTCAACAGATGGAGCATTAGTTCCAATCAATCATTCTCCAATTCGAACTTTTGGAATAACCTTTTCGTTGTTATTTGTTATGATTTGGTCCGATAAAAAATCTACCCTTTTCTACCCAATTCTTGGGTGTGTTGGAAGTTTTGCTTTGTTATTAAATGTTGAATCCGGGATAGCTTCATTAGTTGGGATAATGGCATTTCTTTTTGTTCATTTAAAAAACCTTAAATTAGGATTTAATTTAGTTGTAAAAAATTGTTTGTTGTTTCTACTTGGGATACTAAGTGGTTTTGTTTTTTTTAACTTTCTGTTTTTTCTAGTTTTTGGTTACTTACCTACCTTGTCTGGCTGGTTTAACTATATCATGCCTTCTTTGCTTGGAACATCGGGGGCTTGGACTGTTCCCTATAAGTTTGATTTTTGGCCAATATTTATTTTCTTACATGTTTGCTATTACTTTATTATTAATGTTATTTCTGATGGTCGGGATAAAAATTCATCAGTAAGAATTATGATAAGTGTGATTTTTCTTGTTTGGTTTGCTTATTTTGTTAGTAGGCCTGATCTTGAATATCTTTCAAGTTTTTATTTTATTTATGGGTTTGTAATAATTGATCTAAATCGCTCGTTGAAAATATCTTTAAAACGCTACCCAATAAAAAGTTATGTTTCGGTTTTGCCAGGATTGGTTGCAATGTTGCTGCTTATTAAATCAAGTTATGGAATTGAATGGTCATGGAATCCTTTGGAATGGAATGTGAAAAATGATTTTCGCTGGCAGGTTCCTTTAGTTAAAAAGGGCAAACCCTTGGTTGATGATTCAGTTTTTTATAATCGTGTTTATATGCCAAAATCATATTGGGAAAGTCTTAAAATGCGCAGTGATTTTTTGGTTAAACAAAATAAAAAAAACAATTCGGATAGGATTATTTTTTTTACTCCAGATTCTTATTTGTTATCTAGATTTGCAAATGTTTATCCTTATCAAATGTTTTCGGATCCTGTAGTTGTACTAAAAAAAACTAATTATCTTAAAATGATTGAATCTGTAATTAAGTCTCCGTTTGATGAGATATATTTTGATGCGCGGGATGAGAAAAACCTTATTTGGTATGGTTGGATGTTTCAGATGGTGCGAAGGGATTTAAGTAAGGATTTTGAAAAAGTTCGGGTGGAATCTGGTTGGGAAATTTGGCGCAGAATCCCGCACCTAAATTAAGCGTGACCGCTTGCTTTAAATAACTTGAAGGCCTTTTTTTCTTAATCTTAGATCTAAAAAAACTTTGAAATTACGAAGATTATTATCTCCTAATGTATTTCTATTTTCAAAGTTAGATCCAGAGCAGAAGAGCTTTTTATTAACATCGTCAATTACGATGTGTTTTTCTTCGCATTCAAAGCCCTTGATTAGTTCAAGTTCATCCTGGGATCTGGGCCAGCAGATCAGCACCATTGCTGGGTCTTCTTTGAGATAAGTAGCAAGAGTGTTTATAGGATGAATTGCAGTTTGATTAGCTACCTCTGGGTCGAAGTATATTTCGGATTCTGAAACAAAATGCTGAACGGTGAATTCGTTTTGTAATTGCTTGATGGTTTCTAGAACCAAGTTGTTATCTGATGGCTGAAGGATGGGCCAAAGCCTTATCAGGCAGCAAGATTTTAATGTTTTTTTCGGTGATTGAATTAATGATTGAATTGCGTTTAAGGCTTTAGCAGTGGTGTTTTCCCAAGAGAAGGAGCGGGCAAAGTTTTTGCCACTCTCGCATAATTGTTCTTTGGGAGTCGTTAACATTTTTTCGAGGCATTGTGCCATGTCTTCTGGATTAGAAGGGTCGAACAAGCCTGCATCGGGGCCTGCGAATTCGGGCATGGATGAGGTGTTGGAAACTGCGACCGGGGTGCCTGAAGCTAGGGATTCCAAGATGGGGAGTCCCAAGCCTTCGTAGAACGATGGGAAGAACAAAAGCCTTGCGTTTTGGTAAAGCAGTTTAAGTTCTTCATCGTTGGTCCGGCCTGTGAATCGGATTTGGTTTTCAACTTTAAATTGGGATGATAATTGTTTAAGAGCAGCATCTTGTTCATGTTTTAAGGTGCAATTAAGAACTAGGTTGAACTGGCCTAGATGTTTGAGATTGAAGCAGCCAAAAGCTTCGATTGCGCCCTCGAGATTTTTTCTGGGTTCCCATCTGCCCACATGAAAGAAATAAGGTTTATTGAGGTTGAGTTTAGATTTTAGGTTGTTCCAAACTGCGGGGGATTGGTTGTTGTTTTCTTCTGTAAAGTAGTGATCCATTGCGCCATGAATGGTGACGAGTTTATCTTTGGTTTCTGGGAATAAAAGTTCGAGATCTTTGGAGGATTGATCCGAGATGGAAAGGATCAAATTGTTTTTGATGAGCGATCGAAGCCTGATTGCGTGAAAATTTACAGCATGAATGTCGTAAAGATATATATCTGGAAAGAGCAGGGGTATAAGGTCGTAATAGATGCTAGCTGTAAGGGGTTTATTCGGGCCGAAGCGAGGCACTAAAAACCACGGGTTCATATTGTCGGTATTGATGTAGGCATCTGGCGAAAAACCATGAATCCAGTTCGCGTAATGTTGTTCACATTTCATATGGTCGGCATTAAGGCCTGAAGGGTTGGGCGATGCCGGTGTGTAAAAAAGAAGTTTCACTTTAGGATTAGAACATTGCCAGGGTAATAAATCGGTGCGAAGAGCGAGAGAGATTTCGTGGTTGCCCGGGAGGTTAGAAATAGCATTAAGGAAGTTGCTGGTGTATCTGCCTATGCCGCTATCGCGGGAGTTTGCATTTTGAAGGGGTTGTCCATCGATGATTAATCGCATATTAAATATTCTGGTTCGAGGAGTTCCAGGATTTATTTCTATGCATCAAATTCTGGGGTGGATTATTAACTTCGAGAGTTTCGATCCGCTTGTTAAGCACTTCGATTTCTTGATGTAGTGCTAGTAATTTTAATTCAATAAGAGCTTCCATCTTGGCCTTAAGGAAGTGCCAAGGAAACTTAATGATTTTGAAGATAGATTGCTTGAGCGTTTTATTTTCTACTAGAGGCGGTGCAAGGTTATTTGATTTGGGGATGATACCCGGGCTTATAACCCGGATATCATCGAGTTCTATTTTAACGCCATTCCTGATTTTGCCCGCAAGGGCATCAATTCCCGATCGTCTGCTAAAGTTACAGATCATGAATTACGCTACTTTAGAGAGGTTTTCCTTGCTGGTTTGCGCATGCAGTTTCATATCCGCATCGACCATCATGGTAACGAGTTGGTTGAAGGAAACATCAGGCTTCCAGCCAAGAGTTTTTATGGCTTTAGTGGGGTTGCCCAAGAGAAGATCGACTTCAGCGGGTCGATAGAATTTGGGATCAACAACGACATATTTCTGGTGATCGAGTCCAACATGGTTGAAGGCGATTTCAACAAATTCGCGAACGGTGTGGGTTTCGCCAGTGCCGATGACAAAATCATCAGCGGAATCTTGCTGAAGCATAAGCCACATAGCGCGAACATAATCGCCAGCGAAGCCCCAATCTCTGCGAGAATCAAGGTTGCCCAAGCGGAGTTCAGATTGTAGTCCGAGTTTGATCTTAGCGACTGCATCGGTAATTTTACGGGTTACGAATTCAAGGCCTCTGCGAGGAGATTCATGATTGAAGAGGATGCCAGAGCAAGCGAAGAGATTGTAGCTTTCGCGGTAATTGACGGTGATGTAATGGCCATAGGCCTTTGCAACGCCATAGGGTGAACGCGGGTAGAAGGGAGTGTTTTCGCTTTGTGGGACTTCGAGGACTTTGCCATACATTTCACTGCTGGAAGCTTGGTAGAACTTAGCAGTGGGGCATGATTGCCTGAGAGCTTCGAGAACGCGAGTGACGCCAACCGCGGTAAATTCTGCGGTAAGGACGGGTTGTTGCCAAGATGTTGGTACAAAGGACATTGCAGCAAGGTTGTAGACTTCATCTGGTTGAACATCAGCCAAGACTTTAGCGAGTGATGATTGGTCAAGAAGATCAGCTTGGTAGATTTCGATTTTGCTACGAATATGTTCGATGCGTTGTTGTGTTTCGGTACTGGAACGGCGCACAATACCGGTAACGCGATAGCCCTTGGATAAAAGAAGTTCGGCAAGGTAACTGCCATCTTGGCCATTAATGCCAGTGATAAGAGCAGTTTTCTGGGTTTTGTTCGACATATTGCAGATCATCCTTGATCAAGAGTTAAAAACAACCAATTGAAAAGTAATGTAAACGAAATCGATAAATCGGGTCAATACGAGAGCCCGATAAAATTAATCGAGAGTAAAGTCGCTGTTATGGACTTCCTCGTGACGAATTTCATCGACAGGATCTTTCTTCCCCCAGCCCTTAAAAAGCTTGTTGGGGCAATTGAAAACTAGGCCCTGAGTATTGCCTGCGTTTTTGTAAGCATGAACAACGCCTGGTGGAACGATCAGAAGCATGGGTCGATCGATGCCAACGAGTTCGACTTGTTTGTTACCATAGGTTGGGGAGTTTTTTCTTGCATCCCAGAGATAGACTTTGAAGTTGGAGGGGCCGATGAAGCAGAAACAATCGGCTTGCTCGTAGTGTTCGTGTGGTCCGCGTGCAATGCCGGGTTCGGTCATGGAAATATAAGCCATGACAGGGTGGAATTCTTGGGGTAGATCATCGTGGCGGAAAAGTTCGGAGAGCCATCCGCGTTGGTCTTTGTAGATGGAAAGGCTTTTCCAAATGATGCCTTCGATTGCGCCTTCTTTGTATAGCATAAAAAATCCTTGTTTATGAGTGAGTCAGGGTGGCAAGTAAAAGAGATTGTCCGCCTTTAGTTTCCCAAGTTTGATTGTTCATCGAAGCTGGGAAAAGCAGAGTTTCACCTTTTTTCAAAGGTGTAATAGAGCCGTTGTTGCTGAGAGACCCTTCGCCTTCAAGAACCATGGCCACCTGCATGCAGCCGTTTGTTGAGATGGTGGAAGCATTGGGTTCGTGGCGGAAATCGATTTTGAAATAGTGGCAATCCACAAGATTTTTGTTAATGGCAATGTTGGAAGGTTTCGATGGGTTGTAGCCAGAGGTTACAGGATTTTTAGGGCCGCTATTCCAATCGATGCAGGCGATGGATTCTTCTAGATGAAGATCTCTACCTTTGCCTGAGGAATCTTTGCGGTTCCAATCGAAGAGCCTGAAGGTTGCATCGGAAGTCTGTTGTATTTCAGCGATGAGAATGCCACCGCCAACAGCGTGAACGGTGCCTGCAGGAAGATAAAGGAAGTCGCCAGGTTTGGGAGAAAACTGGTGTAAGAGATCGCCTATGGTGCCATCGAGTGAAGCCTTGCGAACTTCGGTTGCGGAAACGTTAGGAAGAAGGCCTGCGTAGATTTTGGAACCAGGAGCAGCATCAAGAATAAACCAAGCTTCGTTTTTGGAGCCTTCGCCTGGCCATAGATCGTTTACTTTGTGTTCATCAGGGTGAACTTGAACCGAGAGCCAATCGTGGGCATCGAGGTATTTGATGAGCCAAGGGAATCTTGCATGTTTAGAAGATGGGTGGCCAAGAATCGATTGTTTGTGATCGTTCATTAGATCACGAAGAGTTTTATCTTTGAAGGGGCCTTCTGTAACGATGCTAAGATGGTTTGGGTGATCGCTAAGTTCCCAAGACTCGCCATGTGGGCCTTCGTTTGCCAAGTTTTTATCTAGATGAGAGGCAAGTTTTCGACCGCCCCAGACCATGGGTCGAGAAAAAGCATGAAAGCGAAGAGGTTGATTCATAAAAAGCTCGACAAAAGATTAAGCAGCACGCGCTTCAGATTGAACAGAATCCTGATAAGCCCTGACAACGACATCAGAGGGGCCAAACATGCGTACCGAGCCGTGATCCATCCAGATAACTTGGTCGCAAATCGATTCAATAGAGCTTAAATCATGGCTAACCATGACCATAAGATGAGCTTTTGCCATCATGTCTTTCATGCGCTGCCTGGCCTTAGCTTGGAAAGCGAGATCTCCTGCAGCAAGCACTTCATCAACAAGAAGGATTTCCGGATCGATGGCGGTAGCGATGGAAAAGGCTAGCCTAACAAGCATACCTGCAGAATAGAAGCGGACAGGCATGTTTAAGAAATCGCCAAGTTCGGTGAAATCAGCAATGGCATCTTTCTTCGAAGCGATGGTTTTAGGAGTTTCGCCTTGAAGGTAACTACGAAAAGCGATGTTTTCCCAACCAGTGGATTCAGGTTCGAAGCCAAGGGTGATTTCGAAAAGGGAAGAGATTTTGCCTTCAACGATGCGGTTTCCACTGGTGGGGTAATAGACACCAGCAAGGGTTTTTAAAAGGGTGCTTTTACCTGCTCCGTTATGCCCGATGATGCCTAGGCGATGGCCTTTTTCGACAGTAAAACTAACATTTTTAAGGGCTTCGACGACGATATCGGGAGGCGCCTTGCGTGTGAAAATCTTCCCTAAAAGGAATTCTTTTAGGGTGATGGATTTGCAGGCACGCATCTTAAAAGTAAGGCTCAGGTTTTCTAGCTCGATTCTCGCCATGTTTTCCAATCCAGATTATAAATTAAAGATGAAAGATGATACGCTTTTCAGAAGCTTTGAGTGCAGAGTAAGCCACGACCATGGCAATTAAAGTAAGAGCAAAGGCGACGCCAAAAGTTTCGATACTAGGAAGCTTCTGGTAAATCAATGGGTCGCGAATGAGCTCTAAGAAAGGAGAAATCGGGTTGAATTTCAGGAGTATGCCGAGCCTTCTGCCTTCCAAAACGGAAGGTGGATACATCACCGGTGTGAGGTAGAAAAGGATCTGAAGGCCAACTTCGGAAAGATGCCTAGTATCACGGAAATAAACAGTAGCGAGGCCAAAGATACAAGAAAGAGACCAACTAAATAAAAAGACGAGCATCATACTGGGAATAATGGACAATATGGGAACTATGCCTGGCCAACCTAGGAACCAAAGGCTGAGTGCAACAACAAGGCCCATACCGATCAGAAAATGAAATCCAAGCCCAAGTACGGTTCTGAGGGGGTAAATGGCCATGGGTATCGGTTGCTGCCTGATATAAGCTTCTGCCATGAAGAAACTGTTGCAACCTACTATGATGCTTTGGGTTAGGAAGTTCCAAACAGCCATTCCAGCGAGCAAGAATGGTCCAAAAAACCGATAATCTTGTTGAAAGATGCTGCCAAAAACCACACAAAGGATAACGGTCATAGCAATGGGGTGCAAAAGCGACCATCCCATGCCTAAAACCGAGCCCCGGTACCTTTGCCGCAAGTCATTTTGCACCAAAGAAAACCAGAAATAACGATAAGACCAGATTGAACTTATATACGCATACATTATGTCTGACAGAATCCTTTCTGCAGGCCAATTTCTAAACCTAAAACAGACCAACTAATAGCCTCGTACCATGCCAGCATAAAAAAATCAATTCACCTTTTCGGTGATTGAATTAAAGGTTGCATTTAGGGTGGCTTTTTATGGTATACTTAGGATGTTGTCCTTGAATTGCTACCTTTAAGTGGTGCAAATAGACCGCTTCTTACGAAAGTGACGAAAATAAGATGCAAAACAAGGGTATCAAAAAGATAAAATTTTGTAGCGCAAGCCATTCATATTTTAGAATCTAATTGTTAGATACATTTGGCAGATTCCCTGCCCGGTGTACTTTAGACAGGGGCCGATCATGATTCGATATCGATTTGCAATTGGGGCTGCTGGAATCTTGGGACTAGGTGCGATAATCGCATCGACTAAAGTACTGGGAGAAGCAGGCAAGGGTAAAAAAGAACAGGATATCCGTAGTACGGGCCTGATACAACCAATTCATCAAGATAGGCAATTCGAAATGAAGTTTTCGGAGTGCCGTTTTACGGGGCACCCCTTAGTAACCTACAAAACCCAAAAAGATGAGACATACTTTGCTCTGCAATTGCAACCGAAGTTGCAGGCAAATGCGCGTATGCCCCGCGATATATTGCTTTTGGTGGATAGTTCTGCAAGTCAGGCTGCTGCGCCCTTGGAAATTTCGCGAAAAGTGGCTGCGCTGTTTGCGGATAATCTTCAGGCCGATGATCGCCTTTCGATCATGACCATAAGTAACGATTCCAAACAAATCAGCAGGGGATTTCGCAAGAAGGAAGATGCGATTGCCTCGGTGAAGGAGTTGGCAAAGGAATACGCATCGGGCGGTACCAACCTTAAAAAAGGTATCTCAGACGCAGTAAGTTCGTTTGAATCGATAGCAGGTAGGCAGCGCGTTTTAGTGTTTATGGGCGATGGCATGAGTATCGCAGGGCCGATTGATGGCGCAGATCGTGCGGGGCTTTGCAAGGAAATGATAGGCAAGGAAGTAGCGTTTTTCCCTGTGCCAATAGGCTCGAGAATGGATCCTGCAAACCTTCATGGATTAGCTTCTGGAACGGGTGGCATATGCATGCGCATGTTGCCTGGCGATTGGGTGGAGGATTTGCACAAGCGCTTGCAATCTGCAATCGAAGTGCCCGTGCTTTATTCAGCAACTTTGCAGTTACCGAAAGAAGTTTCGGAAGTATACCCATCGAAGTTGCCTCCATTGCGTTCGGATACTCCTACTCTTGTAGTGGGGAAAATCGAAGCTGGTAAAACCCTCGAATATAAACTTGAAGGCAAGCAGTTGGGCAAAGAGGTTTCATTAAGTGTAAGTGAAGCCATTCCGGTATCTGAACCTGAAAATTATTTCCTGCTTCAAGTGGTGCAGCAGTGGAAGAATGTGAAGGATACACCCGCTCTTATTCAAGCAGATCGAGCGCTAGCGTTTGCGGCAGAGCAAAACCAGGTAGCAGTTAGCGATCTTAAAGACAAAGCACAATGGGCTTTGCGCGAAGATAAGTTTGATGCAGCATCAAGGCTGTTTAATCAAGCGCTTGAAATAGATCCACAAGATGGCGAAGCTAAAAATGGTTCGAAGATGGTGCAAAAGTTGCGCGATGGTAAACTCACTCTCGAGCAGATTCGTAAAGAAGTGCAACCCACAAAGGGCGAAACCATTGTGCGCATTGGAGCACAGGGCAAAAAAATAAGAGTGCCCGTTGCCCAAGTGCCTGTGGAAAAGGATGCTCCTGAAAAGCCCGTGTTGCCCGCTCCTGCTCCTAACGGCCCTGTTGCAGGTATAAACGAGGGTGATATTCTTAAGGAAACCGAAGCGAGAAGGGCTGTTGCAGATCAGCAGGCCACGCAAACTGTGGACGAAATTATTCGAAACGCAAACCGCTTGGTCACCCGAGACCCGGATGGCGCTTATGAAATGCTCAAGCGTATTTTGGATACAACCCAAACGAACCCTGATTTAAGCCCTAAAGGTCAGAGTAATTTAGTGGGCCGAATTGAACGCGCCTTGCAAGGTGTTAAGCGTGAAGGCCGTAGGGTTAAAAGTGACCAAGATGAAAGACTTCAACTTCTTGCAAATGCAGATGCCAGAAGTGCACAAACAAAAATGGTGGTTAATCAGCAAGAGCGCATTAGTGAAAGAATGCGGGTTTATCATAACTTGATGAATCAAGCGCGGGAACTTGAAGCAAGCAAACAAGCCAACACCATCCGCCAAGATATGGTTAATCTGGGTCTGCCCGTTCCCCAAGCTGTCAATGCCGCCTATACCGTTGGTCAAAGAGGATTCTACCTCCGAGAAATGCGTGACTTGCAGCGTTTGCGCGATGACAAATGGCTTGCAACTTTGTATGAAGTTGAAAGATCGCATGTTCCTTTCCCTGATGAACCAGAAATTGTTTTTCCTGATGCTTCTTATTATGCCCGTAGAAAAGAATACAAGGATTGGTCTGATTTCTCGGAAAAACGCAAAGCCAAGTATGGCACCTCAACCTTTGGAGATGATGCACCGCTTCCTAGAACTATTGAAATTAAAAATACCCTGCTTAAACAAGTTCGATGGCCAGGCCTCAAGGATGGCGATTTTAAGCTTTCTGAAGTATTGGAACAACTTAGCAGAGTTTACAACCTTGAGTTTGATATCAATGAAAAAGCCTTTGCCGCAGATGGCGTGATGGATGTCAATAGTCAAATTGTTGCATCCGCAGATAAACCTCTTCCCCCTGTGAATGGTTCTATTTCCACGGTATTGAAAAAGATTCTCGGGAGAATTCCTGCAGGTTCAACTGCAACTTTCCTGATAAGAAGGGAAAGTATCGAAATCACTACGGGCGCTGCAGCCATTGCTGAAAAAGTAGTTCGTATCTACCCTGTTGCAGATCTTGTTTATCCTCCTCCTAGTGCTTATAACCAGCAAGTTGGCCTTCAGCAGGCAACCCTCTATGGCCAAGCAGGTAGCTTTGGTCTTCAGCAACAAGCGGTCCAAAATCAAGGGTTCAATAACGCCATCTTGGCGGGCGGCATTGGTGCCATCGGTGGCGGTGGCGGTGGCCAAGGTGCACTTGGTGGTCTTGGTGGTGGTCTTGGTGGTGCAGGTCTCCTCGGTGGGCAAGCAGGCCTTGGCATCGGTGGTGGTATGGCAATGGCGGGCAATGGTGGAAACTTCGGGCAAAATGGCGCAGTCGGCCAACAGGGACAAATGGGAAACTCCGGCTCCCAGTTCGGCCAGCAAGGTGGCAACTCCTCCGATGTTTTAATCACCATCATTCGAAATGTTGTAGGCAATGGCGACAAGGACTGGGCTACTGCAATTGCCCCTCCAGGCGCTGCCGCCGCTGATCCTTTAGCAGACCCTGCTGCTGGGCCAGAAAAAAACCAGATCGGTTTCTACTCCACTGCTAATGCTTTGGTTATCAAAGGTACTTCCAGAGTTCATACAAATGCCTATGCGCCAGTTATTAATATCGGTGGCGCAGCAGCGGGTATGGGCGCACTCGACAAGCCTAAAGATGGTAAAGTTATTGTTGAAAACAAGCTCGACAAAAATGGCAAATTAATCGTTGCTGTTCCCAAGCTTGATCCAGCAAAACTGAAGATTGATCCCCAGGCCTATTGGCAGGAAGCCCTTGAAAAAGCAGGCG
>Ga0209086_10001645_pt1 | contig 18121 bp, 16 predicted proteins | sample M_130207_XF_Meta_FD_187312 | JGI IMG/M metagenome (GOLD analysis project Ga0209086, IMG submission 187312) | Freshwater microbial communities from Lake Montjoie, Canada to study carbon cycling - M_130207_XF_MetaG (SPAdes) (version 2) | ecosystem: Environmental > Aquatic > Freshwater > Lake... | reverse complement strand
AATTTCACCGCTGTCAAGGGCGTTTCGATCAGCGCTGAAGAGAAATCTGATCTGTGTGTCGAGCGTGCCTTAGATCAGGCTTCACCCACGACACGCGGCGTGATGGTGATTGCTAATGCCCAACATTCTGAATCAGCAGTTGGTGGATGGGGTCGGCCTGGTTCACCATGTGAAAAGAATTGTTCAGCGAAAGCAACTCGCCGAGCGGTGTATATCGGAGCCGCAGATTTTATGCCATTTTGGACAGGAAATCCGCCGTTGGATTTAGTTGAACACGAAATGGGACATGCACTTGATTGGCCACACAGCAGTACGTCAGTTGACAACTTCGGTAACGGTGTCTACGACAGTGACATTGACGTGATGAGTAATAGTGCGGCGCCTCGAGATGTCAATGCGGATATACGCAATGCTCCAGGGCCATTGGGTATCAATTTGTATCTTTCGCAATGGCTAAATGACAACAACGTTGCACTTATTGAAAATGGAACAAAGTCACTTGATCTTGTGGCGACCAGTACTGATCTTGCAGTTGATGGCTTGCGCTTAGTGCTTGTGCCGCTGAATAACTCCACAGTTGTCTCCGTTGAATTGCTTCAGGCATCTGGAGATAACCAGCATCTACTCGATGATCGTGTCGTCATCCACCAGATTGAAGGCGCGGGGGAGACCGGCTTTGAGCGTCGGCAGACAGTTCTAGATGCCGACCTTCAAAGTGGTGAATCGTGGTCTGATGGAAAAGTCGATATCAGCGTGAAGCAAGTAAAAACTAATAATTCTGGGACGACAGCAAAGATTGAAGTACGAATCGCGTCGTAGTTGAGTTATCTCATCAGTTTGACAATGGGACGAACTGCGAGCCCAAGGACAAGTCCGACAAATGCTCCACCAATGACATCAGACGCGTGATGAATGCGCACGAAAGCTCGACTAGTGCCGACGATCGCAGCAATTCCGAACCACAAAGGAGCCGACTTCTTCCCATCTAAAGTTGTCAGCACAACAGCAGCGAAAGCAGCGGCACTGGCGTGTCCGCTTGGGAAACTACTTGTTGATGGTGTTCGTACCTCGAAGCGATCATCGCCACTTGAAGTGGGACGGTCGCGTTTAAAAAGTCGTTTGACTCCTTGATTGACAATCAAAGATTCGGCACCAAGTAAAGCGACAATCGCCAAAGCTTGCGAACTTCGCTTACGACCAGTCATCGCCCGTGAAACTGCGATGAGATGCCACACCACGCTGAAGTCACCTAAACGACTTGCGGCTAAGAACACTCGAGCAGCGGTCTTTGATGAGCGCACAATTTCGAGGAGTTGGTCGATGCGCTCGTCGAATGCATCAACTGAGGGTCCGAAAATTCCGGTACCTGGAGTAGGTTCCTGGGCGCTTTCGGACATCAGGGTTCCAGGGTGTCGGCAAATGTGTCAATAATGCGTGCAACACGCGTGGGATCAACAAAAGGACCAAAGTGATCGAGGTCGCTGTATTCGATGTGATTGCCCTGGGGGAGGCGATCGGCAATAGCTTCGGCAAATCCTGAAGGCTGGAATGGTTCGGGATGTCCACTCAAGACCCACACCGGAATATCAAGTTCGGGCAACTTCTTCCAAAGGTTGGGGATTTCGGGATTGCGGAAATTCTCTGACTCAAGTGCTGGATCACACTTGAGATGAACCGTTCCATCTGCGGCTTGAGTGAAACCACCACGCACATAAGCCTCTAATGCTTCGGGAGTGAAGTGAGTCATCGGCATTTTGTCTGAATAATTGGCGATGGCTTCTTCAAATGATTTAAAGCTCTTCTTGCGACGAGCGGCACCTTCAGCCAAGTTGTTTGGACGATTGGCGGGCATGCGGACGTCATCGGGTTTCACGATTGGTTCGTACAACAACAATCCGCGAAAGAGACCTGGATTTTTGATGGCTGCGATGAGAAGAGTTGCGCCGCCCATTGAATGACCGACACCGATAATGCCACCTGGTTCAGTGATCGACTTTGCGCAAGCGGCAGCGTCGGCGCCGTAACCAGCCCAAGCGACAGCCCAGTCCTTGGGGGCTTTGGTGTCACCATGGCCACGATGGTCAAACGAATAGCAGTGAAAACGCTTAATCAAATTGTCGGCAACCGGCTTCCAACAGTGACCATGAAATCCGTTGGCGTGCGAAAGCAACATGTTGGGGCCTGAGCCACCCATGTCGTACATTTCGACTTTGACGCCGTTTGTAGATGCGACTTTCACGTTGAGGTTCTCACTATTTCTCGAAAGTGAGACTCAGTCGTCGTGGCGGCGACGCTTCCTCCAACCGATAAACAACCGATCAAGAACTACGCCGAACGCAACGGCGACGCTGAGGTTGACCCACTGTCGACTGTTGATTTCGAAGAAAAGGAAGTTTACGGGCATTCTGTCCCGGTTCTGCAGAACGAACGTCGAGAGGATCAGCTATTTTCGGGTTTTTTGACCGATGGTTCACGTGGGAGGCCGAGCAAACGTTCGCCAATGATGTTGCGCTGAACCTGGCTCGTTCCACCAGCAATGCGCCCACCAGGTGCTGAAAGCACTCCGAATGCCTCTGGACCAACGAGCAGCGAATCCATGCCCGAGATATTTGAGCGCAGTATTGATGTTTCAAACATCATCTCTGTAATCCCCAATTTCATGAGTGACGCGGCCGTTGAAGCCACTGGTCCTTGGCGCTGGGCCATGGCTTTGTAGGCCATTCCCTTCGACAGCAACTTCGCAATCTCTTGACGTTCGGTCGGCGACAGATCGCGCCCTTCGGCAAGTCGGGAAATTGAATCGAGTCGTCGTTCGAGAGAAATGACACTTGTTCCGATGTGGCCACGCTCAGAAGTGAGGACCGCCATGCCCACGCCCCATCCACCATGAAGTGGCCCGAGTAACGCATCAGCGGGCATTTCCACATCTGTAAAAAACACCTCGTCAAATTCGGCTTCGCCAGTCATCTGCTTGAGCGGACGAATTTCAATTCCGGGCAAACTCATGTCGAGCAAAAAGAAGCTGATTCCCTCGTGCTTGGGTGCATCGGGATTGGTGCGGGCCATCAAGATGCCCCAGTTGCTATAGCGACCACCCGAGCACCAAACTTTCTGACCGTTGATGATGAACCGATCACCATCGCGCTCGGCTTTGGTGCTGAGTGAACCTAAATCGCTGCCGGCACCGGGTTCGCTGAACAATTGACACCACACATGATCGGCGCGCAACGAGGCGTGGAGATGTTTTGCTTGTTGCTCAGGTGTTCCAAATTTCTGCACTGCACCACCGGTGAGCACTAAGCCCACCATGTTGAAAACGCCTGGCACTCCAACGAGCGCGCATTCGTACAACCATTGCGCTTGGTGCGCGGCGGTTAATCCTTGTCCACCAAATTCAACTGGCCAATGAATACCGGCTTTGCCTGAAGCATAGAGATGCCTCTGCCATGCCAAACCTTCGTCGACCATGTCGGGAGGGCAAATGGCGCCATAATCACGTGGGGCGAGATGCTTGTTTTCAGCCAACCATTGTTTGGCTTCCTGAGCGAATTCGTCCACTGTGATCACGATGCGACCTCCCGAAAGTATGAGTGAGCCTTATTTGAAGAAGTTCAAGAACAATGCAGTCTCTTCACCGAGGTTGCTCGGCACCGAGAACGAATCACGATTGGTGATGGTGTCCCAATTGTTCTGGACGTCTTCGGGTGAGAGTGTTGGCGAGTAGTAACCATTGGTTTCACCTAAGAAGACATGAGCAACGCGGCCACCACCGACAGAGAAGAGTTGACCGCTCACTGGGCAGTCTTCATGGGCCAAGAATGCAACGAGTGGTGAAACCAAACCTGGATCGAGTTTGTCTTTGAGTGCGCCCAAGATGTCTTCGGTCATGCGGGTCATTGCGAGTGGGGCGATGGCATTCGCCTTGATATTGAAGCGTGCGCCTTCGACGCCCAGCACGCGGGTGAAACCAACGAGTCCCATTTTGGCGGCGCCATAGTTGGTCTGGCCGAAGTTACCGAAAACACCAGCAGCGGACGACGTTGAAATGATGCGGCCGTAACCCTGTTCGCGCATGTGCACGAATGCGGGCTGGGTCACATAGAAAGCGCCCTTCAAGTGAACATCGAGAACAGGGTTCAACAGATCGGGTGTCATGTTGTGGAACGCTTTATCGCGCAAGATACCAGCGTTGTTGACCACAATGTCGACGCGCCCGTAGGCATCGATGGCGGTCTGCACGATCGCGGCACCGCCTTCTGGGGTTGCGACAGAGTTGTGATCGGCGACGGCTTCTCCGCCTGCAGCCTTGATCTCGTCAACCACAACTTGCGCTGCCGAAGCGTTTGCACCTGTTCCGTCAACTGAACCTCCGAGGTCGTTGACCACGATGAGCGCACCGCGCTTGGCCATCATCAAAGCGTGTTGGCGACCGAGGCCTCCACCGGCTCCGGTGATAATTGCAACTTTGCCGTCGTAACCGAGTGCTGACATTGTGACTCCTAAAGATGTGATGGGTGAATGATGTGGGGGTGTTTGGGGGATATCTATAAAACTGCAGGTTTGACGCTACCCGAGAGACTTCAGAGCAATCTCAGTCAACGCCTTGTAATCAAGTTTGCCGTTGCCAGCGCGACCAACCGTTGCGATGGGAATGACACGCTTGGGGGCTTTGTAGGCAGCGTGGTGCTTTTTGATGAAGGCGATGAGGTCGGCCTCGATAATTGTTTGGCCGGGTAATGGCTCAACTAACGCGGTAATGGCTTGCCCAAAGCGTTCGTCAGGAACGCCGACTACTGCAGCATCGGCGACAGTGGGGTGCAGTTTGAGCGCTTCCTCAACTTCTTCTGGATACACCTTTTCGCCACCGGTGTTAATGCATTGACTGCCTCGACCCAAGAGTCGAACGGTCCCGTCGGCATCAATGCTGGCCCAGTCGCCCGGAATTGACCAACGAATGCCATTAATAACTTGGAAAGTCTTGGCCGACTTCTCGGGGTCTTTGTAGTAACCAATCGGTGTGTTTCCTTGAAGTGCAACACGACCGATCTCGTCGCTTCCGGGCTGTACCTCGCGACCGTCTTCGGTGAGAATCTTGGTGTTTGGTCCCAGTTCGAACGACGCAGTTTTTGACTCGCCGGCTGACGAGGTGGTGTTTTGCGCCATGCCGATGGCTTCAGAGGAACCAAGTGCATCCACCATGATGAGTCGTTCGCTATGACGCAACAAGCCCGCTTTAGTTTCGGCGGCAAACATCACGCCGCTTGAAACGATGACGCGTAGCGACGAAATATCCCAGCGACGAGGTTCGGCGTCGAGAGCGCGCAAGATGGGTTTGGCAAAGGCGTCACCCACAATTGACATCGAGTTGATGCGGTATCTCTCAACTGTGTCCAGGAGTTCGGTCGGCTCAAACTTTCGGCCAGGCATGGTGACGATGCATCCCGCAACCGTCAAGTTGCTCATGGCATTAAACAAGCCAGTTCCATGCATCAATGGCGCTGCGGGCAGATTGCGCGGGCCGGGCTTGGTTGAACGATCACCAATCGGATCTCCTTCAGGAACAGGAGGAAGGCGCTTCTTATTGGTGCTGTCGAGAGTTAAGAACAAATCTTCTTGACGCCACATCACGCCTTTAGGCATACCGGTGGTTCCGCCGGTGTACAGCAACAACAAGTCATCGCCAGTTCGGCCCCATGGTCCCGAAACATTTGATGGTCCAGAAACATTTGATGATGTGCCCAATCGTGCAGCTGCTTCGTAGTCGATGGCCCATGAAGGACATGCACCGCTGTGATCATTGACCCAGAGCCACATAACAACTCGTGGCACCCGATGGCGCAATTGTTCAATGGTCTCGGAGAAGATTCCATGAAACACAACTGCAACAACATCCGCGTTATCCCAGATGTACACCAACTCGTCAGCGGTGTAGCGATGGTTGGTATTGACTGGTGCGAGTCCAGCTTTGAAAGTCGCAAACAAACTCTCAAGATATTGCGGACAGTTGTACATGTACTGCGCAACTTTGTCTTGTTGCTGAACGCCAACATTCAGAAAACTTTGTGCGACGCCGTTTGCTCGTTGATTGAAATCGGCCCAGGTGTACACATCATCGTTGTACTGCTGGGCAAGAGCGTCTGGAAGCCGTTTGGCGACGGACTCCCAAGCATCGGCGAAGTTCCAGGCAGTTGTCGTCGCAGGAGTTTGATGAGGCACGAGTGTTCATCGTAAGCGCTGAGGGGCGGACTCGCCGTGCTCGTCGGTCGGTCAGGTTTATGAATAGGGTCGTTATATGGACTTTCAGTTACCTGCCGCAGACGACCCCCGCCGAATTGTGGTTCGGGAATGGATTGCTGCCCATCCGAATCCGTCTGGTCGAGTTTTGGCCGAAGCGGGCTATGTTGCGCCACATTGGCCAACCCCTTTTGGTTTAGCAGCCGACCCCATTCATCAAATCATCATTGATGACGAGTTGGCCAAGGCCGGAATTCGTCGTCCGGCTAACCCCATCGGAATTGGTTGGGCCGGACCAACCATCATGTTTGCGGGTACCGAAGAACAAAAGCAGAAATACATTTTGCGCTTGTTGTCGGGTGAAGATTTTTGGTGTCAGCTATTCAGTGAACCCAACAGTGGAAGCGACTTAGCAAATCTAGGTACGCGTGCTGTTCGGGACGGCGATGAGTACATCGTGAACGGACAAAAGATTTGGACAAGCGGCGCGCAACATGCCAAATACGGCATCTTGATTGCGCGCACAAATCCTGACGCAGCAAAACATAAAGGAGTTTCGTATTTCATTTGTCCGATGGATTTGCCCGGAATCGAAATCCGACCGATCAAAGAGATGACGGGAGCGAGCACCTTCAATGAAGTTTTCTTTACTGACGTGCGAATCCCTGCCGAGAACTTGGTTGGCGAGCAAGACGAGGGTTGGCGGTTAGCAAAGGTGACACTCGGTAATGAACGGGTGTCTCTGTCGACTGGTGGCGTGTTGTGGGGAAGTGGCCCGACCGCGCTTGAAATGCTCGACGCGGTACGTGAGCGAGGGTCGGTGAGTGATCCGGTGATGCGACAACGTTTAGCCACAATCTATACAGAACACATTTTGCTTGACCTGATTCGCATGCGAACTCTTTCGGCTCGCTTGCGTGGAGAACAGCCCGGACCCGAGGCGAGTATTCGCAAAGTTTTAGCCGACGAACATGGGCAAAACGTCATGGAAGTTGCCCGTGATTTACTTGGCGCAGAAGGAATGTTGCGGGGTGGAGTTGACAATAGCGAACGTGGAGCCCATAACGGACTGGGTGGCGGTGGTGGCGTGGGACTGCGCGCTCTTGAACATCCCGGCTGGTTTGATGGTTATATGTTCGCTCGCTCGCTGACAATTGGCGGAGGAACTGGTGAAGTTCAGCGCAACATCGTGGCTGAACGAGTGCTTGGTTTGCCGCACGATAACGATGTGCTGAAGGGTATGACTTGGGCTGAAACCCAAAAGTCATCTTCGCGATAATTCAGCATCGGGCAATCAGCGTTGGTTTTGAATTTTTGTTATCCACTTTGTTTCGCGGTGCAGGGCTTGCCACCGCAAACGTCGGTGAAAACTCCATTGAACAAAAATTCAGCCATTTGACTACGCGCGACCTGATCGTCTCGGGGGTCTTCATGGGGATCATGCTCGCCGCCAGGCGGGGTCGCCTCAATCGGAATCAGGTCAGCGCCCGAGTCCCAGATGACGATGACTGAGCCGGTGTCTCCGTCGGTGACGGAATCGAGGCCCCAACCAGGCGTCACTTCGCGTGAACGGCCATCAGCGACAACCGGCCGGTAGATCTTGGCATCGAGTGAACGGGCTTCGTTGAACGCGGCTAGTTCACTGACTTGGTGGTCGCCCCATGCAACGTGCATGAGGACAGCCTTATTGGGCTGGGTGCCGGGGAGGGGATCGCGGGTGATGTGATTGATGTATCCGCCGCCTTCTCCGCGGTCCCAAAGCATTTGCATCAGTGAAATAGCAATCGTTCGATCACTTCGAGCGGGATAAGCCGGTTCCATAATTGATTCGTATTGGTCGAAGTCAACAGAACGCAACAACAAGAGTCCGTAGTTAGTGGCAGGTACACCGAGCACGGCCCGTGAAATATCGGGGGACACAGCAGTCAATGCCGAACCCATAATGCCGCCTTGGCTATTTCCGTAATACACCAAGTCGCCTGCAACTTTGATGTCGCCAAAAGCCGGATCAGAAAGGATTCCGTCATCGGTGTTCATCAAACGTCCAAGCGCAATCATGTTGACAATGCCTTGCTGCAAACGGTCGGCAACTGTCGGAAAATTTGAGAGATCTTGTAATGAAACAACTGCGTTGCCGACGTCGTCTTCGCTCATTCCAGCCCACTTTGTTGCACAAAACAAAACGCCAGCTTCTTGAGCGAGTGCTCGCACGTCTCCGCCGTAATCAATTTCGTATTCGCTACCTAATAGGCCGTGACCGTATAGGCCTGGATGCAGAACGGTTGATGGATCATCGACAGCAACTTTTGGAACTTGACAGATAAACGGCACATCGACGACTTCTCCTAAAATCGGAAGATCGTTGGGTCCAGGTGTCGTTGAGTCATACGCGAATTTTTGACCGGCAGATCCGTTGCCGGTGAGGTGCGTGGGCAACTTGAACGTTCCGGCAACTTGAACGGCGACATCGTCTTTTGATGCTGGGACGATTGAAGTAATGGCGTATTCAGGCGTATGAGTGTCAAGCCATGCGAGAGAGTTGTCACGAACGGCCAATATTCTGCCGGTCAGATTTTGTGTTGATGCAACTGTGAAGTCCCAAGCGAGTTGGAGTGTTGAACGTTCAATTCCAGCGTTCGATAACGCCGTGAACATGGCTTCCATTTCGGCTGTTCGCCCAATGAGTTGTTCACTATCAGATGTGTATCCGTCGCGATAGAACTCAAAAATTGGCGAAGGGACAACGTCGGCACCGGTAGTTGTCTTTAACTTCCGCATCGCTACTGAGTAGGTGTGTCCATCAAGTAAGGCCACTGCAGGATGCACGATGAGCAATGGTTGCTCGTCACCAGTTTCAGCATCTAATTCGGCCCAGAGAGGGACACGCTCTCCCGTGCCTTCATCAATGATGACGACTGATGCATCGTCGGAAAGGGAACCTTCTAAATCGGTCCATTCTGGAAGATCTGACGCTTTCGCATCGAGATCGGCGATCAAGGTCAAAATTGAACTGTTGGGGCTAAAGCCGTCGTTACGATTCCATTCGTTAGGGTCGATAAAAATCCCCTTCGCGTTGACGAGTAAACCCTCGGCAGGAATTGCGACTCGCCGGCCCGTAGGAGTTGTTTCATCGACAACGGTGTACCGGTTGCTTGGGAAAGGCAAGATGCACTGTGACAAATCGAGTTCTTCGCACCCCGTGGCGCTGTTGGCTAAGGCTTCATCGACTTGGATTTTGAATTCGGGGCTCATTTCTTGAGCAACTAACGCTGGATCTGTTTGTGTCGGCGCGGTCGGTGCACCGTCGGTCGTTTGCGAATTGTCGCTTTTATTTGAACAGGCGCTTGCCATCAGGATCGATGCTGTTGCTATCGCTAGAAATCTTTTTGTCGTCACGAGAACCCCCTAGGTCACACCTAAGTATTGCGCACAATCGGGCAAGCCTCAACGGAGCACGGGTAACATTTGATTGTGCGAGGTGAAAGCAGTTCTATTCAGCGATTGGCGGCTTTCTTCCTCGTGGGATGTGTCCTTTTCGCCTCTGCCTGTGCATCAAGTAAGCCGTCCGTTGATAGTAACTCTTCTTCAAATAGCGGCCAAAGTTGCCCGATGCATGTGGCAATTGCCAACGGCCGTTTGACGATCGCGACAACTGTTGCGCCAATTACGAGCATTGCAGCAAATATTGCAGCTGGTACGCCGACAGTGATCAAGGGGATTGTGCCTGAAGGAACAAATAGCCACACCTACGAACCACCACCAAGTGTTGCTGCAACTCTCGAAGATGCCGACATAGTTTTCATTAACGGTCTTTCGCTTGAAGAGCCAACCAAACAAATGGCTCGGGCAAATTCGCGCGCCGGTTCAGTGATTTGCGAATTGGCAACCACGATCCTTCCCGAAGATCAATGGATTTACGACTTCTCGTTTCCGAAAGATGGTGGCAAGCCGAACCCCCATGTTTGGACTAACCCACAAATGGCCGGTGATTTCGCTGCGCTCATTCGTGATTCGCTAGTAGCCGCCGATCCAGACAATGCAACGACATACAACAGTAACTATGAAGCCTTTGTGCTGAAAATAGATGCACTAGATCAAGCGATCGTGACATCGACGGCGACATTGGCGCAAGAGCAACGAAAACTTCTCACGTATCACGATGCTTATGCCTACTTCGCTCGAACTTATGGATGGACAATCATCGGCGCCATTCAGCCGTCATCTTTTGAAGAGCCGACCCCTAAAGAAATCGCCGAACTCATTGATCAAGTGAAACAAGAAAGCGTCACGGCGATTTTTGGTAGCGAAGTATTCCCCTCAAGTGTGCTCGAACAAATTGGGAAAGAATCAGATGTTCGTTATGTTGACGTCCTTCGTGATGATGATCTCCTAGGCGCACCAGGAGACCCTGATCATTCGTGGCTCGGACTCATGCGCTTTGATTACGTCACCATGGTTGAGGCACTTGGTGGAGATGCGTCAGCTTTGATGTCTCTCGATACCTCCGATGTCGGATCTGATACAGCGGACTATCCACAATGAAGTCGGTACCCGAGGAAAATCAGAATTTGATGAAATGTGAACACATGTCGTGTTCCTACGGTGGTGCCCCAGTGATTGAAGGCGTTGATTTAACCATCAGGCGCGGTGAATTTGTTGGGATCGTCGGACCATCTGGTTCAGGCAAGACGACGTTGCTGCGTGCGATGTTGGGATCGGTGAAGCCAATTCACGGTTCAATTAAACGGCAACCAGGATTGCGATTGGCTTATGTTCCCCAATTAGAGACAGTCGACTGGAATTTTCCGGTCACTGTTGGTGAAGTCGTCGGTATGAGCCGACCTCAGCGCCTCATGCGCCCAAAGTCGCAAAGTGCCGAATTGTCATTAATTGAAGATGTGCTTGAACGTTTGGGATTAGGCGGTTTAACGCAACGTCATATTCGAGAGTTGTCGGGCGGTCAACAGCAGCGAGTCTTCTTGGCGCGTGCCCTCATTCAAAAGCCCGACATGTTGATTCTCGATGAACCGACTGCTGGCGTTGATGTGCGGACGCGGCATGAGGTACTTCATGTTCTTGCCGACCTGAACGAAAGTCCACCTAACGGAGATGGCATCGCCATTGTTCTGACAACACACGATCTGAATGGATTAGCGGCCCACCTTCCTCGTTTGGTGTGCTTCAACCGAACAGTCATTGCCGATGGAACTCCGGCCGAAGTATTGCAACCGTACTTTTTGGAGCGTACATATGGCGCGCCGATGGAGGTTTTGCAACATGGGGGAATGCCCATTGTTCTTGAGCAAGGTGGCGATGAACTGCGCAACCGTTTGAACCGAAGCAGTGCCTCGTGATGATTGCCGTTGATTTGCTCAAACCGTTTTCTTATGAGTTCTTTCGTAACGGACTGATCATTGCGACCTTGGCTGGTGCCCTGTGTGGACTCATCGGGGTCTTTGTGGTTTTGCGAGGAATGAGCTATATCGGGCACGGTTTGAGTCACGCAGTTTTTGGTGGTGCCGCGCTAGCCGCTGTTCTGAACTTGAATTACTTTCTTGGTGCCGGATTCTGGGGCCTTGCTTCTGGATTAATGATTGGCCGAGTATCCCGTAAGCGCATCATTGGTGCTGATGCCGCAATCGGCGTGATTACGACGGCATCTTTTGCGATGGGGTTGGCATTGCAGGCACGCTTTGGTCAGGCCAAAAGAAGTATCGATGCTGTTCTCTTCGGCAATGTATTAGGTGTTTTCACGAGCGATATTTTGGCAGTTGCTGGCGTTGGAGTTTTAAGTGTCGTTGTCATCATCGGCCTGTATCGCAAACTTTTGTTTGCCACATTTGATCCTGAGGTTGCTGGTGTGAGTGGGGTCAGTGTCCCGGCGATGGAAGCAGTATTAATGGTTTTGCTGTCGGCAACGATCTTGGTGACCGTTCGAGTGATCGGAGTACTACTTATTTCTGCACTGCTAGTTCTGCCTGCTGTCACCGCTCGAATGCTGACGAACTCTTTTGGTCGGATGCTCTGGCTTTCACCGGTTCTCGGTGCAATTTTCGGTGGCGTGGGTATGTACATCAGTTGGTATGCCGATATTCCAAGTGGAGCAGTCATCATTTTGGCTGGCACTTTGGTGTTCATTGCGGCGTACTCAGTTGTAGGAGTTCGACGTCGTACACAACTTGCTGGTATCAACCACCACTGAGGAATTTCTAGTTACGAGTCAATGACCCACTCGACACCTTGCGGGGTATCGCGTACTTCTACTTTGACGGCAGCAAGACGATCGCGAATCAAATCAGATAGGTCGTAGCGCTTGTCGGCCCGTACGACTGAGCGAAGTTCAAGAAGCACATTCATCATTGGCTCGAGCGCATCGCGAGGATCGGCAAGTCCACCAATGGCGGCATCGCCGAGACGCACAATCATTGAGCGAAGAGCAGCGTGGGCATTATCCATTTCTTCGCCTTGCAAAGTATCGGCCGACCACGCATGGATCGCGGACTCGAGTGAAAGGGCCGCTCGGGCGGCACCCGCAGCGTCACCAGCAGACATTGCTTCATTGAAAGCCTGTTCGTTGATATGGGTATCAGTAGAGAGGGCTGTCGATTCTCTGTCTGGTTCTGCTTGCAGATTTTCGGTCTGGGTGATTTGAACCGGAATATTCGTTGCGCCGGTGGCTGGATCACGAAGTGCATCGATTGAGATCACGTCACCAGCGTTGTGGATCGTTGATTGCCCTTTGATGCGTACGGTGATAGTGCTATTACCAATCACGGTCGCCGTGTTTGAATCAAGGTCGAGAATGACTCCGGTGTGCTCGTCAACTCCGATGACGTGAGCATCATTGGGGAGTTGTTCCTCAAGCATGGCAAGTCGGTGTTCACCCAGGTAACAGAATCGCGTGTCGTGATGCCCGCCCTCGGCATTGTCGTAGTGCGGAATCACTGCAACATTCAGCCCAATTTCGCCAAGGACGTCGAGTCCTTCGAGCCACGAAGGCTCATTTCCAACCTTATAAATCTCGTACACCGGGACGGTGTAGCGGCCAAGCGTTAGGGCAGCGGCCGAGGCAAACGTAACCGCACCACCCGTGCGCATTTTCCCGCGCACAATATCGGGAACAGAAGTGCCAGCCCATTGGCGAAGCGCGTAAGTCGGACTACCGGGGCCGGCGAAAACGTAGTCGGCTTGGCGAACGCGCGCGAGCCCTTGTTCGACGGTCAACGTGTCTTGCCCATGTAGTCGAGTCAGCCCAGCAATTTCAATCGGATGGCCAACGCTCTTACGAAAATATTCAACGGCTTTTGATGCAAGTTCAGCAGCATTTTCTTGGAAACCGTAAGGAGTATCAAGAACGACTGCTTTGGGCGTTCCAGGAAATCGGGCAATCAATTCACGGTGATGTTTCATCATCGTGGGTGCGGTTTCGCCCGAACCCATGATGGTCAAGATGCGCGGAGAAGTACTCACGAGAAGAAACCATTCTTGTAATGAGTGATCAGAACATCGGCGCATCGCTCGGGATGCTGTGCATGTAGATCGTGGTGTGCCGGGCGAAACCAGTGAGCGCGTCCGCTCTTCAGTTTTCCGAGGGCCGCATTAATTGCGGTTTCTTTGTTGCTTGTCCATGCCACATCGCCCGAGTCGGCCGGCATAAACAAGACGGGCCGTTCGATAGAAGCGAACATGTCAGATGGGCGGTGCATCCATAGTTCTTTAAGAATCAACATATGTCGATCAAAGGTAAGCCACGGGCTAATTGTTCCGTCATCATGAAATTCAAAATTAGATAGCGATCCAATGATTCCCGATTCGGGCCAATCAGAATTGGTGGCACGAATCGCGCTCTCAAGTCGACTGCCGCGCATTCCAGCGAGACGTGGCGGCTGCATTCGTTCGGCACAAACTTCCCAGTCGGGGAACGAGTCGCCTAGTTGAATAAAGCCACCATCAACTGGCACTGCGGCAATGACGCGGTCGGGATGTTGATGGGCTGCATGGACGACGATGTTGCCTCCCCATGACTGACCAACAAAAATTGCTGTGTCAATTGCCAGAGCGTCGAGTAATTCACACAGATCATGGGTCACGGTGTCGAAGTCGTATCCATCGTCTGGCTTGTCGCTACGTCCATGTCCCCGAAGGTCGACAGCGATACTGCGATGGCCTTTGGCAGCGAGTACTGAGCCGACTCCGTCCCACATTCGTGAATTAGACGCGAGTCCATGGATCAGTAAGAAAACCGGACTGTCCGAAGTCTCGGGGCCTCGGTGGAGAGTTCGTAACCGAAGTCCAGATGCCAGGCCAATATGAGCCTCGCGGGCATCAGAAATAGGGAATCGTTCGGGGGACGCGGTCATGGTTCTTAGAGTCTGCCCGTTTTTGGCGATAAATGAGAGAGCGAAGGGCGAGCAATCGGGCACCTCGGCGTGGCACGATAGAGGGGTGGCACGCTTCGAAAACTTGAGACTCCCTGATGGAGTGCAGGTCAAGATGGCTCAATTGGTGGCGATCATCGACGATCTGGGTCCCGTGGTCACGGCCTTTAGTGGTGGGGCCGACTCGGCTTTTGTCGCAGCAGTTGCCCACGAAGTTCTGGGCGCAAAACGAGCCCATGCCGTGACGGCGGTGTCGCCCAGTTTGGCTGGCGACGAAGAAGCAGATTGTCGGCAATTAGCAATTGAATGGAATTTGCGGTGGACGCCAGTCAATACCGCTGAGATGGAACGTGCCGCGTACCGAGCAAACGATATTGATCGCTGTTATCACTGCAAGGCCGAACTCATGGACGTCGTTGGTCCCATTGCAGATAGTGAAGGTGCAACGGTGATTCTTGGTGTCAATGTTGACGATTTGGCCGATCATCGACCGGGTCAACGCGCTGCTCTCGAACGTGGCGCAGTATTTCCACTGGTGCAAGCAGGTTTCACGAAAGACGACGTGCGATTGGTATCGCAAGCGATGGGTTTGCGTACCTGGGATAAGCCAGCCGCGGCGTGTCTGGCCAGTCGTGTCCCGTATGGCACCCCAGTCAGCGTTGAAATCTTGAGTCGGGTTGATCGCGCCGAGGCGGCATTGCATGGTTTGGGCTTTAGGCAAGTGCGTGTGCGCCATTATGGCGAAACCGCACGGATCGAAGTCGTTGAGTCAGAACTTGAAAACGCTATTTCGCAGAGAACTTTCATTATTGAGGCAGTTAAGGCCGCTGGATATCAATATGTCACGCTCGATCTTGAAGGATTCCGATCTGGAAATCTCAACATCGGAGTGACTGAAAGTTCGTCGGGCGCCTCGTCTCGCTCGTAGGGTTGAGGACACGCCTTTGGGCGAATGTTCTCACCTAGATCTCAAAAGAAATATCTCATACAACAAGGGGAAAATATGAAACTGTCCATGATGCTCAATTACGCCGGTGGATTTCATGCCGCGGTTGACAAAGTTGTTGAATACGAAAAAGCTGGTCTTGATGCCGTATGGATCGCCGAGGCGTACAGTGCCGACGCTATTAGTCAGGTTGGTTACCTCGCCGCCAAGACCGACACCGTGCAAATCGGTACCGGAATTCTGAACGTCTTCAGTCGTACGCCAGCGTTGATGGCCATGACTGCTGCTGGTTGTGACTATGTCTCGAACGGTCGATTTATTCTTGGACTTGGTGCAAGTGGTCCGCAAGTGGTCGAAGGTTTCCATGGCATGCCATACGAAAAGCCGATGTTGCGTATTAAAGAATACATTCAGGCTTGTCGCCATATCTGGGCCCGTGAAGAACCATTTCATATTGAAGGTCAAACCGTTCAGGCTCCGTTGCCTGCAGGTCTTGGAACAGGAATGGGTAAGGCCCTCAAGATCATTAAGCCTGGTGCAGAAATTCGTAAGGACATCCCGATCTGGTGGGCGAGCTTGATGGGTCTGAGCGTGACCGCGACTGCCGAAGTCGCCGATGGTTGGATGCCGATCTTTTTCGATCCAGACAAGTACCAAAATGTTTGGGGCGACGACCTGAAGAAGGGCATTGCTAAGCGCGATCCAGCATTGGGTCAATTGCAAATCACTGCTGGTGGAATGTTGGCCATTGATGAGTCATTGACTGGCGAAGCACAAACCAAGATTCTTGACTTCAGCCGTCCGAACGCCGCCTTGTATATCGGTGGCATGGGTGCGCGTGACAAGAACTTCTACAACACCATTTGCAAGAAGTACGGCTACGAAAAAGAAGCCATTGAAATTCAAGATTTGTACTTGGCGGGCAAGAAAGAAGAAGCAGCCGCAGCCGTTCCTGGCGAGATGTTGTCGAACTCAAACTTGGTTGGTCCAAAGAGTTTCATCAAAGAGCGCATTGCATCGTTCAAAGAAGCTGGTGTCACGATGTTGTCGATCAACCCAGTCGGTCCTAACGCAATTCAGAACATCGAAACCTTGAAAGAGATGATCGGCTGATGCCTGCGTTTGGCGGTTCGGTGTCAAATGGTTGGGAAGCAGTTCGCGAGGCTTTCGTTGACAATTTAGAAAACTCTGAGGAAGTTGGCGCTGCTGTTTCGGTATATCACCGAGGAAACAAAGTCGTTGACTTATGGGGCGGATCATTTGACTCCGAAAAAACGCAGCCCTATGTCGAAGACACATTGCAACTGGTGTTCTCGACAACCAAGGGAATCACGGCGATTGCCGTGGCGATGTGTGTTGAGCGTGGGCTTTTGTCGTATGACGAAAAAGTCAGCACGTATTGGCCAGAGTTTGCGCAAGAAGGCAAAGGCGACGCAACAGTTGCTCAACTACTTTCTCATCAATGTGGGTTGTACACCGTCGATGGCGATATCAGCTTGTCTGACGCGCTCGACTGGACAACTATCACTGAGCGACTTGCTGCTACTGCGCCCCGTTGGGAAATCGGAACCAAGCACGGCTACCACGCCTTGACCTATGGGTGGCTTGCTGGCGAACTCGTTCGTCGCGTTGATCCGACGCACCGCAGCCTTGGCACGTTTGTACAACAAGAAATTGTCAGCAAGCTTGGTGGCGAACTATGGATTGGGCTTCCCGAATCACAAGAGTCGCGAGTATCACCGATGATTGGTGGATTGAACTCGATTCCCGAAGATACTGATCCAGCCATTAAAGCAATGTTGGAACAGTTCATGGGGCCTAACTCTCCTGGTGGCCAGGCGCTCAGTCTGAACGGTGCGTTCGGTGGCGAGGGAGCTTTCAATCGTCGCGATATTCACGCGGCTGAAATACCGGCCGCCAATGGCATCACGAATGCACGAACTCTTGCGCGTATTTATTCATCGCTTATTAGTGAAGTTGATGGGGTTCGTTTGCTCAAGCCTTCAACGGTTGAAAAAGTACGCACTCTTGTAACTCCTGAAAATGAGCCCGATGCATGTTTGATCATGCCCACCACGTTTGGTATGGGCTTTATGGTTCACGGGCCATTCTCGTTGTTCGGTGGTCCAGGATCGTTTGGACACCCAGGTGCCGGTGGTTCGGTGGCGTTTGCTCTACCCGAAAAAGAAATTGGGTTTGGCTATGTGATGAATCAGATGGCCACAAACTTGGCCAATGACTTCAGAGCTCAGCGTCTTGCTGAAGCCGCAGTTGCGTGCGCAAGCGCTTCGTAGCGCGAATGTAAATCACACTCGCGATTGCCGCAGCACAAGCGAACCCCGAAATGGCTTGGCGTACTCCGAAGTATTCTGAGACGAGTCCAGCAAGCGCGCTCGTGAGCGACAACATCAAAGTGACGAGAGCAAAATCGCCGGCCAAAATTCGTCCACGAATGTGATCCGGTGATCGAAGCTGTAATCCATAACTGCTGAGGGTCCATTGTGCACCGCCGCCTAAATGCGCCAACATCACAAAGATGGCGGTCAACCACAGAGTGGGCATC
>Ga0209086_10001642_pt1 | contig 18132 bp, 19 predicted proteins | sample M_130207_XF_Meta_FD_187312 | JGI IMG/M metagenome (GOLD analysis project Ga0209086, IMG submission 187312) | Freshwater microbial communities from Lake Montjoie, Canada to study carbon cycling - M_130207_XF_MetaG (SPAdes) (version 2) | ecosystem: Environmental > Aquatic > Freshwater > Lake... | reverse complement strand
CGTCCGCTTCGGTCGGGTCAAGCCGCCGATTGCCGCGTAATTGGCCCTCGGCCGCGGAGCACTGAACCCCGAGAACAAAAACACGGCGCAAAGCGCACACCCGAAGTGTGCCCGTTTACCCCGGGCCCTCGGCGCCCCCCAGAAATTGACCACCTCTGCTCGAATAGACTTGCCCACATCGCAAACTGATCATGCCGCGTGGCATGCCGACCGGCGGGACCTTCCTCAACCGTGCCGCAGGCGCGTATATGTTCAATACGTTGAGGCACCGACGTTTTGCCCGCGCGGCCAGACCGAGCGCCACAAGCCCATGCTCGTCGGAAAGGCAGCGCCGTCGGGGCCGGTTGGTCGAAAAGCTTTGGCGAGCAGGGCCGGTCAATTCTTCGCGAGTGCCGCAACCGCATCCGACCAACTGCTGCAGAGGGTCATCGCTGCCCTCAACGGGATCTTCCCGAACCTGGAGAACTTCGCGACCCGCAATCTCGGCGTTCTCTGTTAACCCAACAGCGGGGGTAGCCGTTTCACCACTCCGGTGGCCTCCTCAAACGCATGGCCCATCTGTAGCACGCCCCAATCGTCTCGATGACGTCCCACAATCTGGATCCCCACCGGCAGCCCCTCCGGCGTAAACCCGGCTGGCACCGACAGTGCCGGAGTCCCCACCGTCGAGATGAAATAGCAACTCCGCATCCAGTCGATGTAGGTGCCCAACTTCGTTCCATTGATCTCCATCACATACGGCTGCTCCACCGGAAACGGCGGCACCTGGCTCACCGGCAGCACAAAGTACTCGTACCGCTCTAGGAACTGCCGCATGCGGTGATACAACTCCGTCCGCTTCATCTCCGCCCGGCCCACCTCGATCCCCGTCAGCTTCAGACCCCGCTCCACCTCGCCCAGAATCGTGTCCTTAAACAAGCCGCGATGCTGCTTCACCAGCTCCGCCCGACTCAACGCCGAACCCCACTCCCGCAGCGTCTTGAACGTTTCGGCGGCCCCTGTAAAGTCCGGCTCCGCCTCTTCCACAATGCACCCCAAAGCCTCAAACACCTTCCGCTGCCCGTCCACGATCGCCCGTACCCGCGGGTCCACCGGCTGCCCGCCCAAGTCCTTCCACCAAGCCACTCGCACGCCCTTGAAGCTCCTCCCCAACGGTGCCGCAAACCGGCTCCCCGGCTCGCTCAGCGACATCTGTGCCCGCGCATCTGGCCCCGCCAGCGCCGACAAAAAGAACGCCACGTCTTCCACGGACCGCGCCATCGGCCCTTCCACTGAAAGCGGCGACAGACTCATCGGAGCGGGCCAACTCGGCACTCGTCCCGGCGAAGGCCGAAACCCCACGACATTGCAGAAGCTCGCCGGGTTCCGCAGCGACCCGCCCATATCGCTTCCGTCGGCCAACGGCAGCATACGGCACGCCAGGGACACCGCTGCCCCGCCGCTGCTCCCGCCGCAGGTCTGCGTCAGGCCATAGGGGTTCCGCGTCGCTCCGAACACTGCGTTGAACGTCTGCGACCCGGCGCCAAACTCGGGTGTGTTCGTCTTCCCTAGCAGGATCGCCCCGGCCTCTCGAACCCGCTCGACGAGCAGAGAGTCCTCGGTCGGCACGAAGTCTTTATAGATCCGCGAGCCGAACGTGGTTCGAATCCCCTGAGTCGGCTGCAGGTCCTTGTGAGCTATCGGTAGCCCATGCAGAGGCCCCAACCGCCCGCCCTTCGCGGTCGCCTCATCGGCGGCCAGGGCCGCGGCTTGGGCCCGTTCGGCCACCAGCGTCACGATCGCGTTCACCTTCGGATTCACCCGTTCAATCTGACCCAGATGCGACGCTAAAACCTCCCGGGCCGAAAGCTCCTTCGCCCGAATCCGCTTCGCCATCTCCACCGCGCTCAACCCGCAAATCTCCGGCACCGCCCCCGCCGCCGGGCCCGCCAACGCCACCACCGCCAAACCCGCCACCTCTCTCCGATTCAGTTTCATAAGCAGATCATGTCATAGAGCTACTATCAAGAGTGCATCGCCGCACCTTCGCCGCCTCCCTCCTCGCCGCCCCGCTCTTCGGCCAACCCCTCGCCATCACCCACGCCCTCCGCCAATTCCAAGTCCCCGCCGTCACCGCCGTCGTCGCCTCCCCCGCGAAAATCCTCTACTCCGGCTTCGTCGGCGTCCCCCTCAACGCCATCTTCTCCGTCGCCTCCCTCACCAAAGCCATCACCACCGTCGCCACCCTCCTACTCGTCGAACAAGGCAAGCTCTCCCTCGACGAACCCGTCGAAAACCACTTCCCCAAACTGGCCCAACTCCCCGTCCTCGAATCCCTCAACGTACTCCGACCCGCCCAAACCAAAATCACCCTCCGCCATCTCCTCACTCACACCTCCGGCCTCGCCTACACCGCCTGGGATCCCCTGCTGGCCAAATACCGTCAAGCCAAACCCGCCCCCACCGGCCTCCTCCCTCTCCGCTTCGACCCCGGCACCGGTTGGACCTACGGCACAAGCCTCGACTGGGCCGGCCGCCTCGTCGAAACCATCAGCGGACTCAACCTCGAAGAGTACTTCCAACGCCACATCTTCGCACCCCTGGGTATGAAGGATACAAGCTTCCTCCTGCCCCACACGAAGTTCCCCCGCCTCGTCACGAACCGCCGCCGCCAGCGCAACGGCCTCCTCCGGCCCGACCCCCGCCGCCCCATCCCACCCGCAAAAACCTTCAACGGCGGATACGGCCTTTACTCCACCGCTCCCGACTACGCCAAGTTCCTCCAATTCATCCTCCGCCCTACTTCCATCCTGCAGCCCAAAACTGTTAGCCTCATGACCGTCAATCAAATCGGCCTCCTGGACGTCCCCGCACTCCCCACCTCCGACCCGGCCGTCACCGCCAACCTCCGCTTGAACCCCGACCCCCAAGCCCGCGACAAGTTCACCTTTGGCTTCCTCCTCAATCCCGTCGCCTACCCCGGCGGTCGCTCGGCCGGTAGCCTCGCCTGGGCCGGTTCCAACAATGCTTTTTACTGGATCGACCCCGCCCGCCAACTCTGCGCGGTTCTCCTCATGCAGCTCCAGCCCTTCCTCGACCCGGCCGCCGTCTCCACCCTCCGCGCCTTCGAAAAGGCCGTTTATCGCTCCCTCTAGCCAAATATTCATCTCGTCGAAGTGAGTCTGTCGCACCCCGATGTTAGCCTGCCAGGATGAGACTACTTCTGGTGGCGTTAGGCGTTTCGCTGGGCCTTTGGGGCCAATCTGCGCAGGTGGGCGGTCGCGTCCTCGATCCTTCCGGCCAAGCCGTTCCGGCCGCGGCCGTGGCCGTGATCAATGAAGCGACGCAAACCCGTCGAGACCTGGTCACCAACGAAGAGGGCCTCTATACCGCGCCGGCGCTCACCCCCGGTCCGTACACCATTCGCGTCTCAAAAGAGGGCTTCAAAGGCCTGGAGCGCAAGGGAGTCGTGCTCACCGTCGATACCCGGAGCCGTGTCGATGTCATGCTCGAAGTCGGCGGTGTCGCCGAGTCCGTCAGCGTCAACGAAAACGTCAGCGTTCTCCAACTGGAGTCGCCCGAGATCTCCACCACGATCACCCAGGACCAAGTCCAGAACCTCCCGCTCGTCCAACTCGGCCGCGTCCGCGTCGCGGCGGCATTCATCTACCTCACCGCCGGCGTACAGGGTAACGTCCGCATCGATGGCGCTGACAACCTCGCGGCCTCAAACCAAATCCGCGTCCACGGCAGCGGCACCTTTCAACACGAGTTCTGGGTCGACGGCCTGCCCGCCGGCCAGATGGGACAGATCGGCAACTTCAACGAGAGCGCCCCGCCCGTCGAGGCGATGCGCGAGTTCAAGCTCCAGACTTCGCAATTGGCCGCCGAGTTCGGACACACCGGCCAAGCCGTCGTAAGCTTCGCCCTCAAAAGCGGTACCAACCAGATTCATGGCTCGGCCTTTGAATACTTCCGCAACGACAAGCTCGACGCTCGAAGCTGGTTCGCCTCCGAACGCGCCATCACCCGCCAAAACGAGTTCGGCGCCACCGTCGGAGGCCCCGTCTGGATCCCCAAGGTCTACAACGGAAAAGACAAGACCTTCTTCTTCTTCTCCTGGACCGGTGCCCGGCGCCGCGGCCTCGATAACTTCAACCGGATCCAGATACCCTCCACGCTCAACACCCGAGGTGACTTCAGCGATTGGCGCAACGCCGCCGGCAACTCAATTCCAATCTACGATCCCGCCACCACCCGCGCCAATCCCGCCGGCGGCTTCATCCGCGATACCTTCCCCGGCAATCGGATTCCCTCGAATCGCATTGACCCGGTGTCGGCCAAAATTGCCGCCCTCTATCCCGCCCCGAACACCCCGGGCACCCTCAACCTGGGCGCGTTCATTGGCGAAAAGCAGCTCGATCCGGACATCTTCACCGTCCGCGGCGATCACACGATCCAGACCAATCACAAGCTCTTCTACTCCTTCAACTCGACCAAGGTCCCCCGGTTCCGCGTCGATAGCCCGCTGCCCGATCCGCTCACGCCCGGAATCATCCAGAACATCTCCAGCAAGTTCCACCGGGTCGGCTACGACGCCATTCTCCGGCCCAGTCTGCTCAATAGTTTCATCGCCGGGGTCAACCGGTTTCGGAACCCGGTCGACCCCGTCACGATTGACCGTGGCTGGCCCGCCCGCCTCGGCTTGACGGGCGTTACCGGAGACCGCTTCCCGGTGCTCAGCTTCGGCGACGGCTACGCTGGCGCGGCCGCCGGCGGCATCACCGACAACAAAGACGACGTCTATATGTTCAAAGACACGATGTCGTGGACCCACGGTCGCAGCAACTGGAAGTTCGGCGGGGAGTATCGCTGGAACCACCTGCACAACCGTACTTTGACCAACACCCAGGGCTCCCTCAGCTTCTCCAATCTCGCTACCGCTCTGCCTGGTTCTCCGGCCGGCTCGGGCAACTCGTTTGCCAGCTTCCTGCTGGGTGAGGTGGCGTCGAGCAACATCCGCTTCCCGCAAAACCTCGGCATCCGGCGCACCTACAGCGGCTTCTTCCTGCAGAACGACTTCAAGGCAACGCGCAAGCTAACGCTCAACGTCGGCCTGCGCTGGGAGTTCATGGGCGCTCCGTTTGAACAACAGAACCGCTATAGCGTCGTCGATCTCAATCGCGCAAACTCGGCCGCCGGCAACCGCCCCGGGGCGCTGATCTTCGCCGGGGAAGGGCAGGGGCGCACGGGAAGCCGCCGCTTGATTGATGCCGACCTTTCGGCCTGGGGCCCGCGCGCCGGTTTCGCCTACGCCCTCACCAAGAAAACCGTCGTTCGCGGCGGATACGGGCTCTACTATGCCGACAACTACCTGAGCATCTCCAGCGCCGGCTTCAACATTGAAGGCACGTTCCAAACCCTCGATAACGGCATCACCCCGGCCTTCCGTCTCCGCGATGGCTTCCCCCAAAACTTTCCCAAAGAGCCGCGGATTGACCCGACTCTGCTCAACAACCAGGCGGCTTCTTTCCTCGAACAATCCTCCGGTGCCTTGCCGCGCTCCCAAACTTGGAGCTTTGGCTTCCAGCACGATCTCGGCCGGGATCTGGTCATTGAGGCCAACTACACCGGCAACCGGGCGACTCGTCAGGTCGCCCCGGAACTCTCGAACAGCAATCAGGTCGACCCTCGCTATCTCCCTCTCGGCCAACTGCTCACCCGCAACATTAACTCCCCGGAGGCCCGAACGGCCAACATTCCCATCCCCTGGACCGGATTCAATGGCTCCGTCGCCCAGGCGCTGCGCGCATATCCGCAGTATCTGACGTTGACCTCACAACAAGCGAAGATCGGCGCGTCCACCTATCACGGCGGCGAGTTCAAGCTGCGCAAGCGGTTTGCGTCGGGCTTCTCCTTTGAAACCAACTACACGTGGTCCAAGACGATCGGGCTGAACGCCCCGGGTTACCAGGGCTTCGGCGGCCTGGATAACATGCTGCAGGATCACTTCAACCTGCGGGCGGAACGGGCTCTGTTGTCCTACGACGTTCCCCACGCCTTTGTGGCCAACTATATCTACACCCTGCCCTTCGGCAAAAGTGGCGGCTGGCGAAAGGCCGTTCTCGGAGACTGGACCCTTTCCGGCATCCACCGTTACCAAAGCGGCTATCCGATTCAGGTCTCGATGAACAACGTCCTGCCGATCTTCAACCGGGTTTTGCGGCCCGATCTGGTCGCTGGAGCAAATCCCTCCTCCGGCCTTTCCAACGGCGAGTTCGACCCCGGTAAGAACAGCCGCATCACGAACCCTCAGGCGTTTGCCTCTCCCGTGGTCGGCGGGGTGTTCCGCTATGGATCCTTGGGCCCGACGCGGGGCGACCTGCGGCAGTTCCCGGTCATGCAGGAAGACCTCATCGTCACCAAACGCTTTTCCTTACGGGAGACCTTCCGCTTTGAGATCCAAGCGCAGATGTTCAACGCTCTGAATCGGCACCGGTTCGTCAACTTCGAGCCGAACTTCTCGAGCCCGAACTTCGGCGCCACCCGGGGCACGAACCTGCCGCGATTCATCCAGCTCGGGGCGAAAGTAACGTTCTAGGCGAGGCGCGGCTAAAATGGGCATCAGCCCATGGACCGTCAAATCATCGCGCATGAAGAGTGGCTCTGGGGCTGGGATCCGACGCCGGGGATCGTCTCCGTCTGGGCCGAAACCAACGGTCGCGCCGTCGTTTGGCGGCGCGATCCAAAAACCGGTGGGCTGGTTCGAGAAGACTCTCGCTTCCGGCCCTGGCTCGTGCTCGACCGCATCGGTGACTTGCCGGGCCTCGCCCATCGGGAACTCGATGGCCCCGGCGCTCTGCGTTACTTCCTCTCCGCGGAGGACGGCGCCGCCCTGGCTTCGGCCATCTGCCGCGCCCGCGGCGTGCGGCATCTGCGGGAGTTGGGCCAGGAGTCCGTCCTCTCGCTTCCGCCTGAAGAGCAGTACCTGGTCGCCACCGGACGCACCTACTTTCGCGAGCTCTCCTTTAGCCACCTGCGGCGCTTGCAGTTCGACCTCGAAACCACCGGCCTCTCCCCCGAAGACAGTCGGATCTTCCTGATCGCCGTCCGGGACCCTGACGGGAACACGGAGGTTCTCGAAGGCCCCGACGAAGCGGACCTGATCCGGCGGTTGGTCGCCAAAGTGCAAGCCGCCGATCCCGACGTCATTGAAAACCATAACCTGCAAGGGTTCGATCTGCCCTTTCTCGACCACCGCGCGAGCGTCTTGCGCGTGCCCCTGGCGCTCGGGCGTATCGGCGCTCCCGGTCTGCGCCAACGCCCGGGCCGGCGACGCGTTCGGTTTGTGGTGCCCGGGCGAGAGTTGATCGATACCTTGGACGCCGTCCTGCGCTACGACTTCGCCGCGCGCGACCTGCCCGGGCACGGGCTCAAAGAAGTGGCGCGCCACTTGGGCATCGCCAAAACGGCTCGCGAAAACATCCCCGGTGATCACATCTACACGGTCTACCAAACCGATCCCGATCGCGTCCGACGCTACGCCGTATCCGATGTCGAAGAGGTCGCCGAGTTGGCCCAGATGATGGGCGGCGCCGCGTTCGCGCTAGCCACGATGGCGCCGCGCCGCTACGAACGCCTCGCCGATGCCGGAGCCGCCACCGGGGTGATCGACCCGCTTCTGGTGCGGGCTTACCTCCGCTCAGGCATGGCGTTGCCCGCGCATCAGCCCGGCGATGGGACCGTTCACACCGGCGCGGCGCTGCATCTATTCGCCAGCGGCGTGGCGCGGCGGATCGTGAAGGCCGACGTGGCGAGCCTATATCCATCGCTGATGCGAGCGTACCGCATCGGCCCGGATAGGGACCATATGGGCGTCCTGCTGGCCATCGTCGATCAATTAGTGGAGCGCCGTCTGGCGGCCAAGGCCGCGGCCCGCGCGGCCCAGCCCGGCTCGTCCGCACAACACACGCACGAGGCGCTATCGGCGGCCATGAAGCTCGTCGTGAACTCAGCCTACGGCTACCTCGCCGCCGGCGATGGGTTGACCCGATTCGCTGACGTGCACGCCGCGAACGAGGTGACGCGCCGGGGCCGGGAGACGCTGGGCTTGATGTGCGCCGAACTAGCAGCCCGCGGCGTGACGCTGCTGGAGGCGGACACCGATGGCGTCTATTTTTCCGTTCCGGAATCGTGGACCGAAGCTGACGAACGCCTTGCCGTAAGCGAGGTCAACGCGCTGCTGCCGCCGCTCGTGCAACTGGAATTCGACGGCCGCTACGCGGCGATGCTCTCCCACGAACCGAAGAACTACGCGCTGCTAACCTATGGCGGCAAGTTGCTGCTGCGGGGAGTAGCGTTTCGCTCGAGCCGGGCCGAGCCGTTTGGCGAGGCATTTTTGAAAACTTCGATTGCCCGGCTGTTGGAAGGAGATGTGGCCGGCGTGCGCGAGGTCTTCTTGACTACCGTTGACGCGGTGCGGCGGCGCGAATTGAGCACCTACGCCGTCTCGTCCCGGGTGCGGCTGACAAAGACGCCGGAACGGTATTTGGAGGCGCGGGGCAGCCGCCGGGAACTCGCTTACGAAGCTCTCTTAGCAAGCGGCCGGACGGCGTGGAGCGTCGGCGACAAAGTACGCGTGTATAGGGTCAGCGGGGGAACGGGAGGGGTGGTGGTGGAAGAGGGTGTCGACCGCCACGACTACGACGGCGAACACTACGCCCGGCTACTCCGGAAGACCTTCGCTTCGCGGTTAGCGCGGGCGTTCGCGCCGGACGACTTCGCTGTTGTGTTTGCCGATCCGGGGCAGATGTCGTTGTTCGGCCGGTCGCTGGCCAACATCAGCTCCGTGTTGACGCAGCACGACCCGTAAGCCGTCTGAGCACAGCCTATGGAGGATCGAGCCTTTGTTTTCGTTACGGCCTGATAGGCCGTCCTCCGTCTCCGTGGGAGTGAAAATCGGGGCCCCTTCGAACGACGCCATTTTCTCTGGTGTCGCGCAGGGCCGATGGACCGGCAGCTACACTGGCTTCGATTGGGGCAGGACGAAGTAAGCTGGACCGATCCACTCCGTAGTCGTGAGCGGCGAAGGAACTGGCGCGAAACCGGCCGTCCAGCGGGATTCCCGCTTCGTGGATCCGCCTTACTCGCTCACCGCGTTTCGGGAAAGTCGGCGCGCCCCTCTCGCAACCCCGGCTCAATGGCATTCAGTTCAAGCTCGCCGACGCTTCATATTCCTATCCGCCGCAGGTATTCCGGAGGGGCGCGACCGCGTGCTCCTGTATTGGATCGAATGAAATCGGAGGAGAGCGGATCGACGTTACGAACTGCCCTCCAACCGGAGGTCCGCATTTGGACTTCCGGCGACGCTCACCCTCCCAGGACGAGTCCGCGCCCGTCATAGGGCTCTCGCACCATGCCAATTCAGGGGGGGGGCGGTCTCGGCCCAAGAAACCACCAGCCGCGCGCCGGCAGGGAGTATCGAATCGATAGACCCCCATGCCGCACAAATCCCCGCCCGGAGGTGCATCTCCGCTGCTTGCTCGCCGGCATTAAACACTTCTATGTTCCCAATCTCACCTATTGGCGGTACGTCAGCAACCCCGGTTTCGCCAAGTGGGCCGGAGTCGCGCGGACTCCGGCGCAAACCGACGTGTTCTGGCGGAAGGTGGCTGCGGGTTTTGGGGAAGATGTCATACTCCTGCTGGGGTCTTACTCATGGAAACCACCAAGCTCTCAACCAAGGGCCAAATCTTCTGCCCAAGGAGCTCCGCTCCGCCCGGCCGTGGGTTCCGGGTGCGAGTTCACCGTCGAAGCTACTCCCGAAGGAGTTCTGCTCCGGCCGGTTAGGCGGGCTCCTCAGACCGCGCTCCGCGAAGTGTTCGGTATGCGCAAGCGGCCTGGCAGGACTCCCTTGTCGGATAAGCAAATCGAAGCGGCCATGGCTCGTGCCACAAAGCGAGAGCATGAACGCGGTCGAGACTAATACCGCCGTTCGGTTGCTGGTTGCAGACGACCGTGCCCAATTCGAACTCGCTGGTTTGTGCCGCATTCACGAATCTATTTGGCCTCCCAAACGTCGTGGTCGAAGACTTAGACGCCATCCTTGACGCGCTTGACTTGATCATCCAGGGCATCCAAAGTTGCCGATGCCATTCACCTTACGAGTCGTCCCCCCGGCGTAACCTTCCTCTCCTTCGACAAAACCTTGGTGCGCCGGGCCCAAAAGGCCGGAGTTCCCTCGGCCGCCAGTCCCGCAAAACATCAGTAGCTTACTCCGGCTTGTGCGTTTTCCGCGTCCGCGCCGCGTCCCGCGCCGCCTCCCGCAAGCTCGTATTGAAGCTCGCCCCGTACCCGTCCGTCTGGCGATAAGCATACCCCTGCCAAGGGTCCTGGCCAGCAGCGCGCGGATCCCCAGTCTCCTCCAGATATGCTTTCAGCCGCGCCCGCATCGCATCCCGCAGCCCGTCATAGCGAGCGTCCTCGGCCAGATTCTTTACCTGCGCCGGATCCGTCCCGACTTCGTATAACTCCTCCGCCGGACGCTTGGCTAAGCACCACGCCACCTGCTTCGGAAAGCGTGTCGCCGCTGCCGGGCCGATCAGCACCTCCTTCGTCGGGGCGGCATCGATATCCCCGTGCGGCGTCTTGTTCGACGACAGGAACGCTCCCCCCGTCGGCCATCGATCGGGCGCGTAGTTCTTGATGTAGAGGAACTCCGCCGTCCGCATGGAACGCATCGGATAGCCCGCCCCCTCCGGCCGGCAAATCGTATGCCGCTCCATCCCGCTGAACACCGCCTTTCGGGGCTCCCAACTCCCCTCGCCCAACAGCAGCGGCAACAAGCTTTTACCGGCCATCCCCGTCGGTTGCGGCACCCCCGCCGCCGCCAAAAACGTCGGCGCAAAATCGGTGTGGCTTACCAGATCCTCCACCACCCTTCCCCGCTGCAACTTCGCCCCCCAGCGCACCGCCAGCGGCATATGCACGCCCCAGTCGTACAGGCTCACCTTGGCATGCGGAAACGGCATACCGTTGTCGCTTGTCACCACGATCAGCGTATTCTCCAATTCCCCCGTCTCCTCCAGGATCTGCAGAGTCTTGGCCAATTGGGCGTCGTACCACTCGATTTCCAGATAGTAGTCGAGCAGGTCCGAGCGCACCTCCGGCGTGTCCGGCAAAAACTCCGGCACCTGCGCCTCTTCCAGCTTCTTGCCGAGCCGGAGCCCACTCCCTTCGTCGTAGACCCGATGCGGTTCCTTCGACCCCAGCCAGAAGCAGAACGGTTGGCCCTTCGAGCGTTCCGCCAGAAACTGTCGAAAGTTCGCGGAGTAGTCGCTCTGCTCAATCCCTGGCCGCACCGGCTCCGCGTGGCGCTTGCTGTTGTACTCCTTGCCACACGGATTTCTTGTCGCCCCCAACGCCTTCCAATTTCCGGGCGCCCAGCCCTTCCCCGTGTAGCCCGTCGCATACCCCGCATCCTCGAGTAAATGCGGATACAGCGGAATGGTCGGGGGCATCGCGCCGTAGAGAACCCCGGCTTCCCCCTGTTGCCATGCGTGACGGCCCATCAGCACCGCGCTGCGGGCCGGGGTACAGGAAGGGCTTGCGGAAAAGGAATTCTTGCACAACACCCCTTCCCGCGCGATCCGGTCGAACGCCGGCGTGGCGACGTGCTTGGCCCCGTAGGCTCCCGCGTCGCGCCAGGTTTGGTCGTCCGAGATCACGAGCAAGATGTTCGGCCGCGGCTCCGCCTGCCGTCCGCATCCCGCCATCATCGCTATTCCTGCCAACAGTTCCCGTCGCCGCATGCCTCATAGCGTTTCACACTTCGGGCAATCCCGGCTACCGCAAGCAAGCCAACGTGTGGGTGTTCCGCAAACAAACCATCTCGTTTCCAATGGCGGAGAAGGCTCGCACCTTTTTATCCGCGTCCGGTTTGATCTTGAAAATCTCATCATCGTCGCGAATCATGATCAGCTATCCTTCAACAGCGTTAGCGATCCCCCGTTCTGACTCGCAAGCATCTTCCACAAAACCCTTGCCCGTCTTCATCTCTTCGGCACTCGCGAAGAATTGACCAGCCCTACTCGCCAAAACTTTTCGACCAACCGGCCCCGACTGCGCTGCCTCTGCGACGAGCATGGGCTTGTGGCGCTCGGTCTGGCCGCGCCGGTAAAACGTCGGTGCCTTAACCTATGCAACGATATACGCGCCTGCGCCACGGAGGAGGAAGGTCCCGCCCGTCGGCATGCCACGCGGCATGATCAGTTTGTGATCTGGTCAAGTCTATTCGAGCAGTCTATTCGAGCAGAGGTGGTCAATTTCTGGGTGGCGCTGAGGCTTCATCTCCACTGCGCGCACAGAAAGCCGTTGAGCAGCACAGGCGTAGCATGGGCGACCGAAATCGCTTCGTCGCCGGACCACTGTTCCTTCGGCGGCATGGTCGAAAACACCAACTACGATGGCGGAAGCTTACGGCCCGGCGCGCCAACGCTTTTCAAACAAGATCCGCCCCGTGTCTGGATTCGTCACGAGGATCCCCTCCCGGGTAAAGAACACGATGCCAAACGACGCCGCCGTCGAGGAGGAGTAACTCGCCTCCTGGTTCGACGCCTAACAGAGCAGCGCCCCGGTCGCCGGGTCGAAGGCCCCGGCGCCCGCCTTCTTCGAGCCGATATTGAGATACAGATTACCCCCGCGCGCCAGCGGCGAACAGCCCGTGCAGCACCCCGTCGGCCATAGTCGGGGCGGAGCGCGGCCGGTTGTCGAACCCAAAATCGTCCCGATAGGCCGTTGGCGGCTTCGAACGCATCGACGATCTACTCGTTCCCCTTCCGGCGAAACAGGATCACCGTGCCACCGGCAATCACCGGCGGCGCGAAGCCTGCATCCACCTCCTTTTCCCAGGCCATCCGGTTCGGCCATGCAACATCGGAATCGGTATAGACGCCGCTACGATGCGGGCCCTGCAGTTGCGGCCAATCGTGGGAAAAGAGAAGTGGAAGCGGGAAAAGAAATAAGGATGACTGCGCTATTTGGCGCCCCCCTCCACCGCGGGGGCCGCAACCCGACACATCGACCTTCTGACTCAACAACGCGTGTAGGGCCCATCCCCGTCACGCCGCAATTCCCTCCTCTGTGATTATCGGACGGGGGCAGCTGCTCTCCCCCATGATCGACGTGGAGGAAATAGCAGCGTTCTATCGCCGAGCACGAAACTTTCGGCCGCTGGAACTACACACGACATCCCACGCAGATTGGGAACTAATTACTGGCCCGCGCCTAGAGCCCCGCATCTCAGGAAAGCTCCGCTTCAAATCCCGGCCCAAGGCTTTGATGACCTTCGTTCCCCAACCCTCGGCCTTTTGTCTGCGCGTAATCTCCTTGCCGATGCTTCAATGCAGCAGCACGAGCTCAGGGTTGCCCGCAACCGCCGCTCGAACCTGAGCGGTCCGGATCCGCTCCTTGACACTCGCCAGAAGGGATGCGTAGGATGCAATATTCGGAATCAGTTCTTCCATTGGCTCCTCTCTGTAGCGCTAGATAAGCGGCAGAAAACAATCTCCAGCAATAATTCCCTCCGGTCCGTTTTCGCCGCTTCGCGTGCGAACGTGAAATCAAAGCTAATTCGAGTCTCCGCGAACCCCTACCCCCAGCTTTTAATGAAAACCCGATGGAATCGCATCTCACTGACGAAGAGAAAAAAGCCCGGCGAGCCGAAATCAACCGTGTCAAGGCCCCAAACAGAGTACCGGACCAAAAAACCGGCGCAGGGAAAGCCAACTCCCTTCGCAAGGGCCTCAAACACGGACGCCACTCCGAATTCACTACGCTTCCGCTGTATTCGCCTCTTCCCCCTCGAAGACAATTCGAAGTCAAGGTCCAGCGCGAGGTCCTGCCCGCCTGCACCGTTGCCCTCACGGTGACCCGCGCCTACCAAGCCGCCGCCGGCCCCGCTCCCACTACGAAAGCCGCTGAAAACAAGGAAGAGGAACCCGCCGAGACCACCGAAAGTAGCGAAATCCAAAGCCAGCCGTATCGCGCGAAACGTTACACCATCACCGGACCCGAGCCAATCGCACCGCCCCGCCTCGGGGAGGGCAACGGCTCGCAGAAGGAGCTCCCGACGCGTCCTAGGCCATCCTACGCCCCTAAAATGGCGCCTTTCCAGCGGCTTGCCAATGCGATACTGAATCCATAGCCCCATGCGCCTCGCTCTCATCACTCTCCTTTCCGCTGTATCCCTCCTCGGTTGGGGCAAAACCGGACATCGCATCACCGGCCAAATCGCCGAAAATCACCTCTCCCCCAAAGCATTCCAAGCCATTCGCGGCCTCCTCGGCACGCAATCCCTAGCCGAAGCCACCAACTGGGCCGACGAAATCCGCTCCGACCCCGCCTACAAAAAATCCGACCCCTGGCACTACGTCAACATCACCGACGGCGCCTCATATGACGACGCCACCAAAGCCCCTAACGGCGACGTCATCGCGGCCCTCCGCCAAATGGAAGCCACCCTCCGCAATCCCGCCACACCCAAGCAACAGCGCATCGAAGCCCTCAAATTTTTCCTCCACTTCGCCGGTGACCTCCACCAACCGCTCCACGCCGGCAAAGCCGACGACCAGGGAGGTAACCGCGTCCAAGTCCGCTGGTTCCGCTCCATCGAACCCACTAACCTCCACACCGTCTGGGACTCCGCCCTCATCGATCAGGAACAGCTCTCCTTCACCGAATTCGCCCGCTTCCTCGACCACGCCTCCGCAGCCGACATCAAGGCTTGGCAAGCGTCCTCCTACACCGATTGGATGGAAGAATCCCGCAAAGCTCTCCCCCAGGTCTACGACTTCCCCAAGGACCTCCCCCTCAGCTTCCCCTACGTCTACAAAAACATGCCTCTCGTCCGCCAGCGCCTCCTCCAGGCCGGGATCCGCATCGCCGGGGTTCTCAACCGCATCTACGAATAAGTTGCGCCTTCGGCTTCCCATCCTCGCTGTCGTTCTACTCTGGTTCGCCACGGACCGCGAACTCTTGCTTACAGCCCCCGCCGTCCGTCGCATCCAGTTCGCGGCTGCCTCCGACCTCGAAGCGCGCTACGTCGACCCCGCCCAGGCTTCCCGGCTCGGCGCCTATCTCCGCCATCGGCCGCCGGAATGGGTCACCCTCGCGCCCCTGCTTGCCGTCCGCCTCTCCGCGGAACTTCGCTTCCCCGTCGGGTACAGTTGGGCCGCTCAGGAGCTCTCCCCAGTCAACAACGCCACACCGCCTCCACCTACCGCCGACGAACGCAGCGCCGACCAGCGGGACCACTTCGGAATCGGGCCCATCACCGTCGCCGCCGACGCGGCGACCATCCCCATCCGCCGGTTCGGCCTGCTCGAAAACGCCGAAGCACCCATCGCGCAGGCCTTTGCAACCGTCCGCTCGGCTCCCAACCTCGTGTTCGACCTCCGCAACTGCCAGGACGCCGTCCCCGGCACCGCCCTCCTCTGGGCCAGCTACCTTTTCCCCGAACAAATCTACTGGGCCACCCTCCAGTACCGCGGCTTCACCGAGGAATATTGGACGCTCCCCAAAGTCACCGGCCCCCGCTTCACCGGCCCCGTCACGGTGCTGACGAGCGCCCGCACCGCCTCCGCCTGCCAAGGCTTCGCCTTCGCGCTCCAAGCCCACCGTCGCGCCACAATCGTCGGCGAGACAGCCCCCGGTTTATTCAGCGCCCGCCGCCAGGTCACCGAGCACTTCTGGCTCCTCCTTCCGGAGGCTAGGCCTTGGGATGAGCCTTATCGTAAACCGCCATCAGATCCGCCAGCGAAACCTGGGTATACCGCTGGGTCGTCGATAAACTCGCATGGCCCAGAAGCTCCTGAATCGCCCGCAAATCCGCCCCGTCGCTAAGTAAATGGGTCGCATACGCATGGCGCAAAGCGTGCGGATGCAGGCTGGCGTCCCCGTTCGCCATCTGCCCGTGGAACTTCACGAGTAACTGCACGCCCCGCGCCGTCAGCCGCCGCCCGAACCGGTTCAAAAACACGGCCCGCTCGTCCACCGTCTTCGGCGTCCTTTCGGCCAGGTAGAGGTCTAACGCTTCCGCCGCTTTTCGGCCGTAAGGCACCTGCCGCTGCTTCCGTCCCTTGCCGATCACCCGCAGCCAGCGCTCCTCCCGGTCCAAATCCGCCAAGTTCAAGCCCACAATCTCGCTCACCCGCAGCCCGCAACCGTAGAGCAGTTCCAGAATGGCCCCGTCCCGCGTCGAATGCTCCCCGTCCATCACCGCCGCCGTCTGCTCCTCGGTCGGCACCCGCGGCAACGTCTTCGGCAGCTTCGGCGTCAGAAGCAGCTTGGCCGGGTTGCTCTCCCGCCAACCCTGCTTCACCGCGTGCTGCAGCAGGCTCCGCACCGCCGCGATCTTCTTCCGCATCGTTGCGGGATGCTGCTTCCGGTCGTACAGGTTCGCCAGCCAACTCCGCAACTGCAGCAGGTCAATCACTTCAATCGTCGCCTCCGCCCCGGCGAACGTCTCGAAGTCGGCCAGGGCAATCCTGTAGGTCTCAATCGTCGTCGGCGACGCGTTCGCCCGCGTTAGGCTGACGAGATACTGCTCCGCCGCTGCGCCGATCAAGATCACAGATAGGCTTCCATCGCTGCCGTCGCCCGGCGACAGACTTCGGCGTGCCGCGCTTTCTTATCTTTCCGCAGCACCTTCCGCGTCTCCTCGTCCAAACTCGGCAGCAAATCGAAGGTGATGTTCGCCGGCTGATAGTGCCGCGGGTCGGCCCCCGTGATGTAGTGCAGCAGCGAGCCCAGCGCCGTCTCGCGCGGCAGCGGGCGCGGCGCGGGATCCACCGCAAACTGCCCCGCCAACATCCCGGTTGCGATCGATTCGACGTAGCCCTCCACTCCCGAAATCTGCCCGGCAAAATAGATCCGCGGATCGGTCTTCAACTGCAAAAATCCGTTCAGCAGCGTCGGCGCGTTGATGTACGTATTCCGGTGGATCTGCCCGTAACGCAGAAACGACGCATTCTCCAAGCCCGGAATCATGCGGAAAATCCGCGCCTGCTCGCCGAACTTGAGCGACGTCTGAAAGCCCACCAGGTTGTAGCTATCGGCCCGCAGATTTTCCTGCCGCAACTGCACCACCGCGTACGGCCAGCGACCGGTCCGCGGATCGTCGAGGCCGGTCGGCTTCATCGGTCCAAACCGCAGCGTTTCGGCGCCCCGCTTCACGATCTGGTCGATCGGCAGGCAGCCCTCAAAATACGGCGTCTTGTCCTCGGGAATATGGGCTTCGTAGCTCTGCGCGTCGAGCAGCGCCGCGATGAATGCCAGGTACTCGGCCTTGTTCATCGGGCAGTTCACGTAGTCGTCCGTGCCGTCGATCGACTTGCCGTAGCGCGACGCCCGAAACGCAATGTCGTAGTTGATCGTCTCGGCGTCCACGATCGGCGAAATCGCGTCGTAGAAGTACAGCCTCTCGCTGCCCGTCAACCGCGCAATATCCTGCGCCAAGGGGTCGGAAGTCAATGGCCCGGAAGCGATGATCACCGTGCCCGTCTCCGGTACCCGCGTGATCTCCTCGCGTTTGATCGTAATCCGGGGATGCCGCGTGAGCCGGTCGATGATGAAGCTTGAAAACACCTGGCGGTCCACCGTCAGCGCCTGTCCTCCGGGCACCCTCGCCGCATCCGCCGCCGCCAGCAGCATGCTGCCCATCCGCCTCATCTCTTGTTTCAACTGCCGGGGGGCCGAGTTTTCCGCCTCACTCTTCAGCGAGTTCGAACAAACGAGTTCGGCCGGCTGATCGGTCTGGTGCGCCGTCGTCGACTTGTGCGGCCGCATCTCATACAGCACGACGTCCTGCCCCGCTTCGGCAATCTGCCACGCTGCTTCCGAGCCGGCTAAGCCGGCGCCAATGACTGTTACAGAACTGCTCACCCCTCTATTGTACGAGCCAGCCCGTGCTTCTCCATCCGGTAAATCAACGTCTTCCGGCTGATGTCGAGATACTTCGCCGCTTCGCCGCGGGTGTGCGACATGAAAGTGGGGAATCGACGATTCTCTTTTTTTGCGGCATGAGTCCGTGCGTATGTAGTACGCTAGGGCTGAAGGAGCCACAATCATGCTTCCCAAGTCCCTGGAATCCCTCGA
>Ga0209086_10001640_pt1 | contig 18140 bp, 13 predicted proteins | sample M_130207_XF_Meta_FD_187312 | JGI IMG/M metagenome (GOLD analysis project Ga0209086, IMG submission 187312) | Freshwater microbial communities from Lake Montjoie, Canada to study carbon cycling - M_130207_XF_MetaG (SPAdes) (version 2) | ecosystem: Environmental > Aquatic > Freshwater > Lake... | reverse complement strand
ACCTGTAGTACCAATTGCTCCGTTGGTTCCGTTGGTGCCGGCTGCACCTGTTACACCGATAGCGCCATTAATGCCGTTTGTTCCATTGGTGCCGGTGGCTCCTGTGCTACCGTTAGTACCATTAATTCCATTTGTTCCAACAGCACCTGCTGCTCCGGTTGGCCCAACAGCGCCTGCTGTGCCGTTTGCGCTATATAAAGCATAAGGAACAGACATTAATTGGTTGGTTCCTGTAATGGTATAATTTGTGCCGCCTGTTGGGTCGGTTTCTGTTTTTATAAAATAAGGACCTGCTGCCCAGTTAATCCCTGCAAAGGTGCCTGTTATAGGAGTACCTGTGCCAATTTCTAAACTTGCTAAACCGTTGGCATTGGTGCTTGAGTTTTGAGTTTCTGAATAAACAACGGTGCCAGAGGAGGTGCCTTGCAAAATACTTATTCGCATTCCAAGGGGTGTTAATGTTATTAATACGTTACTGCTATTGCGTATTACAGCCTGGTAACTTATCTTTTGCGGCGCTTGGGCAAAAGTGTTGAAAGTTAAAAGCTGAAAGCTTAAAGTTAAAACTAATGTGATAATTAAATTTTTCATGGTTTTTATTATTTTTAGTTTTAAATGATGGATTCTAAAAATTAGTTTTTCTTAATTTGATTCAAAAAAAATCATAAACTTATCAAAGGCATGGTTTTTTGTAATCTGTTTTCAAAAATACAATGTTTTTTCTTATATCGACTAAATTTAGCTGTTTATCCAGATATATCTATCAATAACGTTAAATTAAAAAACCATTGCAACTATTTGGACAGGCTCCATATGACCAGCGAAAAGTTATTGGGAGCTGTTATAAATTGTGCACAATTTTGGTTACACTCAAGACTTCTTTACAGTCCAACATCTTGAAAACAACATGCAAATAGAATACAAGCGTTTTATTTGCGTATTGGCACACCTAGTCTCTGAGGCAACGGAGGGGGAACCCTTAGGCCTTATTGTTTCCGACCTTTCCGCCCTTGCAGGTGTTATTTCACCTACAAGTTTGTGAGAGTTATTATATTTACAAACTATGGTTTCAATAAAAAAGACTTCAGATGTTTATTTTTCACAGACACAAATCTTAAATGGATAAAACTATTAAAGGACGATGAACATAAAAATATTGTAATAGGTAGTTTACAATTTTTGAGTGATAATAAACGAGTAAAATGGCATCAATGGTGGTGTTTATGAAGCAAATGCAGAAAGGCGCTTCGTAAATTGCAGGTGAAATAACACCTGCAATGGCAGAACACCTGCAATGGCAGAAGAAAGACTTCAGATGTTTATTTTTTCACAGCCACAAATCTTAAATGAATAAAACTATTAAAGGACGATGAACATAAAAATATTGTAATAGGTAGTTTACAATTTTTGAGTGATAATAAACGAGTAAAATGGCATAAATGGTGGTGTTTATGAAGCAAAAGCAGAAAGGCGCTTCGTAAATTGCAGGTGAAATAACACCTACAATGGCAGAAACCAAATGCTAGTCTCTAAGGCAACGAAGCGAGAACCCTGGAGTTTTACCGTCACTGTTCATGCCGCTGTAGTTACTATGGAAGCCAAACTTAATGCCATTGGTACTGCTGTCCTGGTTACTGCTCCAGTAGAAGCCTTCACCGGGATTGTCCAGCGCACCATTGCTGCTAGCCAAGTTCCCTGCGGTATGGAGTTTTAGTACCGAATTATAAGTATCCGTAGAATTTGCCCAAGATCCATTTGCATTAGTCCATTCCGTTTCGGTAGGAATACGCCAAAGCGCACCAAGCTCTATGGTACAAGGGTCATTTGCTGCAAGCCAATCGCTCAATTCATTTATTGATGTTATTGTCCAAGCCGGTGTTGGTCCTACCTTATATCCCTGCTTACGGTTAAATTGCCAATACCAACCTGCAGCGGCATCAGTGTTATCAGTAGCCGAACTCGCCTGGTTTGTGGAACCCAAATTTTGAGTGATCCAACATTTACTAGCACCTGAAAGGCTTGTTGTTACCGTACCATAATTTACCGATTTACTTTCAGGGGCTACTGTGCCTATTGTATGGGTTATAGCTAAAGTGCCACCACAACAAGAAATTGTTGTAATTACCACATCATCCGTTGAAGCAGTACAAGGCGCATTAGCTATTGTCCAACGCAAGGTGGCTGTACCTGGCACTACTAAACCTGTTATACCCGAAGTTGGAGAAGAGGGAGTGGTAATATTGGCTGTGCCAGAAATTAAGGACCATGCTCCTGTACCTGTTGTGGCTGTATTACCAGCCAAAGTTGCAGTGGTTAAACCACATGCAGGATTTATATCCGCACCTGCATTGGCTGTGGTGGGAGTAGCACTTACCGTAATAGCAAGCGTTTGAGCTATACCATTACCACAAGCATTGCTTGGTGTTACGCTGAGTGTTCCAGAAGTAGCAGAGGCAGAGAAATTAGCAGTAATAGAATTAGTAGTACTTCCTGTAGCCTGCGTATAACCTGTACCGGAATAGGTCCATGTATAAGTTACACCGCCTACATTAGTTACTGAATATGCTATAGCACTATTACCCTGACATACAGGAGTAGTTCCGGTAATTGCACTTGGCTGTGCTGGTAAAGCTGAAAGTGTAATAGCTTCGCAGGATGAGGCACTTGTACCGCAAGCATTACTTGCTGCTACACATACATTACCATTTGTTGTTGAAAAATTAACTGTAATACTTGCAGTTCCCTGCCCACTGGCAATGGTACTTCCTGAGGGAACTGTCCAGTTATAACTGGTCGTACCGCTTACAGCTGCTATAGAATAAGCTACTGCTGTTGCATTTTGACAAGGTGTTGCACTGCCAGTAATAGAACCAGGTGTTGCAGGTGCGCTTGAGTTACTTGGAAAAGGTAGCCAAGCCGAACCATTCCAATAGTCATACACATTACAATCGGTATTATAAATCATCAAACCGGTTGCAGGAGAAACTATGGCGTTCATCTGTGCTGTAGTCATGCGGGGAGGTAGAAAACCTTTAGCTGTAGAGCTTAAATCCAACAATGCCGTTGTGGCTGGTGTTGCACCTGCGTTGATACCTACACTACCACCTGCATTATAAATGTTGTTGCTATTTAATACCCATTGTGAACCATCCCAATAAGTTGTATTTCCGATAGCGGTTCCGGCAGAAAGTAATCCGGTGGAACCTGTGATACCATTGACTCCATCACTTCCTGTTGAACCTGTATTGCCAGTACTTCCGGTAGAACCAGTTGCACCCGTGTTTCCGTTAGCTCCATTCGTTCCGGTTGAACCAGTTGAACCGTTAAGCCCTGCTCCCGATACAATCCCTTTCCAATACGTTCCGTTAAAATAATAAAACCTATTGTCAGGAATGCGATAAATTAACAAACCGGTGGCAGGCGCTGTAATACCTGCCGTATCAGGCAGGCGGGGAACTAAAAATCCTTTATCCGCAGCTGTTAAATCAAGCACAGAACTCGGGTGTGGATTTATTGTTCCAATACCTACACTGTTTTGGGCGAAGCTGGATGCAAGACTCATGAAGCAGAGGGCAAAAACAAAAGCAGCCCTTAAACAGACAATCTGTTGAAAGCTAATACTAATAAATAATTTTATTTTTTTCATAAATTTAGGTGAATTAGAATTTTGTTTAAGTTAAAATACATTGTAATCTTCACAAGAAAATTGAAGGTTAAAATGCTTACAAACAATTTTCTAGATAAGCTCAAAATGACTGCGAAATTGGTTATTTCGAGCTTATAGATTATTGCGGCTGATTAAAATAAGTATTTAAGTTATATAATGTCTATGGTAACTATTTAGTTTTTAAAATTTTTAAATAAATCAGCAATAACAAACCTTACAGAAAAGCCGAACACCTTACCATATAGTATTTGGGGTACGATAATCCGATTTGGTAGAACTATTAAGCCAGGTATCAACAAAGTTAATGAAATTTTTTTATGAGGTATATTTATTAAAATAATTACCGTTAATAAGCTTGTTGCCTGGGTTTTTCCTGCTAAAATTGGAGGCTTTGGAGCAAAAAATATCGGAATACCAGCATTAAGATTGCGGTATTCCCATTTGGTGAAGAATATATAACCATCAATCATTAAAACTAAGGTAAAACCAAAGGTCCCTATTTGAGGTTATCCCTTTGTATATTTAATGATTGTTAATATTTGAAAAATATAACAATTATTGAATTGAAATAAATTGATTGAGTTGGGCTAAATGTGGGCTAAAAATTAAAGCCTTATAGGGGTCTAATGCCCTTAAATAATTGCTAAAAAATAATAAAATATACTACCTATTAATATTATAAGAGCTATAGGTGTGGCAATGATCCAAAACCAAGCCAAAAATTTTCCACTATATTTATTAGGTGCGTCCTTAATTTGTTTGATCGCAATAATACCCATAATAATTGCTAAAAAATACGGAAAAATTAAAAAGGAAAAAAAACCCAAAATAAAACTCGCTACAGCAAAAGGATTAACTTTTTTAACAATCATATAATCATCTTTAAGATTTTGTGACTCCGCAGAATTCTTAACTAAGGTTTCCACCTGCCCATTACTGAATTTAATGAAGGCTACTTCATTTTTATTTACGATTAGCAATGGCCCGCTAATATTATCGCATCTCTTATATTTAATTTGTGTTTCATTTACCTCCAATATTTTTCCTATTATTTCCATTCCATTTCTTAAAGAGATCAAGTCACTGCAGCTATCTTTTTTTTCGCTAAAAATATTGTGATGAATGTTTACAAAATTTATATTTAGTAATTTGTTATTTGAAGATGCAATAATTTCAGAGGCTACCGACGGCTGGGTAGTAAGAGTTTCATTGGCCACATCGATCTCTTTTTTATTTAAATATTTTTGCTCACATACATTGCTAAGGTTTTCCCGTTTTTTTTTAGCAGAGGCCAATTCAACATGGTACCCCGGCATGTATGAACGTTTTATTACTGAACAAGATGTAGAAAGGAATAAGGTAGCTAAAAGAAAATAAACTATCTTTTTCATGGGTTAAATTTTAATCAAAGCTAAGCTTTTAATTAAAAAACAGTTATTTAACTATTAAATACAGCAATTCATAGCAAAAAAGCCTAATCACTGGTATTAACTTAGGGGAATGGAAATGATGTTTAAATTAACAGAGGAGAAGCCACCGTTTACTGGCCTTGTATTTAAAAGCGAGAAAGAAGCCAAAATAGAACAAGTGTTTTTTAGATTTAAAACTTGTTGGCTTTTCAATAATGATTTTGGATCGCAACATGACTGATCTTTTCAGCACGATAGCGGAGCAATATCACGTAAAAGAAATTCTGATAACGAATATTCTAAAGTATAAAAAAAATTAAAACGATTTTTAAATAGTTGAGAATTTGGTCTAAATATGGGTTTAACTATAAAATAATAACCGCCGAACTATAAATAGTAAGGCGGTTATGTTTTTTATCTGTGGAGAATATCGGATTCGAACCGACCACCCCTTCACTGCCAGCGAAGTGCTCTAGCCAAATGAGCTAATTCCCCAGTAATTTTTATTGTAATACTAAATAACAAATTTTTTTCCATTAAAAAAATTCAGGAAATTTGCAATGGATAGAAATTTAAAAATTATTAAACGTTCCCGTAAGCTTGTATTAGCCCGTTATTTTATTTCTAGCCTCGGTAATTTTACCTTTTAATAATAAAATATCGGTATTGTTAAGCTTTGGTTTGCCCTCCAAAGTTTTGCAAAGAATTTGGATGTCCTTAAATGCTTCGGTTAACTTAAGAAAATCGGGGTTTTTTATATTATCATTAAACAAGTCTAAAATATAACGATAGGCGTAAGCTTGCTCCCAAATACGATTATAAAGATTCTCGCTTTTGTCGTTTCTTGCCATGGTTCCCAATGCTGTAGTTGCAATGTGCAAACCCTCTAGCCATCCTCCAGCAATAACAAGACCAGCAACTTCTACGCGCTCTTTAGATCGTAAATTTCTTTCTGCTTTGCTATAAACTTCGTCAATTAATTCGGCAACCGCCTCTGCGCTATCTGCTTTACTTAAATTTTCGATTATCCTTTTTAATATTTTTTCGTCATAAGCACCCGAAACACCAAGTTCCTCTGACATCCTTTTAACAGCGCCTACATAACCCAGGGCATCTTGCATTTGTTTAAACCCTGTAACATATCCTAAATCGGTTCCGTAAATCCCTAAATTAAGCGCTTTTTGATAATTGGTTGAATAGCTCGATAATTTACTCGATGGGTTTACCAAGGTTCTATCATAACCTATTCCTGCGCCCGAAATTTCTTCTGTTACTTTTATTGGTGATGGCATATTTATGCTTATACAAGCCAAACTAGATCTTGTAATTTTTGTTAAGGTGTCGGTGGTATCTTCCTCATCAAGCAAAACATCTTGGTGCTTGCCGCCGCAAGAGGCTAGCAAAAATGTTAAATAACACAATCCGCATACAAGCGAAATCGATGAAAATATTTTTCTGTCTTTTATCATTATTTGGTTTTTAAAAATATTTTACAAATGTAATATTAAAATGAAATATAATTCTATTATTTTAATTTCCCTTTAAAAATAATAATTTCTATATTTTTAAAGGTAATCTCCCAAAAGGATTAAAGCTTTTTTAAAAAATTGCTTTTATTTCCTGAACATGCTATATTTGCAATCTTTTACAAATTTTATAGATAATGGAGGATTCAAAAATAAATTCGAGTAAGGCGCCTGAGCCTGTTGGCTTATATCCGCATGCTCGCAAGGTGGGTAATTTACTTTTTCTTTCTGGCGTTGGGCCACGAGAGCGGGGCAATAAAAAAATACCGGGGGTAAATTTAGACGAACAGGGTAATATTCTTTCTTACGACATTGCATTACAATGTGAAAAAACATTCCAAAATGTGAAGTATATATTGGAAGATGCCGGCAGCAGCTGGAATAATATCATAGACGTGCAAGTTTTTCTTACCAATATGAAAGCCGACTTCGCCATTTATAATGCTGTGTATGCCGAATGGTTTAAAGATAACCTGCCCTGCAGAACAACTATTGAAATCAACTGCTTGCCAACGCCTATTGCCATTGAATTAAAAGTAATAGCAACTATTTAAGAGCCTAGCTGTATTTGATAATAATAACAGTAAAATTAGCAACAAAATTAATTTTCACAATTTAAAATAATAAATCCTTCCTACCAAGGAAGGCGGGAAAGCTAAATGAATTATAAAACATACACCAGCCTTAACCTTTCACAAACAGCGAAGGATATACAAATAAAATGGGACGAGGCTAAAATATTTGAAAGGTCGGTGTCTGAACGCGAGGGTTGTCCGTCTTTTGTTTTTTATGAGGGTCCGCCAAGTGCCAACGGTTTGCCAGGAATACACCATGTTATGGCGCGTGCCATAAAAGATATTTTCTGTAGATTCAAAACTCAGAAAGGCTTTCAAGTTAAAAGAAAGGCTGGCTGGGATACACACGGTCTTCCAATTGAACTAAGCGTTGAAAAAGCTTTGGGGATAACCAAGGAAGATATAGGCACAAAAATTACTGTGGAGCAATATAACATTGAGTGCCGCAAAGATGTAATGAAATATACAGATGTGTGGGCAGATGTAACAGAAAAAATGGGGTATTGGGTTGACATGAAAGAACCTTATATCACCTATGAAAACAAATATATTGAATCTGTTTGGTGGCTACTTAACAACTTATTCTCCAAAGGTTCTATATATAAAGGGTTTACCATACAACCGTATTCGCCGGCAGCAGGCACAGGACTTTCTACCCACGAATTAAATCAACCAGGTTGCTATAAAGACGTTAAGGACAGAACTGCTGTGGCTATGTTTAAAATTTCGACAGAACAGACGCTGGTGCTTAAAAATAATTTGGAGCTAACTAATGGAAATACTTTTTTTCTTGCATGGACCACCACACCCTGGACTTTACCTTCCAATACGGCTTTGGCTGTTGGAAAAAATATTGAGTATGCTGTTTTAAAAACTTATAACCCTTTTTCCTTAGAGCCTTGCAAGGTTATAATGGCTAGCGATTTGGTTTCGAAATATTTCAAACCGCAGCAGGTGCTAAGTATCGATAAGTGGGACAGTGTTAGCCCTAACAAAAATGAAATTCCTTATTGTTGCTTAGAAATTGTTTTGGGTAAAGATTTAGCGGGCATAAAATACGAGCAGCTACTTCCCTTTAGTGCTAACGAATTTGTTGAAATGAATGGTGAGCTACACCCCTTTAGGGAGGCCGGGGGTTTTGTTATCGTTGCTGATTTTGTAACAACATCCGACGGAACAGGTATTGTGCACATTGCCCCCAGTTTTGGTGCCGACGATTTTAGGGTAGCGAAACAAAATAATGTAGGCACTCTAACAATGGTAGATAGGCGAGGGAAATTTCTTCCGGAAATAAATGACGGACAGTTTTTATTTGGCGATGAATATGTTAAAGAGGCTTATTTAAATAATTCGGAAAAAGAAATAGCATTTCGCCATCAGAAAAACATATTAGAAACATCCGGAAAAATAAAAGAGCTGAAATCTTATTTAAGTGTAGATGAACGCATTGTTTTGAAGTTACAAGAAGAGGGGAAACTATTTAAAAAAGAAAACTACGAACACAGTTATCCACATTGCTGGAGAACCGACAAGCCAGTTCTATATTACCCTTTAGATTCCTGGTTTATAAAAACTACGGCCTATAAAGACCGTATGATTGAACTTAATAAAACCATTAACTGGAAACCAGAATCTACTGGTACCGGGCGCTTTGGAAACTGGCTGGAGAATTTAAATGATTGGAATTTATCGCGTTCTCGATTTTGGGGTATCCCCATCCCTATTTGGACTAGCGAGGATAAAACAGAACAAATATGCATTGGCTCGGCCGAAGATTTAAAAAAAGAAATTGACAACGCTATAAGTAAGGGTGTAATGAAAAGTAATCCGCTGATGGATTTTATACCCGGCAATAATAGCAATGAAAACTATAATACCTTTGATTTACATAAGCCTTATGTAGATTCTATCTTTTTGGAACGGAATGGCAAAAAACTTTTCAGAGAGCCCGACTTAATTGATGTTTGGTTTGACTCAGGAGCAATGCCATATGCTCAATTGCATTATCCTTTTGAGAATAAGGAGCTTATTGACAATGCCCTTAAACCCTTAGTACTAAAAAATAAGCCTACGCCGGGAGCGTTTCCAGCAGATTTTATTGCCGAGGGGGTAGACCAAACACGTGGTTGGTTTTTTACACTTCATGCAATAGCTACCATGTGTTTCGATTCCGTTGCATTTAAAAATGTAGTGAGCAACGGTTTGGTATTAGATAAAAATGGTCAGAAAATGAGCAAAAGACTGGGCAACGCCGTTAACCCTTTCGAAACCATAGAAAAATATGGACCCGATGCCACCCGATGGTACATGATTACCAACGCCGCACCTTGGGACAATTTAAAATTTGACATAGAGGGTATTGGCGAGGTACAACGCAGCTTTTTTGGTACGCTTCACAACATATATTCGTTTTTTGCATTGTATGCAAATGTAGATGAATTTAAATATTCGGAGCCGGAACTGCCTATCAATGAGCGCGCCGAGATTGACCGATGGATTTTGTCTGAATTAAACACCTTGATTAATAAGGTAGAGGAGGCTTATTCTGATTATGAGCCTCACAGGGCCGGAAGGTATATAGAAAAATTTGTGGATGAACACCTCAGCAATTGGTACGTGAGATTATGCAGAAGGAGATTTTGGAAAGGTGATTATTCTGGCGACAAAATTGCGGCTTACCAAACACTATATCGTTGTATGGAAGTAGTTGCGCAGCTTGCTGCACCAATAGCACCGTTTTTTATGGATCGCTTATATTCCGATTTAAATGCTATAACGGCCCGCGATAAGGCAGAATCTATTCACTTGAGTGATTTCCCGATTTCGAACACACTGTTAATTAATACCGATTTGGAAGAACGAATGGAATTGGCACAGAAAATTTCCTCCATGGCACTATCGATACGTAAAAAAGAAAATATCCGCGTTAGGCAACCTTTAAACAAAATACAGATACCTTTATTGGACGATACCTTCAAAAATAAAATTGAGTCGGTTTCGGATTTGATACTTTCGGAAATAAATGTTAAAAATATTGAATTTGTTAATGAATCAAACACCTCTATTACCAAAAATTTAAAGTTAAATTTTAAAACATTGGGTAAAAAGTGCGGGAAAAATATGAAATTAGTTCAGTCTTTTGCAAATGATAACGCAGCAGCAATAATTTTAAGCATAGAAAAAACGGGGAGGTATAAAATTAATATTAATTCGGAGCTGATAGAATTACTGGCCGAAGATGTAGAAATTATGCCCGTAGATATTCCTGGCTGGAAAGTTATAAACTCGGGACAACTAACTGTAGCAATGGATGTTACTATAACTCCAGCATTAAGGGAGGAGGGCCTAGCTCGGGAATTAGTAAATAGGATTCAGGGCCTTAGAAAAGAGTCTAATTTTGAACTTACCGACAGGATAAATGTAAAAATACAAAGAAACTCTGCTATAAATGCTGCTATTGATAATAATTTAAACTATATTTGCACCGAAATATTAGCTTCGTCTTTAGAACTTGTCGATACATTAGACTGTAATATAAGTTCAGAAATAGAGTTGGACGAAGAAATTAAAACATTAATAACCATTAATAAACTAAATTAACCCTAATTAAAAATGGCTAAAAAAGTACAGAAGGGAAAAACAGTAAAAAAAGCTGAAATTTCTAAAAAAAAGGCGATTGTAAAAAAGGTACTTGCTAAAAATATTAGCCCTAAAAAAACATTGTCAAGTAAAGTTGCAGCTAAAAAAACTTTAAAGACAAGCCCTAGTAAAAAGACTGTAAAAAAAGCTAATTTAAAAACTGTAAAAAAAGTTGCAAAAGCATCGATTGTAAAATCAAAGGCTAAAGTAATATCTAAAAATAATTCGAAAAAAATAATAGCTAAAAAGGTAATTGCTAAAAAGTTGGTTAAGCCAGCGAAGAAAATTATAGCGAAAAAAGTTGTGGCTAAAAAACTTAAAGCTAAAAAAATTATAAAGCCATTAAAAAAGACGCTTGTTAAAAAAGTTATAAAGCCTGCAAAAAAGTTATTAGTTAAAAAAGTGGCTGTTAAAAAAGTATTAAAGCCATTAAAAAATATTGTAGTGAAAGCAATTGTTAAAAAAGCAATTGTTAAACCTGTTGTAAAAGCTGAAGCGAGAGCTGTTATAGCTGCTAAACCAACTGCCATTGAAAAACTATTGTCTAAAAAGATTAAAAAAGACAAAATTGCCGCTAAAAAGAGCAAAAGCCTGGCTTTCGATTTAAATGAAGATACCAGAGATAGTGAAGTTATGATTGTGGAGTATAAGACACCTTCTATCCCTCGTCCGATGGGCCCTGTGCCGAAGCCGCATCTTAATACCGATAAACGCACCCGTTATACCGATAGCGAATTAAAAGAATTTAAAGAATTGATTTTAAAGAAGCTTTCGGAAGCTCAGAAAGATTTTGACCTATTAAAAAGCACACTTTCTCATAAAGACGATAACGGAACCGACGATACTTCGCCTACATTTAAACTATTGGAAGATGGTTCGGACGTATTATCAAAAGAAGAAACCTCTCATTTGGCTGGCCGTCAGGAAAAATTTATTCAAAATTTACAAAACGCCTTGGTTCGTGTTGAAAATAAAACTTATGGGATATGCCGTGTTACAGGAAAATTAATTTCAAAAGAACGTTTGAGAATTGTACCCCACGCCACTTTAGCTATTGAAGCAAAATTGGAACAGCAATTATAATAAGTACCATTCTATTAAAAAAATTAAAAAAACCGTTTCGAAATTAAAAATTTGAAGCGGTTTTTTTATGTTTTAGTAAAAGCCTTCAAAATAATTTCTACAAAACAGATATATTAATAAAAACAGGTGATTTCATTTTTATTACAAAAAAATATCCTTATGAAAACGCGCGTGAGGAATGAACAAACGCGATGCAGGGTTGCAGGTGGGGAGGAATTGTTTATTCTTGATTTTTTGATTCTTTTGTAACAAGACAAAAGAAAAAAAAACAGCTGCTGAACCATTTAATTTGCGGGAGTTATTTCGAAAACTTCACTAAGGCTTTTTATATTATTTTCTTTATTATTATTTTTATTCCCGATTATTTAGCCGGTATTAAATACAAAAAAAGGCAAGGGGGATTTTGGGATGCCGAAATACTTAGAGTCTTTTTATAATGGCCGATTTCTTCGTTATTCTTGTTTTAAAAACCAGTCATTTACCAATGTAAACTCCGGATTTTCAAAACTACGAAAGCCTCGAACTCGAACATTATAGTTCAGACTCTCGACTCTATGGACAGACGTTGCTTAGTAATATAAAATCCTGTCAATATTCTGTAAAGGTGCATAAAAGTGGTCTAAAACATCATAATTTTAGTCGGTATGAAAGAAATTAGATTTAAGAAAATTTAATAGCTAAAAAAATTATAGATTTGGGCTTTATTTTTTTGTTTAATAATAAATTCGAATAAGCTGGGAGGTAAATTAAAAAAGACCTTTTAAAACAATATTAAACTTCTACTATAAAAACGATTCTATGAATATTTTTTTAAAGCGAACGCTCACCGCTACGGTATTTTCGTCGATAGTTTTATCTTCTACTTATTATAATCAATTATCCTTTTCCATATTATTTTTTATAATTACAATATTGGGCTGTTGGGAATTTTATACTTTATTAGAAAAGGCGGGGAATAAACCTCAAAAATTAGCTGGGACAATAGCGGCTGCTATATTATTTGGGACTAATGCACTAGTATGCATGCATGCAGAAAATGGTAATTTGTTATTAGAACCAAAATTTCTATTAATTAATTTACCTGTTTTATTTCTTATTTTTATCATTGAACTTTATTTAAAAAATTATCAAGCTTTTCAAAATATAGGCTATACATTATTGGGATTAATATATGTATCGTTGCCATTTACATTGTTAAATTATATAAGTACTTTAAATCAAATATATAATTATGAAATAATATTCGGCTTATTTTTTATTCTTTGGACTAACGATTCGGGGGCATATATTGTGGGCTCCTTGATAGGTAAAAATAAATTATTTGCCAGAATATCACCAGGGAAAACTTTGGAAGGGTTTATTGGTGGTGCTGTTTCGGCTTACGGGGTAGCATTTATTATATCTAAATATTATTTAAGTATAGATTCGATTGACTGGCTGGTAATTGCTTCAATTTTAATAGTGATAGGCACTTTAGGAGATTTGGTAGAATCTTTACTTAAAAGAAGTTTAAATGTGAAAGATTCGGGTACTATTTTACCTGGACATGGTGGTATACTAGATCGTTTTGATAGTTTAATATTATCGAGTCCTTTTATTTTCGCTTATTTATTTTATAAATACCATTAGCGCATGGTATATTTTATTTTAATTTTTTTATTAAAAAAACAGTATAAAATTATATCAGATAATATTATACCGCTACGCTTAAGTTACTAATCCTTAATACACCTAACAGATAAACCATTTTTTTTATCGTGTATATTTTTACCCACATTACTCTTATTATAACTCTGATCTCTATAAATAGCATTTTCCTCATTTTCTGAAGAGCTGGTCCACCAGTATCCAAAACTTCCAATATAAAAAAATACGCCATTTTTAAAACGGTAACCACCAGGCAATCCACCAAAACCACTAATATTATTCCCGTTACTAAATTTATTTAAATGTTCTTTCCAAACACCTATAGTTTTAGTTTTTTCGCCTGCAATATCTTCACCTCCTAAAAATTCAGTTAATTCAATCCATTCTTTATCCGATGGTATGTGCCATCCAATAGGTGCTAAACCTCTTGAATCGTTAACGGCATACCAATTATATAACTTACCATAAACGGAGCCATTAAAAATTCTATTTTCGTAGTAACACCAAGCGGGTTTACCTTTACGGGCGTATCTTTTCCATTTTCTATCTGATTTTACTTCTTTTATTTTATCTCCATTAATAAATTTACTCACATTTAAATTTTCGGATTTCCATATTTGATTTCCAATTTTTACAGATGTATTTTGTCCATAAAATTTATGAATAAAAAATAAAAAATAAAAAATTGCAATAAAGAGCCTATGATTTTTAAATTTCATTTTAATAAAGTAATATTTATTTTATTTGTATCCCACATTTATATCCCAAACTTAGCGGAGAGCTCTAACATCTTTATTATTGGCTTTTTAGCACTCTCCATTAATTCAATTGGTAAATTTATTTCGGGTAATTCGTATTTTAGGCAATTATATAACTTTTCGAGGGTATTTAATTTCATATAAGGACATTCGTTGCAGGCACAGGAATTATTTGGTGGTGCGGCTAAAAATAGCTTTTCTGGGCTATTTTTCATCATCTGATGCAATATACCAGATTCTGTTACCACAATAAATTCTTTTGCTTCCGATTTTTTAGTAAAAGTTAATAAAGCACTTGTACTTCCAATAAAATCTGCTATTTCTAATAAATCCTCTTCGCATTCGGGATGTGCTATTATTTTTGCCGTGGGGTATTTATTTTTTAATTTTATTATTTTTTCTAAAGAAAATATTTCATGAACAATACAGCTACCGTCCCATAATAACAAATCACGACCTGTTATTTTACGCATGTAAGCTCCTAAATTTTTATCGGGGGCAAATATAATTTTTTGTTCTTTAGGTAAGCTATTAATAATTTTTTCGGCATTGGAAGAGGTACAAATAATATCGGTTAAAGCTTTTATTTCGGAAGAACAATTTATGTACGAAATGACTAAATGATCGGGATTTTTTAATTTAAATTCTTTAAATTTATCACTTGGACAAGAATCTGCTAAGGAACATCCGGCGTTTAAATCTGGTAATAAAACTTTTTTGTCGGGGCATAATATTTTAGCTGTTTCGGCCATAAAATGAACCCCTGCAAAAACGATAATTTTTGCGGGAGTTTTAGCTGCTTCCTGGGATAAAGCCAAACTATCTCCAATAAAATCTGCAATATCTTGTATATCAGCATCTTGATAATAGTGGGCGAGGATAATTGCATTTTTTTCTTTTTTTAGATTATTTATTTCCTGGAACAAATCTAAGGATAAATCAATTGGAACATCCAAATAGCCTTTTGTTAAATTTTTAGTTTCCATAATAATAATAATATATTTTATATTTAAATATTAAAAAAAATATTGTTGTTATTGGTCTGTTAATACTGTTAGAATCTTTTGTTTAAAATAATTGATATTATAGATATTAACAATTAAAGGACATAAATTAACATAAAAATTAAGCTTAAAACGTTAATTAACAATATGATAATATTTTATTAACATAATCCTTATAAGTATTTAAGTAATAAATATAATTCAAAAGTATTAATTTTTATGTTATTAAATTGTTGATTTTTAATATTAAATTATGAAAACAAATTAGTGAAATATTAAAATATTAATTCATGCAAAAGTATGTTTTAAAAATCCAATATATTTTTTCAATTATATTTTAATAGATATATTCCTTATTAACAAAATACCTGTTAATAAATATAATTTTAACTTGTTTATTACTAGGCTTTTATTTTTAAACTTTACACCATTGTTAATAAGCTTCAAAAGCTGTTAATTAAGGTTATTAAGTATTGACAATCAGGTATATATAAATTATATTAAATTTATTTAATAAATAAAAATGAAAATAGCCATAGGTTCTGATCATGCTGGATTTTCCTTAAAAGTAATATTAAAAAATTATCTGCAAGAAAAAGGCATAGAAGTAAATGATTTTGGAACTTTTACTGAAGAAAGTGTTGATTATCCCGATTTTGCTCACCCTGTTGCTGAAAGTATAGAAAAAAAAGAAGTAGATTTCGGAATAATCATGTGTGGTACCGGCAATGGTATTAACATTGCTGCCAATAAACATAAAGGCATAAGAGCTGCGCTTTGTTGGAATAGCGATATTGCAATATTGGCCAGGCAGCACAACGATGCAAATATTTTAACTCTCCCTGCTCGCTTTATAAGTAAAGAAGAGGCTATTAAATGTGTAGAAAGTTTTATTAATACCCCTTTTGAAGGCGGCAGACATTCTGGAAGGGTTAAAAAAATATCGGATTTTTAATTGGCTTTATTTTCTTGTATACATGGAACACTTTATTAATAAAAACACCTTTTCTTCTTTTTTATTTTCATCATTAATATTGAGGTTTATCAATAAAATGAAAAGGCCTCTGTTGTTTTTTTTTAATTATTTTTATTTTTCAAGCCTCCTTTTTGCTCAGCCATTAAATACTACAACAAAAACCAATTACGAAACTAAAGAAGATACCCACGCCCACGCTTATTCAACGTATATTTCTGCAGCGAGTATTAGTAAAAATATATACGTATTAGCCTCAGATGAATACGAAGGTCGCGAAACAGGTAAAAAGGGTCAGAAAATGGCTGCTGCATACATTGCCGATGAGTTTAAAAATGCTGGCATCCCCCCTTATTATCAAAATACATATTACCAGGAGTTTTTTCTAAATGTTGTATTACCCATGCCCGCAGAAATTTTTATTGATAATAAACAATACATAGCAAACGTAGATTATTATAATTACCCTTCCCAATCAGAGCAGAACATAACAGCTAGCAGCATAAGTTTTTTGGGTTATGGCATTCAGGATGGTTTATATGATGATTATAAAAACAAGAATACAAAGGGGAAAATATTAATGGTAATGGCTGGAGAGCCCTTTTCCAGAGATTCCCTCTCATTAGTTACAGGCCAAAAAGCAAAATCCCTTTGGTCTACATTTTATAAACTAAAAGTAGAAAAAGCATTAGAAAATGGTGCACAGGGTCTTCTGATTGTGGTAGACGATATTCAAAAAGAAATGGCGGAAAACAAACACCAAATAGATTCACCGGCAATGAAACTTGAATTAAGCAACGACGAAATGTTTATTATTTTTATTTCAAAAAAAATAGCCAACGCTATTTTAAAGAACCAAACAATTGACCAAATAAAACAGAAAATATCAAATAAAGAGCCCCTGTTAAACAAGGAGTTAATAACTAAATTTGAAATTAATCTAAAAAATAAACTTCAAAAAATAAGTACAGAAAATGTATTGGCTTATGTTGAAGGAAGTGATTTAAAAAGCGAATTAATTATTATTACAGCCCATTACGATCACCTTGGTATAAGTGGTAATATAGTTTATAATGGCGCCGACGATAATGGCTCTGGAACGGCAGCTGTTATGGAGCTGGCAAAAACGTTTGCAAAAGCCAAAAATGAGGGATTTGGTCCCAGAAGGAGTATTTTATTTATGACTGTTGCTGGTGAAGAAAAAGGCTTACTAGGATCTGCCTATTATGTTAAAAACCCCGTCTATCCGCTTAATAATACTGTTTGCAATTTAAATATAGACATGATTGGACGTCTTGATGAAAAACACGAAAAGAATTCTAATTATGTATACCTGATAGGATCAGATAAATTAAGCTCTAGCTTACACACAATAAGCGAAAATGCTAATAAAACCCATGTTAATTTGGATTTAGACTATACTTTTAACGATGAAAAAGATAAAAACAGGTTTTACTACCGTTCCGATCATTATAATTTTGCGAAAAATGGAATACCGGTAATATTTTATTTTAATGGCATACATGCCGACTACCACAAAGAAACCGATGAGGCAGAGAAAATAGATTTTTTAAAAATTGAAAAAATAACACGACTGGTATTTTTTACAGCCTGGGAGCTGGCAAACCGAAACGAAAGAATACAAGTGGACTCACATAAAAAATAGATAGGCTTTTACACCAATACCACCATAATGTTCGCCATCCCCCTATTGTTTTATTTCCTTAGTTTAAGCTATTTATTTTTTGGGCATAATTTAATTTTCTGGTGTAATGGACAAAAGTAATGGTATTTTTTAGATGTTTTGTTCAAGTGGACAAAAGTAATGGTGTTTATTTTCTGTAAAAGTTCCTTCATAA
>Ga0209086_10001639_pt1 | contig 18141 bp, 1 predicted proteins | sample M_130207_XF_Meta_FD_187312 | JGI IMG/M metagenome (GOLD analysis project Ga0209086, IMG submission 187312) | Freshwater microbial communities from Lake Montjoie, Canada to study carbon cycling - M_130207_XF_MetaG (SPAdes) (version 2) | ecosystem: Environmental > Aquatic > Freshwater > Lake... | reverse complement strand
GTGCGCGCATTGTTGTCGGCATCAGCATCGTAGTTGTCGTGATGGCGTTAATCAGTTGGATTACTTGGTTGTAATTTGAGTTGAAGTGTCGTCTCTCGGCACTGCGAGTTTTACACCCTAAGTCAACTGACGATTATGCGCGCTTCTAAGGGCGCGTGTTGCCTCTTAATTACTTACTCAGCATTCTCCAACACGAGGAGACTGCGCCTTATCGCGAGACGACCGTGACCAACTGAGGAAACGGCGGCGCCGTTTCGGGGATCGGCGGTAGACCCGAAACACTGAACGTCGAGTTCCCTTGCGCATCGGGTGTAAATGTGACAGTCACTGACCAACGTCCAGCGCGCGTCGCCTTGACCGCATCGGGCATGGAGAATTGACCGGCACTCGGCACCTTCACCGATTGGCTAGAAAAGACTGGTTTTCCAGTTGTTGCGTCAGGCTGGTCAGAGACATCGAAGCGCAGCGTGCCTGGCTGCACACTCCCCTTCAATACAGCGGATGCTTTGATGGCTGTCTTGCCGACCTTCCCTTCACGCGGGGTGGATGTCACCTCAAGCACTGCACCGTTGACGCTCGCGGTTGCAGGAAGTTTATTAAACGCTGTTGAGAGAGTTGTGCTCGTGGTGCCAGGCGGATCGCCTTTGTCCTTCGACGATGAACTGCATCCGTTGATGAAAAGCATGACCGTAAACAAAACGCATGCGCGGCTGAGGGTTGACCGGAGCCCGCGTTGGCCCGTGTTGCGAGTAGAAATTTGCTTATCCATTCTCTGGCTCCCTAAACACTTTGAGGAAATTTGGTCTCGAAACAACGGGTCAAGAATTAACCCCTGGTTAGCGCCTGACAAACTCTGCAGTTACCACCAAAACTTAACAGCAGGTAAAACGATTGCTAGTCACACTCCATCAATCGTCGTTGACGATGGTGATAACTCCCGTGGAGCGGGAGACCGTCGCTCCGGTCACTGCCCCAAGCGTCACCCAGACGTACTCATCCAATTCTTGGCGCGACTCTCCGTAGATTGGAATCGATAGCGTCCTCGAAGTCGCAGCGCCAGTGAACGTCACAACCCCAGATAGCACCCCGCCGAAGTCGTTCCCCGCAGCCGAGGTGCTCCCCCAGTCGGCGCCCACTCCAGCGATCGACCATGGAATCGATACGACAGCGGTCCCCGGCGCTGCCGAGATCGTCAGCTTCACCTGCACGATCCGCGTACCTGCGTTACCCTCAACCACTGTCGCATCTCCGATGCCAACGCGCAGACCAGAGGCCTCGTCCTCGTCATCGATCGTCCCAGTTGCGCGGTCACGACCCAGGGAGTAGCCGCCGGTAACTCCTGTCAACTCGAGTGCGAACGTCTCGTCAGCCTCGGGCGTCGTATCGCTATAGATGGTCGCATTCACGTAGAGGACCGTGCGCGACTCGCCGCCGGTCACAGCCGTGAACGTGAGCTTCCCCGAACCGGTCTTAACGTCAACCCCTGCCGCGGGCTTGAGCGCACCGGTCGCCGAGCCACCCACGATCCGGTAGTTAACGACTACCGGTGCAGTGGCCGCCTGGGAGAGTGTCACTGGGAAAGTCACAATGCGCGTCCCGAAATCACCCTCGACGACAAGGGCGTCGCCCACCGAGACCGTCGATGCAGCAGCAGCGGCCGGCCCCTCGCCATCGTCGTCGATGATCGTTACCGTACCGACCGAACGCGTTGCCTCAGCGCCGGTAATCGCTCCGAGCGTCACCTCTACCGCCTCGTCACCCTCTGGCCGCACGTCGCCGTAGATCGGAACAGAGAGCGTCGCCGACGTAGCGCCACCGGTGAAGTTAAGCGTGCCGCTTGCTAATCCGCCGAAGTCGTTGCCGCGCGCCTCGCTCTTTCCCCAGTCCGCACCTATACCAGCGACCGTGTATGGGACGGTGACTACAGCAGTACCGGGTACGTCTGAGAGAGTGACCTTCACCTGAGCACTGCGAAGTCCTGCGTCGCCCTCGACGATAGATGTGTCGCTGATGCCGACCCGGAGACCGGCTCCTTGGTCGTCGTTGAGAATTGTGCCCACCGCGCGGTCGCGCCCGAGGGCGAATCCGCCTACCGGTTGCGAGAGAACAATTGAGAACGTTTCGTCCAACTCGGTAGCGACATCCGCGTAAATGGTTGCGTCCACGTAAGCGATTGTTCCTGTTTCGCCTTTACCGCTCGGCGTGAACTTAAGAGTTCCCGTTCCGATCTTGCCGTCGACGCCGCCGCCCGGCTTTGCTGCGAGGGAGGCGGTGTCACCCTGCAGTGTGTAGCCGACTGTTAGGGGAACGGAGGATGCCCTCGAGAGCGTTACCGGGAAGGAGATAGTTCGCGTTCCGCTGTCTCCCTCGACCACTGAAGCGTCCCCCACCGAGATCACCGGCGCCGGAGCGACGTCGTCGGTCGAGGGCGAGGTCGGCCCCGCTCCGATGCGGTTTATCGCTACTACCGAGAATGTGTACGCCGCCGCGTTGCGGAGGTTCCGCACGCTGCAGGAAAAGGGCCCTGAGCTCCAGACGCAGCGTCGAGCGCCCGCGGCCAGCGCCGGCAGATCCCCGCCTCCTGGGATCGTGGTCGTCGTTGTACTCGAAGTCGAGGTCGTTGAAGTAGAGGTCGTAGAGGTCGAGGTAGAAGTCGAGGTACTGGTGGACGTAGAGGTCGACGTGGTGGAGAAGTTGTCGGTCGCCGATGGCGTCGCCACTACGACGTAGCGCGAAACCTCCGCACCTCCATCGCTGCTCGGAGCCGCCCATGTGACAACGACTCGCCCATCCGCTGCGACGGTTGAGATGATCGTTGGGACTCCGGGCGCACCGACTGGAGTTACATCCTCTGAATCAGCAGACGGCGAACCTTGGCCGATGACATTGGTTGCTCGCACTGTAAACCGGTACGGGACACCGTTTGTCAGACCGCCTACAGAGCAGGAGGTCTCCGCAGTCGAGCAGTTCCAGCCCCCCGTCTCCGTGGTCACGGTGTAGCCCGTGATGGGGGAACCCCCGTCAGAGCTCGGCGCCGACCACGACACTGTCACATACCCATCTGCTGCGACCACGCCGGTGATCGTCGGGGCACTCGGGGTTCCCAGCGCGCTCATCGGCGTGGCCACATCGGAGACTCCGGAGGCTGCACCGGAACCAGCGCTGTTGGTTGCCGTTAGGGAGAAGGTGTAAGGCGAGCCGTTCGTGAGGCCCGTCACTGCGCAGGATGTCGAGGCGGACTCGCAGGTCAGGGCTCCCGGTGCGGCCGTTACCGTGTATTTCGTGATCGCCGCTCCACCATCGGAGGCGGGCGCCGACCACGACACCGTCACCTGACCATCGCCCGAGACCGTCGAGGTGATCGCTGGGGCACCAGGCACAGTTGCCGGTGTAACAGAGTCGGAGGTTGCCGAGCTAGCACCGATGCCTATTGCGTTCGTCGCCGTGACGCTTAACGTGTAGGGCGTACCGTTACTAAGACCGGTCACCGCACAGGACGTCGTCGCAGACTCACAGGTCAGGCCTCCGGGTGCTGCGGTGACTGTGTACTTCGTGACCGCCGACCCCCGGTCATCAGCCGGCGACCATGAGACCGTGACCTGAGCATTACCTGCGATCGTCGAGAGGATCGCTGGCGCACCGGGGAGGCCCGCAGGCGTAACTGCATCTGAAGGCTCCGATACTCCACTGCTACCGGCCGAGTTTGCCGCGGTAACGGTGAAGGTATACGACGTTCCATTCGTGAGGCTCGTGACCGTGCACGAACGGGCTGAGGTTTGACACGCGTAGCCACCGGGCGAAGAGGTCACTTCATAACCCGTGATCGCCGTGCCGCCGTTCCAGCCCGGAGCGGACCATGAGACGGCGACGCTGCCATCGCCGCCAATGACTCCCGTCACGATTGGAGCGTCCGGCACCGTCACAGGAGTAACCGCGCCGGAGATAGCGGAGGCATCGCTAGTGCCGATGCCGTTTGTGGCAGTCACCGAGAACGTATACGCACCGCCATTGGTGAGACCGGTCACCACGCATGAAGTTAAAGCAGCCGCGCAGGTGAGGCCTCCTGGATCAGAGGTCACCGTGTAGCCCGTTATCGGCGAACCTCCATCCGAGGCCGGCGCAGACCAAGATACCGTCACTCGGCCATCCCCCGCCTCCAACGATGTGATCGTCGGAGCACCGGGCACCGTCGCAATCTGCGGCGCGACAGGCGTCACTGCGTTCGATGCGACAGAAGAAGCGCCCGTTCCAACTGCGTTCGTGGCGGTCACCGTGAATGAGTACGCGACACCATTGGTGAGCCCGGTCACCAGACACGACGTCGAGGCCGAGGTGCAGCCATGCCCGGCGCCATCACTCACCGTGTAGCCCGTTATCGGTGATCCACCGTTCGAGGCCGGCGCAGACCATGAAACCGTCGCTACACCGTTGCCCGCGACCGCTGAGATATCGGTCGGGGCGCCAGGCACTGTTGCAGGGGCCACCGGCGTGACCGAGTCCGAAGCCGCAGAGGGTTCACCGCGTCCGATCGCGTTACCTGCGCTCACCGTGAAGGAGTACGGCGTGCCATTCAAAAGATTCTCGACCACACATGATGTGGAGGGGGTATTGCAGGCGTGTCCTAGACCGTCGGTCACCGAGTACGTGGTGATGGGCGAACCACCGTCTGAAGACGGGGCCGTCCACGACACCGTAACCTGGCCATCGCCCGCCACCACCGAGGTGATCGTCGGCGCACCCGGCACAGTCAACGGCGCCACGGGGGTCGCCGAGTCCGAGACCGCAGAAGATGCACCCGTACCGACCGCATTCGTCGCCGTCACCGCGAACGAGTAAGACGTGCCGTTGCTTAGACCGGTAACTGAGCACGACGTCGACGCCGCAGCGCATGTGATCCCCTCTGGATCAGAGGTCACCGTATAGCCCGTAATTGGCGAACCACCGTCTGAAGATGGGGCCGACCACGACACCGTGACGAGGCCGTTGCCAGCAACCACCGACGTGATCGTCGGCGCACCCGGAACCGTTGAAGGCGTTGCCGGGGTCGCCGAGTCCGAGACCGCAGAAGATGTACCCGTACCGACCGCATTCGTCGCCGTCACCGTGAACGAGTAAGACGTGCCGTTCGAGAGACCCTCCACCACACACGACATCGACGCGGACTCGCATGTAAGACCGGCTGGATCAGAGGTCACCGTGTAGCCCGTTATCGGCGAACCACCGTCAGAGACCGGCGCCGACCATGACACGGTAACGACACCGTTGCCTGCTGACACTGACGCGATCGTCGGAGCACCAGGCACGGTCGCTAGAGGCGCCAACGGGGTTACCTCGGCGGATGCGACGGAGGGCGAACCCGTGCCCGCCGCGTTTGTAGCAGTCACGCTGAATGTGTACGGCGTCGTAGCGTCAAGGCCGGTAACCACACACGACGACGAAGCGGATGTGCATGTGCGACCGCCCGGCGCGGCCGTTACCGTGTAGCCCGTTATCGGCGAACCACCTTCAGAGACCATGGTTGACCATGAGACGGTGACCTGACCCACCCCGGCGACGACCGACTCAATCGAGCTCACACCGGGAACTGTCAACGGCGTCACCGGCTCCGAGGATGCAGAGGATGCACCAGTACCGACCGAGTTCGTTGCAGTTACTGTGAACGTATAGGCCGTGCCATTATTCAGACCGGTCACCACACACGATGTCGATGCCGATGCACAAGTCCGCCCGCCTGGAGAGGCAGTCGCCGTGAAGCCCGTGACCGGTGATCCACCGTTGGAGGCCGGCGCCGACCATGACACCGTGACCTGGCTATTGCCCGCCACCACCGAATTGATACCCGGCGCACCCGGAACCGTCGAAGGCGTGGCCGGCGTCACCGATTCGGAGGATGCAGAGGCTGCACCGGTACCGACCGAGTTCGTTGCAGTTACTGCGAACGTATAGGCCGTGCCATTACTCAGACCGGTCACCACACACGATGTCGATGCCGATGCACAAGTGCGCCCGCCTGGAGAGGCAGTCGCCGTGAAGCCCGTGACCGGTGATCCACCGTTGGAGGCCGGCGCCGACCATGACACCGTAACCTGGCCATCGCCCCCGACCACCGAATTGATCGTCGGAGCACCCGGTACCGTCGCCGCGACACCTGGGATCACGGGGTCCGAGAAGCTCTCGATGTCGTTGACCGGGTCGGGGCTCGAATATCCATCGTCGTTATACGCGTAGACGAAGAAGCGGTACGAAGCCCCGTTCGTGAGGCCTGTGATCGTGCAGGTCCGCTCATAGGTGCTGCACGACATACTTCCGTCAATACCGCTCGCGAAGCCGTATGCGTAGTAGCCCGTGATCGCACTACCACCGTCGGACGTCGGTGCAGCCCACGACAAGGTGACTTGGTTATTGCCGGGCACTACTGACGTAAAGACAGGTGTTGTCGGCGGGCCATACGGCTGAACGTAGGCCGGAGCCGAAGCGGGGCCTGTGCCCACGCCGTTCGTAGCGGTGGCCGTCGCCGCGTATCGAACACCGTTGGTCAAGCCCGTCACAGCGCACGAAAGCGATGCACCTGTTGAGCAGAAGGCGCCACCGGGGCTCAGCGTCACCGTGTAGTTCGTAATGGGCGACCCGCCGTCGAATGGCGAGGCAGCCAGATTGAAGTCCGCCGCAGCGTCACGCGACCACGTGGAGTCGATCGTCGGAGCGCCCGGGTAGCCCACCTTGACGGCAGCTGACGCCTCGGAACTGTTCCCGGTGCCGATGGCGTTCGTCGCCGTCACCGCGAAGGTATAGGAGTGCCCATTCGTGAGGCTAGAGACGACGATCGGGCTCGATGCACCTGTAGCGATCTGACCACCGGCCGCGGGGTCGGTCAGGTCCGTTGCGGTAACCGTGTACCCCGAGATGGCCACGCCGCCGTCCGATAGCGGCGCCACGAACGCCACCGATGCGGAGCCGGAGCCAGGAGTGGCGACCGGGGGGGCGCCATTTATGCCGCGCGGCGCACCTGGCGCCGTCCCAATGAGAACCGCGGCCGATGGGGCTGAGGCTTCGCTCTGACCAATCGCGTTATTCGCGCGAACTGTGAATGTGTAACGATCGCCGTTCGTCAGCCCCGTTACCACGAGCGACCCCAGCGCTCCGGTGGTGTACTGGCCACCGCGGGACGGCGCGTCGAGATCGGTAGCGACAACCGTGTAGTCGATCACCGGGAAGTCGACTGCTGTTGAACCCGTGAAGACCACCGTCGCGCGAGCATCGCCTCGGGTCACGCTCGTAAGCGCAGGCGTGCTCGGCACAACGTATGCGATGGTCGTGTTGGAGTTGACAGGCGACGCACTCCCCCACCCGGCGGAGTTCTCGGCGGCGACGGTGAACCCGTAGGTGCTTCCGGCGCGCAGCCCGCTCACGGTGATCGGGCTTGCAGTGCCAGTGGCAGTAAAGGTCTCGCCGGTGGTCTGGTCGGTCGCGGTTGCTCGGTAACGGTCGATGGTCGCGCCGCCATTGCTGCTCGGAGCCGTGAAGGAAACATCTGCGCTGAGTCCGCTAGACCCCGCAGTTCCGGTCGCGCTTACTGAGGTGGGAGCACCCGGTGTGGAGATCGTTGCTTGGGGCGTGACTTCGTTGCTCACAACCTCGGATCCGTCAAGGAATGGCGAACTCGAGCCAGCAGCGTTGGTGGCCACGACCCTGAATCGATACGACGTGCCGTTCGAGAGACCGGTGACGGTGCAACTCGTCTCCGTCGTCGTGGTGCAGGTCTCGGGGGGCGTTGACGAACTCGAGACCGTGTAGCTGAGGATCGCTGCTCCGCCGTCATCGGTCGGGGCATTCCAGGATACGACCGCCGCACCATCACCGGCCGCGGCCGTTGGGTTCGTTGGCGTCGAGGGCGCGCGAGCGGCCACGATCGAGCCTGTCGTGCCCGCCGCACCGGTCCCAACATTGTTAGTGGCCCGCACGGTGAAGGTGTAGGCATCGCCAATCGTGAGGCCTGACATCACGACCCCGTTGGTCGAGGTGGTCTCGACGTTCTGGCCCCCACGGATGAACGCCGTCTGGTCAACCGCGCGAATTGTGTATTTCGTGATCGCAGATCCGTTCGCAGGGGGCGCGGTGAACGACACGGTGATCTTGCCGGGCTCACCGGAGACAAGGGACGCGACTACCGACGTAGGCTCGCCAGGCACACCCGCCGGCACAATCTCATTCGAGACTGAGGAGCCTGCCGAGGTACCGACCCCGTTTGTCGCCGTCACAGTGAAGGTATACGTGTCACCGTTTGTGAGGCCCTCGACGAAGATCGGGCTCGTGCTTCCGGTTGCGGTCTGGGCACCGCGCGTCGCGTCGGTCAGATCGGTCGCCGTGACGGTGTATCCCGTGACGACCGCACCGTTGGATGACCCCGGGACGAATGAAATAGAGGCGCCAGCATTACGACGCCCGGCGACAACCGTTACAGGGGCCTCCGGCGCGTCGACCGGCGTGACTGGAGCGGCGGGGGCACCGGGGTCCCCTGTTGATACCGCCGTACGGGCAACAACCGCAACCGCATACGAATCACCGTTGCGCAGACCCGTAACGGTGATTGGGCCGTCGGCGCTCTCCGCTGTTCTCGGCGTCTCGTTCGGCCGGGTCCGGTTCGTAGCGGTGACGCGGTATCCGGTGATTGTGAGCCCACCGTCGGTCGTGGGAGCACCGAAGTCCGCGATGATCGATGCAGCTGCCGGTGTCGCCGTTACGTCGATTGGGGCGCTCGGACGCGGTGCAGGGGTGACGGCCTCAGACGTTTCGGACGTCGCGCTCGTGCCGGCGCTGTTGGTCGCGGTGACCGTGAACGTGTACGGCTGCAGGTTGGTAAGCCCATCGAAGTCGCAGGCCGTGCTCTGGGTCTCGCAGGTCAAACCACCCGGGGCTGCCGTCACCGTGTAGCTCGAGACCGGGGCGCCGTTCGCGATCGAGGCGTCAAATCGCACCGTCGCCGTCGCGTCGCCAGCGGTGACTACTAGCCCGCTCGGGGCCGTCGGGACGCCACTTGGGGTAACCAAGCCCGATGTCGCGGCCGTTGAGGTTCCGGATGTTGATGCTGCGACGACGCTGAATCGGTAATCGTCACCGTTGGTCAGGCCCGTCACCGTGATCGGGCTCGCAGCAGCGCTGACGACCTGCCCGCCGCCGTTCGCATCGGTGAGGTCGACCGCAGTAACGGTGTATCCGGTGATCGGCGAACCGTTCGCGGATGCAGGCGGGAACGACACGACCGCTGAGCGATCGCCTGCGACCGCGTCGACCCGTCCGGGGGCCGACGGAATACCGGCCGGCACAATGCTCTCAGACGGTTCGGAGGCAGCGCTCGAGCCGCGACTGTTGGTGGCGGTAGCAGTGAAGATGTACTCGTGGCCGTTGGTCAGGCCCGAAAGAATCGGCGGGTCAACATACGAGGAGAACGCCTCGGCGGGCCACGTGGCTGTCTGGCTCCCGGCCGGATCGGTCTGGTCCTGTGCGGTCACGGTCACACTGCTGACCGCGAACCCATGGTTGTCCGGTGACGCGCCTACCCGAACCGTCGCCGAACCGTCACCGGGCGTCGCCTCGACCGAGATCGGCGCGTCCGGAGGCGCACCCGGAGTCGCCGGGATGATGCTGATGGCGCCGGCGCCGACCGCGTTGGTCGGGTAGACCGCGAGGTAGTACTGCCTGGCGTTCTGGAGCCCTGTCATGGTGAGCGGGCTGCTCGCGCCCGAGACCGATGGCGCCCCCAAAGATGCGAGCAGCGCGCCGCACGTCATCGAACCGCACCCTGCAGGATCCCATGCGCCGTCGATCGCTACGACGGTATAACCAGTGATCGGCGCACCACCATCAAACGCCGGAGCAGCGAAAGAGACCGTAACTGCTTGGTCGGCCGTTGATGCTTCGAGGTCTAGCGGGGCGCCGGGGCTCCCGGCCGGAGTGATGGCGGCGGAGCGGTTGGACTCGGCACTCGTCTTTCCGGCCCCATTGGTGGCCGTGACGCTGAAGGTATACGACCGGCCGTTCTCAAGGCCGGGCACAACGACCGCGCCGAGGTCATCGCGGGTCACGACCTTGGCGGCGACTCCTGGCGTGCGCGTATCCCACGCAGTCACGGTGTACCTGGCGATGAATGTGCCACCCGTGAGGGTCGGTGCCCCGAACGTCACTCTCGCCGAGCCGGAGCTTGGCGTTGCGACGACGGCAGTCGGAGGAAGCGGCACATTGGCGACGACCCCGCTGGACTGTGAGGAACCTTGTGCGTTCGTCGTCGTCACCGAGACCGTATATGCGTGCCCTGGAACTAGACCCGTCAATGTGACCGGGCTCTGGGCCGCAGCGACGATCTGGGTCCCGGACGCATCGGTGCTGTCGGTCAACAGGACCGTGAATCCGGTGATCGGCGAGCCGTTGTCCGCGGGCGTCGGCCAGGAGACCTCCGCCGAGGTGCCACTAGACGTCACCGTAATCGGCTCCGCTGAAAGGGGCGGGCCCGCCGGGACGATCGTGTTGGACTGGCTCGATGCGCGGCTCGGCCCGAATGCGTTGATGGCGACCGCGGTAAACGCGTACTCCGCGCCCAGCACCAGGCCATCGATGCGGAGCCCGTTCTGCGCTAGATACTGCGGCGTGATCTCGACGGTCTGCCCTCCCCGAGTCGGGTCGGTCAGGTCGAGTGCGGTCACCGCATACCCGGTGATCGGCGATCCGCGATCGCCCTGCGGCGTGAGGAAGATCTGCGCCCCGCCGCCGGTGATAAACCCGAAGCGGGCCGAGGCCGTGACCCGCGGCGCCTCGGGCACGACACGCACCAATACGGGCGCGGTGGCGACGCTGGCAGGACCCGTTCCCAACGCGTTGGTCGCGGTGACAGTAAACGTGTACTCGTCCTCAGGGGTGAGCCCCGAGACCACGATCGGCGAGACGAAGCCGGGCGTGGTGATCGGGGCTAGGTCCTCGGTCAGATTTGTCGCGGTGACGGCGTATCTGGTGATCGGCGAGCCGTTCGCGTTCGGGGAGCTGAACTGCACCGACGCCGTCGTGCCGCTCGGCGTCGCCACAACGCTGCTCGGGGCGCCCGGGACCAACCCGACGATCATCTCGAGAGGCTCGGAGACTGCGCTCGTGAGGCCCGACGCATTCGTAGCGGTAACCCTGACGATATAACGGTGCCCGTTGGTCAGATCTGTGACGGTGATCGGGCTGCTCGCTCCAGTCCACGTGCCGGTGAAAGTTCCGGATGGCATGCTGTACTGGGCGTCCATCGTGGCGTTGTTCGCCGTGACGGTGTACCCGGTGATCGGGGCGTTGCCATCGAATGCCGGAGGGGTAAATGCGATGGACGCGGTGCTCTTCAGATAGGTAGCGGCGCTCAGCGCCACGGTGGCGCGCACTCCGGACACAGCACTCGGCGCGACAACTGGGGGCGGCTGGACCGCCGGGACTACCGGCTCACTCGACGCGGACCCGCCCACACCGACACGGTTAGAGGCCACGACCGTGATGATGTAGGGCGTTCCGTTCGCGAGACCATCGATGGTGCAGCCCAGAGACGTCGTCTGGCACGAGGCTCCACCCGGTGCAGCTGTTGCGGTATAGGTAACGACGTCAAAGCCGTTATCGACCGGTGCACCCCAGACAACCCCCGCGGCCCCGTCCAATGGTCGCGCCTGCACGCTGGTCGGGGGACCCGGTATGGAGATGGGCGTGACGTCATTCGAGTAGAACAAGTACGGACCGGTACCCATCCGGTTCGTAGCGGCAACCTGGAAGTAGTAGCTCCTCCCGGGGATGAGACCGGTGACCGTGATCGGGCTCGACGCTCCCGTCGCGAGCACCGCATCCTCAGCAGCGCAGCCATAGCAATTCCCCGTGATCGTGTAACCGGAGATCGGGGCTCCTCCGTCATCCCCCGGAGCGTCGAAAGCCACCGACGCGCTGGCGTTGCCGGCCGTGGCGACGGGGAGGGTTATCCACCCTGGTGTGGTTGCCGGAGTCAGCGCGCTCGATGGCGTCGAGTCGGGGCCCATGCCGCGATCGTTGCGTGCCGAGACGACGAACGTGTACGCGACCCCGTTCACCATGTTGTAGAAAGTGCAGACGAGTGCCGTGGTCGTGCACGTCTGGTCCCCGGGCGAGGCCGTAACGAGATAAGCCGTGATCTCGGCTCCCCCGTCGGAGCTCGGCTGCGACCATGACACACTGACGCTCCGGTATGAGGACTGCTCTGCGGCGACGGCGGTCGGCGCGCCCGGAGAGGTCACCGGTGTGACCGCATCGGAGCTCGCTGGAGTCCCGGTGCCGATCCTGTTGGTGGCGGTAACCGAGAATGTGTACGCGACTCCGTTGGTCAGCCCAGATATCTCGCAGGTCTGAGGCCCGGAGACCCACGAGCAGTTTCGCCCGCCGGGCGATGCGGTTACCAAGTACCCGGTGATGATCGCGCCGTTGGGCACCGCGTTGAAGCTCACGATCGCGGCGCCGTCGCCGGCGGTCGCAGCAACGGACGGCGCGTCCGGCAGTGCTGCGGTGTTCAACACGGAGGTCGATGCGGATGGCGCACTCGACCCCGCGGCGTTCACCGCACGCACAGAGAACGTGTAGTCGTCGCCCTGCACAAGGTCGCGCACGTCGAATCCGCCGCTAGCGCAACCGCCATATCCCTCACTAGATCCGGTCTGTCCGCCGAAGGACGGGTTCGTGATATCGGTAGCGGTCACGATGTAACCGGTGATAGCGGACCCGCCGTTGGAGACCGGAGCAGTAAAGGCCACACAGGCCCAAGTGGGTCCGGACCCGACGACCTCCAGAGCCGTTGGCGCGTTCGGGGCGACATCCGGCGGGGTGAAGCCGTTGGTGCAACCGCCACTCGCCAACGCGCCCGTGCCCACGCCGTTGGTCGCGGTAGCGGTGATGCAGTATCCCCGGCCGGTCGTCGATTGACCGAGATCAACCACGATCGGACTCGATGCCCCGTCTGTGCTTACCGAGACGTTGGAGGAATACTCGCGAACTGTGACGGTGTAGTTAACGACAGGCGAGCCGTTCGAGAATGCATCCGCGAAGGCCACGCTGAACGAACTTGCGAGCGGCGTCGCTACGACGCCGACGGGCATACCGGGCATACCAGCAGGTACGACCGCCTCCGTCCACGCCGAGAACGCACCTTTACCTACCGCGTTGGTGGCTGCGACCGAGAAGCGATACTGGTGCCCATTGACGAGGCCGCTGACCCAGTGACTCGGGTCCAGCGGAGTGATCTGGCGGAGGGCCTCGGACCCGGCGGTGAGGTCATCGACCTTGACCTGATAATCACTGATCGTGCTGCCGTTGTTTGCGGGCGTCGCGAACACTAGGCGTACCGAGGCATCGGAGCGGATGGCCGAGACACCGACGGGCTGGGCGGGCACCCCGACCGGCACCGCGTTCGGGTCGATGTCGGACCACGACCGATCGGATGTGCCGAGGGCGTTCGTTGCGGTGACTTCGATGCGATAACTCACGCCGTTGGTCAGTCCGGTGACAACGATCGGACTCGCTGACCCCGAGACGACCTTACAGCCCGAGGGCAGGGGCGTCGACGAGCAGACCGCGCCGCCGGAACCGGCCGTCACGGTGTACCCGGTGATGGCTGAGCCGTTTGCGGCGGGCGCATCGAAGCGCACCTCGACCGCACCGTCGAGCGCAAGGTTGATGATTCCTTCCGGCGCATCGGGGCGAGCCGCCGGCACAATCGAGGTCGCCAGTGATTCCTCACTAGTACCGAGCGCACTCGTGGCAGTGACTGTGAAGCTGTAGGTAGTTCCTGGGTTCAGACCACTCACCGTTGCGGACTCGTCGGTGGTCCCCTGGCTAAGGCTGGAACCGTCGCTCCCGCGCGCTATTACCGTGTACCCGGTGATGGTGGAGCCATTCTGAGCGGGTCGGGTCCAAGAGACGTAAACCGCCGTGGAGCTCGCCGCGGTTACTACGAGACTGGTCGGCGGAGCCGGCGGCCCCACGGGGGTAGCCAGAGCCTGATCGGATACAGCACTCACACCCACGGCGTTCCTCGCCGTGACGGTGATCTGATAAGAGGTGCCATTGGCGAGTCCGGTAATGCGGCAGTATGTGACCGTTGAGGCACACGAGCCGATCACGCCCGCACTGGTGCTTGCAACCGAGCGGTAGCCCGTGATCGCCGATCCGTTGGCCGCAGCGGCGTCGAAGTTGACGTCGACGAACCCGTTGCCTGCCGTTGTCGTCAGCCCCGTGGGCCGACCCGGGAGTCCGACCGCAACCACCGGCTCGGACGTACCCGCTGCGCCCGTTCCGGCGAGGTTCACGGCACGCACTTGGAACGTGTACTCATCACCAGGCGTCAGACCAGAAATAACGAGCGGTCCATCCGGCCCGGTTACCGTCTGCCCCCCGGCCTCGGCGTTCGTCGTGTCGGTAGCGGTCACCGTGTAGCGGGTAACGGCTGAACCACCGTCGTCTGCAGGGGCATCGAATCCCACCGTCGCGTATCGGTCCCCGAGCGTCACCCCGGTGACGGCAGGAGCGCCCGGCACCGTCATCGGGACCGCCACATTCGATGAAACGGAGGTCGCGCTTGTTGCGGCGGCGTTGGTCGCGGTGACCGTGAAGCTATACCTATGTCCGTTCGTCAGACCCAGAACAACGACCGGGCTCGCAGCGCCTGTGGCTAATTGGCCGCCATCGGCCGGGGTCGTCAGGTCGCTCGCAACGACCGTGTACCCAGTGATCACAGCTCCGTTGGCGTCACCAGGGCTGAACGCCACAGAGGCTCGGGCGTTTCCGGCTGTGGCCGTGACGGCGGTCGGCGTCTCCGGGGCCCCGGCGGGCGTGACTGCGTTAGACCATGCAGACACGGCCCCGGATCCGGCAACGTTGATCGCGACAACGCGGAACGAATACGCAGTGCCGTTGGTGAGGCCGATGAACGTGCACGACGTCGACCCACCGGTCAGCACAACCGCGCTGCAAACAGGAGGGACAACGGTCGACGGCGATGCGGTCACGGCGTAGCCGGTCAGCGCCGCTCCTCCGGTCGAGGCGGGCGCGCTCCATGTGATCGTGGCAGCACGGTCACCACGGGTTGCAGCGACTTGCGTCGGTGCCCCCGGGACGCCGAAGGGTGTTACCACGCCGGACTCGAGCGACGCGGCACCGGAACCCGCCCAGTTCACGGCGCGGACCGTGAAGCTGTAAGGCGCACCGTTTGTTAGGCCCGAGACCGAGCAGGATGTCGGGCCCGAGACCCACGTACAGGTCCCCCCATCGGGCGAGGACGTGACCGTGTAACCGGTCACCGCAGCGCCGCCGTTCACGGCAGGGGGCGTCCAATTGACGCCTACGGTCCCTGATGCGCTCGTCGTCGCGCCGACCTGCGTCGGGGCGCCGGGGACCGTGGCCGGCGTGACAGCGTTCGACGATCCCGACGCCACACTGGTGCCGATAGCGTTTGTTGCGGTGACAACGAACGTGTAGCGATGGCCGTTCACAAGACCGGGTACCGTGATTGGGCTTGCGGCGCCGGTGGCGACCTGCCCACCGCTCGTCGGCACATCGAGGTCGGTGGCGGTGACGGTGTACCCGGTGGTCGCCTCAGCGGAACCGGATTGAGTCAGAGCGAGTTCGCGTGCGACATCGACAGCAAACGCGACCGATGCCGACCCGATGCCGCGGGTCGCGATCGGTGTGCCCGGCGCGACCGGCACAGATCCGATAGCTACCGCGTTGGATGCGCTTGATTCGGGGCCGTCGCCTGCGGCATTGCGCGCCCGAACCGTGAAGGTATAGCTGCGTCCGGTTGTCAACTCGTTCACCACAATCGGGCTCACTGTCCCATAAGCCGCTCGGGTGTTCGCCGGCGAGAGAACGTCGGTCGCCACGACCTCGAACCTCGTGATCGGCGATCCGCCTGAGTTCGCGGGCGCAGCGAACGCCACTGATACCGAGCTCGATCCGGGTGCACCGTTCGCCACAACAGCGGTGGGCGCTCCCGGCGTCGCGTACGCGACGATCGGGTCCGATGGCACCGAGGCCGATCCGGTTCCCGCGTCGTTGCGAGCCGCGACGGTAAACGTGTAGGCGGTACTTGGGTCGAGACCCGTGATGGTGCATGTGATGCCGGCCGAGTTCAGGTCCGCATCCGAGACCGGGCACGACGGTGGAGCAGCGAGCGCTGGGGTCGTCGCCACCGTGTACCCGGTGAGTGAGAGTCCTCCGGTAGATGTCGGCGGGTTCCAGATGAGGAGCACCTGACCGGAGCCCGAACGGGAGGCGACCGGCTTCGCTGGAGCGCTCGGGGCCACACCGAGGGTCAACGGCCCGGCAGTAACCGACTCCGGCCCCGTACCGACGGCATTGACCGCCTGGATCCGGAACTCGTAAGTGGAGCCGCCCTCGAGACCGCCGATCGGCGAGGTACCGTCCCACGCACGCTGCTCGAGAGCTCGCCCCGGTGTGCTTATGTTGACCAAGTATCCGGTGATCGAGGCGCCGTTACCACTCGGAGCGGAGAACGTGATGCCGACACTGGTGGTTCCGGCTCGCGTGAGAACAAGGGTAGTCGGTCTTCCGGGCAGCCCGGCCGGCACGATCAAATTCGACGGCTCTGATGTAGGACCGGTACCAAATTTGTTCGTCGCCGCGACACGGAATCGGTACGAGACGCCATTCGTCAGACCAGTTACCGTGCAGCCGCTCCCGCCCGTCGTGCACGTCTGTCCACCCGGCGCTGCGGTGACGACATACCCCGTGATCGGGCTGCCGTTGCCAGCAGCCGGCGTGAAGGTGACGGAGGCCTGACCGTCTCCGCGCACCGCAACCGGCGTGCCAGGTGCGCTCGGGGCGCTGCCGGGTGTCTCGTAGGTGACGTCGCGCTCGGCGGCGCCGCTGGCCCCAGCAGCGTTCGTCGCCGCGACCTCGAACCTGTATCTCCGACCGTTGGTCAGCCCGGGCACTGTGAACGAGGTAGCGGAGGTCTGCCACGTCGAGAACGCCACCGTTGTGCTGACATCGACATCGAAGACCCGCACCGTGTATCCCGTGATCGCAGCGCCGTTGGCTATGCCGGAGTACGTCAGCGCCACCGAAGCATTCCGGGGCGTGGCGGTGAGCCCGGTGACCTCGGGAAGAGCGATGGGGATCACAGCTGGAGTCGCCCCAGAGAGATCGCTCGTACCAACCTCGCTGCTTGAGCGAACGCGGAACGTATAGCGATCACCGATTGTGAGCCCGGTCATCGCGAAGGAACAGTTCGGGCCGGTCTCCTGAATCGTCCCGGGATTGTCCGCGTTCGTGGCGACCACCGTGTACGAGGTGATGCGTGCTCCGCCGTCATCAGCGGGTGCGTTGCAGGTGACGTCGATTGCGCCGGAGTACAAGGGGCTTCGCCCGAGCACTCTCGCTGCAGAGACGTTCGTGGGCACGCCTGGCGGGCCGGCAATTAAGAGCGCTGATGACTGCGCAGGGCCGCTGGGGCCGAATTCGGTCACGGCCGTAACCGTGAAGATGTAGTTCTGACCGTTCGTCAGACCCGGGACGACGACCGGGCTCATCGCGCCCGTTGCGATGATCGGAGCGCCGGAGGCGCCGACGCCGGAATAGAGATAGGCACGCACGACGTAGCCGGTGATGGGCGATCCACCGGAAGATGAAGCCTCGAACGCCACCGCGGCAGTACCAGAACCACCACGCGCTGCTGAGACGTTTTCGGGTCGGCTCGGCGGGCCCCGGGGCCGGACGGGAGCCGATGCGTCGGAGGTATTCGCGTCGCCGTTCTCGTAGAGCACGGTGACGGTAAACCGGTAGTCGTCGCCGTTGCGCAGGCCGGAGATCGCGATCTCTGTGCGAGTACGCCCACCGGTCGCGCTCTGGCCACCCTGCGCGGGGCTCGAGACATCGATTGCATCCACCCGATACCCCGTGACCGGCGAACCGTTCGGGGCCGCGGGCAGGAACCGCACGATTGCGGAGCCGTTACCAGGCGTGGCCACGACACCGGTCGGCACGGTCGTGAGCCCGGAGGTGTTTACGAGCGGATCTGTGTAGGCAGACAACAGGCTGTTCCCCAACAGGTTCCGCGACGTTGCGGTGAAGGTATACGCCTCGCCAAGCACG
>Ga0209086_10001638_pt1 | contig 18148 bp, 15 predicted proteins | sample M_130207_XF_Meta_FD_187312 | JGI IMG/M metagenome (GOLD analysis project Ga0209086, IMG submission 187312) | Freshwater microbial communities from Lake Montjoie, Canada to study carbon cycling - M_130207_XF_MetaG (SPAdes) (version 2) | ecosystem: Environmental > Aquatic > Freshwater > Lake... | reverse complement strand
TGGTTTCGGCAATATTGTTTATGATTGTGGCCGCGTAGAGCGAGGCAAACGCAATCGCAAGCAGTAGACCTATAATGCTATATTTAAGCCAATCCGGTCGGCCTTGTTTTAAATAAGAGAGAGAGAGAGGCATCCAAAAGAGCGAGAGAAAGATAATGGCATATAAGGCTCGCATGATGCTGGTGGCTTGGGTGTGTTTAAGCGCTTGCGTGTTTGCCAGATAGCCTAAGACAATTAAAAAACCAAACGCAGCCAAAAACATTGAGCCGATATAATACGTTTTTAATGGGGATTTTATTCTTGCCCATAGTTTAGTTAAGTTTGACTCGTGTTGTTTGGCAAAGTAATAATAAGAATATAAAAGCAGCAGGCCCAATAGGCCTAAGAAAATAAAAGAGGAGAGATGAATAAATTTCATTTATATATATGAAATTTATTTTATAGTATGACTTCGTTTATAGTATATGACTTCGTTTATAGTATATGACTTCGTTTATAGTATATGACTTCGTTTATAGTATATGATACATATTATAGCATGCTCCAATTATCATGATTAAACGGCGCCATTTCTACCTGTGTTAATTTACTGCGCCAATAATTTACCTTCTCATCGAACTTCATTTCATTCACCGTTTTATTGTATAAAGGAGTTTCTCTCATCAATTCTGCTTCGTGTCGCGTAATACTCGGCTTCGGGCCATAACAATTCACCCCATATTTCATCCTAGGGTTATAGATGTAGCCACCATTAATACCCGGTCGTCCGCAATCTTTTTCATGACCTTTTATTTTCTGTAATTTATTCCATTTTTCTTGTTGGGTCGGAAATAGAGCCATCTGCTCATCTGACCACCCGTAACTACACCAATCGGCACCCTTATCGTATGCCTTACTCATATCCTCATAGGTGGCCAAGCGCGCCCCATAAGCTTTACAGACAGCTTTTGCATCATCGTATGTATACTTATTTTCAGGCAAATTGAACACCTGGTCATTTAAAACAATTTTAATGCCATCATCTTCTTCATCTGTGCCGTCGGTCGCATCATTCGGCTGTGAGCCAAATGTCGCACTTAAGGTCTGGAGGAGGTCTATACCAAAGATATAGGAAACGCCGTTTAATAAGAGTAAGACAATAAAAAGCAACCATAAAGTTGTTTCGGTAAAGACTTTAATCGCCGAAGCAGTACCATCATCATTATTCCCTAAAGAGGCAAAAATATGGTAATAGACAATAATTAAGGCAATGATACCGATTAATAACATTGGTTCAACGCCAATATATTTGTTCTTTAATTTACCAGCTATTTTATCCATTTCGGTTTGGGGTCCATCCATTTATATATATTACATATTTTTTGTTTTCTTCCTTATTTTTTTCGATAAAAGAGGCAATATGACCGCGGAGAGATGACCTCTTCCTCTTTTATTTCATTGACTAATGTATCATTAAAATCATACCATTTACCATTGGCGTTTTTAATATATGCCGTATAATGCCCGCCCTGCGCGCCACCCCCGTGATTACATACCCCAAATAAATCATAAACAAACGAACTCGCATTATACCCTTTGACATATTTGGAAAAATCCGCGTTATGTAAGGGAATCGTAATCATCGTATGGTTCTTTCGCGTATACCCATTCCAGCGCTTTAAATCAATAATCATGACATTGGGTAAACTCCAAAAGCTGATGCGGCGTTGGGCATTTTCTTTTGCCCCCGTCTTGTCGTTAAACCACGCGTTGCCATTGGCGGCCGATAAGGTTTCTGGCTCACAATAGAGGTCAAAACAATCATACAACGTAGGGGCAGACAATGTGGCCGCTTTCGCATCTGGCAAGGAGAGACTGAGGACCGAAAAAGGTTCAGGCATCGCGCTTAAGGTCTCGCCGGTTGAATTGGATATAATCTCGGACACATGAATGCCGTAGAAAATATTCAACATTTCCGAATATTCCTTTTTATACATATTTTTCATCATCGTGTAACAAATCGTGGCTAATTTATCTGTTTCTGTTTGCGTTTCGCCGTTGATTTGCATATCAACTTCACGCGCTAAAGCTGTATGAAAAGCATCAACCAAAAAAAGCAAAAATTCTTGGACATCATTTTGGTCGTTGCCAGTAAAGATGTCGCGTTTTTTGATGCTGGCAATTTTACGGATGGTTTTGACAAAGCCGTGCGGCGCGACTGTACAATTCATGCTCCACATGAGTTCCCGCAGTTTATCCCATTCGAGCAAAATAACCGAGTCGGGCAGTCGATTGAGTTTTTTCTTATAGTCGCCTTTTTTCAGAAACTCGTTTAATTCGTAGGTATGTGATAAGATTTGCATACATGAATTCAAATAACAGGTGTTGCCGACATTAGTTAGGCCGGTTAAACCGCGGTTCGCGTATTCATTGTAGAGAGATGTGGCCATTTTATTCATTTATAATGAATTGTATTTAAATATATTCTGTATAGCCAACGAGGTAATTATAAAAATATATTTATATAGTGTATATGAAAAAAACTGTTAAATTGCGAAGGCAACGCATACGCAAGCACCACACACGCAAGACTAAGCACCGCAAGACTAAGCACAGCAAGACTAAGCACCGCAAGACTAAGCACAGCAAGACTAAGCACAGCAAGACTAAGCACAGCAAGACTAAGCACAGCAAGACTAAGCACAGCAAGACTAAGCACAGCAAGACTAAGCACCGCATGTCTGGGGCTGGTCCTCCTGACATGGTTTCTGCTTTTAAAAAGATGTTAACCATCGTAAAACAAGAAAGTCAAAAATTCAAATCAATAACTAATGGAGAATTTGATGAAATTTTAAAGACAACCAAGAATGTAATGGAGGGTAAATCGGTAGCCGATTTTAACATAGATAAAAACTTTATAATGGAATGGATTCGCTGTCCCTCACTACCGCTAAGAACTCTTTTTTTATCTAAATTAAGAATATACATACCCAAAACAGGAGTAAAAATTTTTAATAAAACATTACTCGATATAACCAATTTAGCAGAGAAAAAACCAGTGGCCTATACTGCCACTAATAATCCTTATCGCCCCTTACAAAATAGAGTAGGTCCTAAATCAACAAAAAAAAATACAGTATTCTTAAATGTTGAAAATTTGGCGCAGAGTTGTCGCTTTAATAAATTAGCAACACAAACCGAAATTGTTCAATATATTAAAGATATTCAAACAATTGACGCCGATCCAGCTATTCAAGCGGATTTAGTTGAGATAAAAAAAAATATGAAACTCATTGAAGAAGGCCTTGATGAATCAATGTTAGATAAATCAAGGTTAGATGAAGGTGAAGGTGAAGGTGACAGTATTTTATCCGGTAATTCATATAATAGTGTTACTTCGCTTTAAAGAAGCTTGATATTGCATTATTGCCATTTTTCACATTATTGGTGTGTCTCAGATACGGGTCGAATAAGAGGGCTTTTACTTCTTTATTGCGGAGGGAATCTTCTTTGTCTTTATATTTTTCCGGGTCAGGAAATTCTTTTTGTAGATTATCTAACGCCATTTTCCACGACCTGAGGGTATGGCCTTTCTTCTTCTTGAAATCTTTCATTTGTTCCAAGACGAGGGCAAAGAGTTGCTGGACCGGTTTCATAATTTGGTTCGTAATATAGAACGCATAATTGATTTTCACCTGGCCTTTCTGCTTCAGAATATAATCCGGTGTTTCAATGCGTTCCCCTTGAAGCGCTTTCTTATCTGGATTCTCAATATAAACAAAGGGTATGCGGTCGCCCACGCTCGGCTTATTGCCTGGGTCGCGCCGCCCAATGCGGTCCGCCAGCACCTTATGCGCAATTTGCGCCGGATTCTTATACCCCGACCGCAAGGATTTCGTAATCACTAATTTATCCATCCCGTATTTTTCTTCGACCATCTGCTGGAGGCAGCTTTTCAAGAACTCGGCGGCTTTTTCAATATCGTTTTCTTTCATGAGAATATCAATAATACCGCCATAGATATCTTTCACAATCGGCGCATTGTCCCGCCGCTTTAAGACAATACCCATCGATTTGCGCTTCCCTTTGTACGGGTCATCCTCATAGAGCATCCCCACATACCGTTTCTTCGACAACAAACAGAAAGGCAAGAAGGTTTTCTCATACTCTAAATCGTGCGGCTGTTTCAAGAATTTAGAGGCCAATTCGCCCGCCTGCTTCGCCAGTTCAATCGTGATTTCCAAGGCTTTTTTCCCAATAATCGGCTGCCCTTCTAAATCCTCGAGATTGAAGCGAAAGAAGACCGAATCCGTATCGCCGTACACATATTCGGCCTTGGTTCGGACGTCGCCGTGGTTCTTGGTCGGCACGACGGTATCCGCGTACGCCTCTTCAATCACGCGCTTGCCATAAATCAAGAGTTTGCGGCCGATAGCAGTGGTCGAAGCAGCGCAATCTTTTTCATAAAAGGAACTGGTTTTTGCGCCGGTTTGCCCATAGAGTGAATTCGCCGTCACTTTAATACTGAGCTGCCGTTTATCCAAGATATTTTTCATAAAATCATCCGTAGCGGTTTTGCCGAGCGCTCGGGTGGCCTTGCGCGCCGCCAGAAGCTCTTTCAAAATCGCCGGCATGACAGCATATTGTTCGTCCGGATATTGCGCGTAGCGACAGAGTTTATACCCAACCTTCACCTTTTCCATCCCCGCTTTGGGATTGCCATTTTTACGCTGCCACTTATATGTGTTGTACGTAATATCGACATAGGTGTATCCCGGCAGATTGTCGTAGATATACTGACCCGTGAGGGGGTCTTTTTCGCCCGTCTCTTCGACAATATTATTTTGTAAATCATACTCTTTGGTTAAGACCTTACTGTCGTGCGAGATATTTTCGCTAATCATGCTGGATGGATAGAGGGAACTGTAATCGAGACAAGCCACCGGGGTTTCAAGGTATAAATTACATTTGGGTTCGAGGACCGTTGCCCCTTCGTAGCCATCATCGCTGAGCGACTTTTCAATCACCGGCATCAAGGTGCCTTTCTCGCGGCATTTTTTCGCAATGTAGCTGGTGAGTTTAATGCTTTGCCCGCGCATGACGAGAAAGTCCATCGGCACACTACAGAGCGACGCCATTTCACTGTAGCCCGTCAAGACATCAATCTTGCGCATAAGATGGTGGACGAGATTACAATCTTGAATACAATACTTGGCAATAATCGCGCGCTCCTTTGGCCCTTCATTGGTCATGCGAAAGATATCCTGAGGGGTCACGTCATCCTTGGCCAAACCCCAGCGCACCTTTTTATTTACAATGTCGGGCTCCTCTTTGCCATGAATGAGAAAGGTGCCTTTCCCATAATCGACGTCGCGCACTTCAAATTTTTTGCCGTTTTTATAAGCGTCGCTCGTATGCGCTTCCTCTTCAAAATTAATGAAGCTGCCATTTTCGAGCCCCGTTAGATTTTTGCTGTAGACTTTGGTTGAGATAGAGCCCTCTTTCTCTTCGTACGTAAGCTTTTTCACATCATCCCCGATAAAATACCCCGACACATAATCGAGTTTGTATTGGGTGAGCTGATAATCGCGGCGAAAATAATTGTATAAATCAATTTGTAAACGGCCCGTCATTTTGACGAATTTTAAATCGTGCTGGCCGCTCGCAATGATAATTGTATTCTCTTCGAGGCCTTCTTTGCCTGTGCGCCAATCCCGCTTTAAACAGACCTCGTTTTTATTCCGCGAAAGCTGCAAGAAGGCTCGCTCACAGCCGAGTTCTTTGGCTCGCAAAAACATAAATTGATAATCAAAGCCAAAGATATTGTAGCCAATGATAATATCAGGGTCTTCGCGCTGAATGAGTTTGGTCCACGCCAAGAGAACTTCTTTCTCGGTTCGATAACTTTCGATGACGGCCCCGGCGACCGGGTCGCATGTGTCGCGCGCAATACAATGGTTTAAATAGGGTTTGTCCTCGCCATATCGGACAAAGGTCGAGCCAATGAAAGTGACATTGTCACCTTGTAACGTCGGGAAGACAGAGGTCAAGGTGCGATTCAATTCGACGATTTTCGTATCGCGCGTCGCCTCCGCGTCCGTTAACAAATCGGAAATTGTGCCTCGTTTCTTATAGGCTTTCGGTTGATGTTTATAGGTGAGCCAATTTTTACCTCCTCCTTCTGCTTCGCATGCTCCCGCTCCTTCTTCCGCACCCGCTCCTTCCTCCGCATCTGCTTCTTCTCCATTGTCCTCATCGCCAGCCGTTACCATTTGATATTTAATATCCGTTAAGCCCAAATCTAATTCGATATCTGTGGTATATTTGGCTGGTTTAATTTGTATCCATTCAGCGAACTTGGTTTCAATCAGTTCTTCGGTAATGGGTTTAATCGGATAGACGAGGTCAATGCCTGCTTGTGCTGCTACGCTTGCTTGTGCTGCTACGCTTGCTTGTGCTGCTACGCTTGCTTGTGCTGCGCCTGTGCCTGCTGCGCCTGTGCCTGCTGCGCCTGTAAAGCCAAACGCCGCCTTCACGATATGTTTGATAAATTCGGGTTCGTATTTATTTGCTTCGTCGCATATATCAACAATATTTGTGGCTAATTTTTTATAGTTTTTGACCGGTAACGGAAAATCACCATGACTGCTACTGGCTTCAATATCAAAGCTACAGATTTTGTACGGTACGATGGTTTCCTTTTGCGGCAGTGGAATGATATCGTTATAGTTAATGCTGAGTTCATAATCGCAGGAGGTTATTTTATTTTTTATGGTTTTGAATTTGTTGCGCGGGACTTCAATCCATCCGGAAGGACTAATTTCTTTAATATGAAAGAGGCGTAACAAGGGGGGGATTTGCGTTTCGTATAAAATAGTTTTACAGCTCTTTGCCGTTTCACTTGCCATTTCATCTGCTGTTTCACTTGCCGTTTCACTTGCCGTTTCACTTGCCGTTTCACTTGCCATTTCATTTGCTGTTTCTTCTTCGTCCCCTAGAAACAAATAGCCCTCCGGATTTAGTCGATATTCAGCCTGTGGATTGCCTTTGCTATACCATAAACCTTTGGCTTTTTTCATTGCCGTTTCATTCTGAAACTTAAAGAGCACAAAATTATATTTTTTCCCGCCATCAAAGCCGTATAATTTTTTGCGCTGAATTAATTCGGTCGTCAAAATGGCGGAAGCATGCGGCTCCCCTATATCAAAGGCCACCTGATTTACAAACTGAATTTTTTCGCACTCGGTCCAGTCATCGCCCACTTTAACATAAAAGAAGGGGGTATAATCCTTTACATTAATACAGGCCGTTTTGCCCTGCTCATTCACGCCAAACATTTGAATACTGAAGACTTTTTGTTTCTGGTCATCCAGCACATCGTTTGTATCAAAAGATAACAAGCGAAATGACTCGCTCATTTTATATATAGGTTATGTTCTTCCCTTTTAATTCAATTCAAATCAATTTTAATTTTTATCTCTAATAAAAATTAAAATACTTTTTATATAGTTTTAACGCCGCCTAGTTACGCGTTTATGTTTTTTGCCGCTGCGCTTGGTCCTGCTTCGCTTGGTCCTGCTTCGCTTGGTCCTGCTTCGCTTGGTCCTGCCCCCACTTTGTTTGCCCCCACTTTGTTTGCCCCCACTTTGTTTGGCATTCACCAACACATCCACTTCTTCGGTTATTTCTTTTTCGATTCGCCCCTTATTATATGGTTTAAAGACCGCGCCATTATTATACGTTATGGTTCCAATCGTCGGGTAGCCATTCACGTCCAGGGACTTCACGCGCTCTTTCAATGTTTTCATAAAACCATCCTTATTCATAATTTTATCCTCGACTGCCACAATCGCTATATTTTTTCCTTTGTGCTTTGAATTGGCGTTCTCGATTACTTTTTTCCATTCAGGTGCCAGCGTTTTACAATGCCCACACCATTCCGCATAAAATTTAATAACCATAGGTACTTTTTTATCAAGCATATCTACCATCTGGTTGATGTCTTTGATTTCAACCCCTATCATTATATATACATTATTTAGAGATTAAAATAATTATTTTTATTATATTTATTTTTATATATAATGTATAAATTACTTGTTATTGGTCTTATATTTCTCCTAGGGTTTTATTTTATCTATAAATCAAATGACATAGAAACCTTTACAGATTCAAGTTCGGTGGATGCAATTAAAGATTTTAAAATAGCCGAAAAATGCCCGGATGTACTCATTCAAAAAGGTGCGGCTTTCTTCCTCTATAATTCTAAACGCGCCAATGTGCCTGGCGTCAATCCCATCCGGTTTGAAAGTCTCGAAGAATATGTCGAGTTTACCGACTGGCAACGCAGTCAAGGTATATTATGTCCAGTGCTTTATTTACAGCATGCGTATAATGCGCAAGGCGACCCGGTTTATAAGGCGCGCCCCAGCCCCACGAATATGGTAGGTGGGCAACCGGATTATATAGTGAGACCGGATAGTCTCCCGCAATACCCGAATATTCCTCCCAACATTATGCCGCCGCCTGCCAATGTGCCGATTCAAGGATTATGTGCGCAGAATGCGCTAGGGATACACAACATGCCCATGGGCCAGCCTTTGGATGCCAATCGAGGCATAAATATGGGAAACGATAGTTACAATCCAAACAGTTACAGTGGGTTTGACCCACAAAATCAAACCATTGGTATTATCACTCCTTTAGATAATATGTATAACCAGACCAGCGGTGTGAGCCCTAATCCGATGGATGATAATTGGGGTGGCGTTGAATTTACCGAAAATCTAGTTAAAGCTGGCTATTATAAAGGTAACGAAGTGAGTAAAGGCTCCGTAATGAGTATGCCCAACGCTTAATTTTCGACTGCTTGCTCGGCTTGCTCGGCTGCTGCTTGCTCTGCGGGTGCTTGCTCTGCTTGTGCTTGCCCTGCTGGGGCCTTATCTTTTTTTGTATAACCCACTAACCCTTCCACCACGCCCAATTGAAAGCGAACTGATTTGGCCACAATATAAAGGAGAAAAAGAGAGACTAGACCATACCCCAATAATTTATAAAATTCATCCAAATTCATTTTATATATTATATATCGACGTTAATAATCGTCCTTTTAACTAAAAAATCATAAATGGCATTGATACAAGGTTTGGTTAATTTTTTCTGTTGCCCATTTTTATTCGCGGTTGTAATCGCATTTAAACATTTCGGGTCCGCATGTAAGGCCGTAAGGAGCGCGGCCAAGGTTTGAAATTTTTGCATAATCGCCGCTGCCGAGGTGCAACTGACATTCGGTATTTGCGCCAACATAATTTCGCCAATATTCTCGGGCGTGATGTTATCTTTCTTAATGCGTTTGCCAATCACTTCAGCATAAGTGTTAGCGGATGCATAAGTGTTTGTCTCTCCTTCGATTGCTTCTGCTGCGCTTGGGTCTGCTGCGCTTGGCTGTGTATAAAACGGCAAAGCCCCCTTCGCTTCTTCCTTGTCTAATTTTAAGGCAAAATTAAGAATCCATTCGGCCGTTTCTTCTAAACTCGTTGTTCGAAACAGAGAGAATCCTTTAAAATAACTCATACTCACCATTGCCGATAAGAGGGCCTTTTTATCCGGCAACCCTTTGTATGGTTTGTAAAAGCGCAAATCCCCTTCGATTAAATAATAGATTTGATGGTTATGGAGCGTACATTGATTTAAACGAAAACTTTGTTCCTTGTACCGCCCGTCGCGAATGCTGGCCGCCAAATCGGCTAAACTTTTTCGCTCAATGATGACCTTTTCTTGCCCCGCGTCGTCGTACAGAATGATATCCCCTAAAGGTATATTTTCGCTGACCATCTTTATTTTTTCCTTGTCTTCATCTTTCACTAAGCCATTAAAAAGTTGAATCAGCTTAATCTCTCGGCAATCAATTTTAATAAGCATTTTTTACTAATGATTATTAAAGTTTTATACTTAAATCTATTTTGTTGATATTTATTTGGAGACTTAACGATAAACAACGCCAGATTTACAACCCACGCTACATCCGTAAGCTCTTGTATTGCTTATCATATTATAAGCGGTAGGGCATAAACAACCAACGCGGTTAAGGTATATTGCGCTGACAGAGGCCAGTAAGCCAATGGTTGGGGGTAAGCCCTGTTTCTTTACGCCCCCGCCTACATTTGTTCGATTTACCAACGTATTTAGACTACGCGCGCGACCATTCATAGTTCTGTATCCCATTTTATATATTATATATATATATTTTATTGCTTCGCTTATATTTTTATTGCTTAGAAAAAAAGGTTTAAATATAAGTCGCTTTATTCTAAATATATGCAACGCGATACAATGGCCGATACAATGGAAGATATGAAAGCAATTTTACAAGATGGCGATGTCATTAAATGTGGCGATAATTTGATTTTCAATCCGTTTAACAATGAAAATAGTGAGATTACATTGAACGATGTTCAATCTATTCTTAATCGTTATGGCATCAAAGCGCCCGTGCATAACCTAGAACTCTACAAACGCGCCTTTATTCATAGTTCATACACGAAACGTTCCCAGCATGAGAACTTGAGCAACAATATTACCATCATGCCCTGCCCAGCCGATTGCCTGCCGCTCAAAACCAAATCCAATGAACGCCTCGAATTTATTGGCGACGGGGTCCTCGAATTAATAACCAAGTATTATCTCTACCGCCGTTTTCCTAAAGCGGATGAAGGGTTCATGACTGAGAAGAAAATCGCCTTAGTAAAGAATGAACATATTGGGAAATTGGCCTACGATATGCACATCAATAAGTGGCTCATTATTTCAAAATACGCAGAGGAAAAGAAGATTAGGACCAATTTGAAGAAACTCGGCTGTTTATTTGAGGCCTTTATTGGAGCGCTTTTCCTTGATTTCAATAAAATAGCGGTGACGGATGAAGAGGGCTGGTTTAAAAATGTATTTGTGACCGGTCCGGGGTTTCAAATGGCGCAAATTTTTGTAGAAAGTGTCTTTGAAACCCACGTAGATTGGACCAAAATTATTAACACGGATGATAATTACAAGAATATTTTACAAGTGAAGATTCAAAAAGAGTTTAAAACAACGCCGGACTATCTCGAGATTAGTCATCACCTCGAACAGGGCTATGAAATGGGGGTATATCTCTGTCTCGGACGACCGATTCACCAGATGAAATTGACGGACAGCGTGCCTTTCCAGAAATACGGGTCTTTTCAAAAAATCCAGGAAGAATTGGCGCAGAAAGGCCATGTCTTTGTGTTTCTCGGGAGCGGGATTCATAAAATTAAGAAGAAGGCGGAGCAGATTGCGAGTGAGTTGTCCATTAGCACTTTTCATGGAACAAGTTCAAAAGTGCCGCAAAACCCAACCTTTTGAGAAAAGGTTGGACCAAAACTGTACTTTTGGAAAAGTACCGCAAAACTCTTAGAGCATAATTTATACAAAATATTTTGTAATACTTTGTATAAATTTCCTTCAAATGTTTTGGCCCAACCTTTTGAGAAAAGGTTGAGTTTTGATTAAACTATTTCCCACCTTTTAACATTTAAACGCCTATGATATAATGTAATATATGGAACACATTTTTACAAATGTATATGAAACCAACTTATGGGGGAATAATAATAATAAGGAATATAATGGTAGTAGTGGAGAAGGAAGTGATATAGATTATAATAAAAATAGTTATGTTCCCTTTTTAAAAAAATTTATAACTGATAATAATATTAAAAATATTGTTGATTTAGGTTGTGGCGATTTTAGATGTGGAAAATTAATATACGATGATTTAGATATTTCATATACTGGTTACGACGCATATAAAAAGGTAATAGACTATAATTCAAGCCAACAGTCTTTACCAAAATATTCTTTTATCCATTTAGATTTTTGTAATAACAAAGAAACTATTGTAAATGGCGACCTATGTATTTTGAAAGATGTTATCCAACATTGGTCATTAGATTATATTTATACATTTTTAGATTACTTGGTTGAATATAAAAAATTTAAATACATTCTGATATGTAATTGTTGTAATCAAACGCAAGATAACGCAGACATTCACATTGGAGGATGGAGACAATTAAGTTGTGACTATTTTCCGTTAAAAAAATATAATCCAATAAAATTATTTAATTATCATTCCAAAGAAGTTTCCATTATAGAAATAACATAGGCGTTTTAATTTTAAAGGTGTAATAGTATTATCTCACAAAACCGATATAAAAATATATATATTATATTCTTTATAATGAAAATTATAATTTTTGTTCATACTTGTAAAAAATATGAAGAATCTCGGGCCAAAATAATAGAAGATACATGGGGAAATAAACCTAATGTAGTATTTATAACGGATAATGAAAATTCTACATTAAAAAATCATTTATATATTGGTCCATATAAATCTGGACCTACTTATCATCCCGAGAATGTAATTAAAATGTTTAATTTGTTTTTGAATAATTATTCTGATTACGATTTTTTTATGATAATCGATGATGATAGTTATTTATATATTAACAAACTTGAAACATATTTATCTTTTTTTGATAAGAATGATACTTATATGATTGGTGATTTTTTAAATTGGGCTGCTCCAAGTACAGAACATTGGTTAACGTGTGATTATAATGCGTGGGCTAGTGGTGGTCCGGGTTTAGTTTTTACTAAAACATGTATAGAAAAATTTATATATTTATCGAAAACTATAAATATACCTTATTATCCCCACGATGTATGGTTACATCGTTTATTTATGCTTTCTGACAAAAAAATGAAGCGCGTCGATTGTCCAGGTTTTCACCAATATAGGTCAAAAACTTTATTACAAAAATACAAAAAAGAAGATAATAATATAGTTTCTGTTCATTTAGAGCATAATTTAGACTTGATGTATGATTTTCACATAGCGTGACACATTTAAAATTTATATTATTTTATGTGTCACTTTTGAACTTGAAGTACAGGTTTTGTGATACTTTTTTCAAAAGTATTCTAAAAGCATATAGTATACAATGGCTGCTGCTCTTTTAGCTAAATTAAAAATAAATAATCCACCTATAGCAAAACAAGAATTTGAAATTAAGATAAGAGGAAACCCGGGGATTGAAAAAGCGAATAAACCAGTAACTATTATCGATGAATCGAAAGATGCGAATTTTGATAGAGCGGCCTTTATGAAAACGTTACAACGACCGCCAGTGCAACCGCCGCCGGAAGCCCCAGTCAAACCAACGCCAAAGCCTACTAAAAAGAAACCTTTACTCATCATTAAACCGGCCACTACGCTGACTGAGCCTGCTCTTGGTGAGCCTGCTCTTGGTGAGCCTGCTCTTGGTGAGCCTGAGCCTGAGCCTACTGAGCCTGCTCTTGCTGAGCCTGCCGAGAAAATAACAATCAAAATCAAAAAACCGACAGTGCGCAAGACCAAAAAACCGCCGACCGGTATCAAAGAAGGCCCTTTAACCATGTTAACCATCGGCGATACCGACATTCAAACCCGTATTAAAAAATCGAATGCCGTGCCGTCCATCGTCATCCCCGCCTCCCCCTATTACATGAATAACCGAGAGATTTTCGTGAATTTTATGGCCTCCCTCTTTAATAAATACAAGAAAAATTTAGCCCAAGAGGCCGCCACTCCAGCCACCTGTCCCGGCGAGGTCGGTGATATTTCGCTCATGACCCATCAACAGATTGTGCGCGATTATTTAAATCTCTATACGCCCTATCGCGGCCTACTCTTGTACCACGGGTTAGGCTCGGGCAAAACCTGTTCGTCTATTGCGATTGCCGAAGGGTTAAAAAATGCCAAACCCGTCATTATCATGACCCCCGCTTCCTTACAAGTGAATTATCGCGAAGAATTGAAAAAATGCGGCGATGAACTTTATAAAAAGAACCAGTTCTGGGAATTCATCAATACGAAAGCAGGCGCAGCAGCTACAGCAGGACCAAGCACAGCAGGCCCAAGCACAACAGCACCAAGCACAGCAGGCCCAGAGCTCGCCGAGACCTTGTCCAAGGTATTATCCATCCCGCTCGACTATATTTTAAAAAATGGCGGCGCGTGGATGGTCAATATGACCAAACCCGCCAATTACGACCAATTGTCAGCCCTCGATAAAGTAAAACTGGATGCGCAAATCGACCAAATGATTTTCCAAAAATACAAGTTCATCAATTATAACGGTCTCCGCGCTTCCACCATCGTCGAAATAACCAAAAACAACACCATCAATCCGTTTGACAATAGCGTGGTCATTGTCGATGAAGCGCATAATTTAGTCAGCCGTATCGTCAATAAACTCGGAAAGAAACAAGGCAGTATTGCCCTCACCCTCTACCGTCTCTTAATGCGCGCCAAAAATGCAAAAATCGTCTTACTTTCCGGCACGCCGGTTATTAATTACCCGAATGAAATTGCCATTCTCTTCAATATCTTGCGGGGCTATATCACCAGCTGGTCTTTAAAACTCGATATCATGGAAGAACGCAAAATTAATACCGCTTATATCCAGTCGCTCTTCAAAAGCAGTGTGCTCGGTGGCGATATCCTAGATTATTTAGAGTATAACTCGACCTCCACGACGCTCGTCATCACGCGCAACCCGTTCGGTTTTGTCAATAAAACTGGGAAAGAAGAGACGTATGCCGGGGTGAAATACGAGGTCGGGGAACGCGGCGAAATCAGCGATGAGACTTTTCTGGAACTCGTGACGGATATTCTCCGGAAAAACAGCATTAAAGTAATGCCCAAAGGCGTCAGCTTGAATGAGTACAAGGCCTTACCAGATACACTCGATGAATTCAAAAACTATTTCATTGAAGAGAACGGGGCTTTAAAAAATATGAATATGTTTAAACGGCGTATCCTCGGCTTGACATCTTATTTTCGCAGCGCCCAAGAAAGTTTAATGCCGCGTTACAAAAAAGAAAACCCGGCCGATTTTCAGGTCATTAAAATCGAGATGAGTGATTTTCAGTTCGGGGTCTATGAAGAAGCTCGAGTCCAAGAACGCAATCAAGAGAAAAAAAATGCGAAGAGTAAGAAACATAAAAAACCGGGCGTCGAAGGGTTATACGAAAACACTACCTCGACCTATCGTATTTTTTCGCGGGCTTTTTGTAATTTTGTTTTTCCGCGCCCGGCCATTGCGCGCCCGATGCCCGACAAAAAAAATAAGAAAGGCGAAGAAGTTGATTTGGCAGAAGCCATTACTAGTGTCAATGAAGATGCGCTCGACGCGGTTTCCGCGAAAGAAAAAGCGCAGCGCGATGAAGCCTTTGACGAAGGGGAGGCCGAAGGCGAAGGCGAGGGGGAAGGCGAGCAAGCGGCCACAGAGCTTATCTCTTACAAAGAACGCATACACCGCGCCTTACAAGCGCTGGAAAAAGACGCCAATAAATATCTGTCCCCGGAAGGCTTACAAGTCTACAGCCCGAAATTTCTTCATATCCTGGAAAATGTACAAGACGAAGACCACGAAGGCATCCACTTGATTTATACGCAATTTCGCGCCCTTGAAGGCATTGGGATTTTAAAACTCATCTTAGAGGCGAATGGGTTCACCCAATTCAAAATTAAAAAGGTCGGCGAAAGCTGGGAACTGGCTATTCCCGAAAGTGAGGCCGGGAAACCCACATTCGCACTCTATACGGGCACGGAAAGCCCCGAGGAGAAAGAAATCATCCGCAATGTCTTGAATAATGCGTGGAAATATGTGCCGGAACCCATCGTGCGGAAACTCAAAGAAATTGCGCCCAACAATACCCTCGGCGAGATTATCAAAGTGTTAATGATTACCTCATCTGGCGCCGAAGGTATTTCTTTGAAAAATGTGCGGTATGTCCATATCACCGAGCCTTATTGGCATCCCGTCCGGACGGAGCAGGTCATTGGCCGCGCGCGGCGTATCTGTAGTCACCAAGGGCTGCCCGAACTCTTGCGGACCGTGAAAGTATTCCTCTACATCATGACCTTGAGCGAAAAACAATTGAGCAGCGATGATACGATTGAATTGCGTTTGAAAGATAAAAGCCGCAAGGATGATATAACGCCGGTGTCAACTGACGAAACATTGTATGAGATTGCTTCCGCCAAAGAAGAAATCACCTCAAGTATATTACACGCGGTCAAAGAGGCCGCGATTGATTGTGCGCTACATTTAAAATCGAATGCGAGCGAAAAATTACAATGTTTTACGTTTGGGTCGAATAACGCAAACAAATTCTCGACCAATCTCTCGTTTGAGGGGGAACAGTCGGATGCGATTGCGGATAAAAATCAAAAGGTTGTGCGCTGGAAGGCGAAGGAAGTAGATGTGAATGGCACAAAATATGCGTTAAATAAAGAAACGAATGAAGTCTATGATTTAGACAGTTATAAAAATAATAATCCGGTCAAGGTGGCGGATTTAATTATTCAAGGGAAAGGGAAGGATGCGACGTATAATTTAAAGTTTATTTAATTTCTGGTGAGAGAATATAGAGAAATGGCAGAAGTAGGTGAAAAGGACCCCTATGAGGAGGCATTTATGGAAAGTAACACTAATGATAACGCCGCATCAGCTATGGTGAAAGATATGAATTATAGTACATATGATCAGGATGCATTAAATAATTTTCGAAGGGCAGCTGAACAATTATTTAATAAGGGCAATATATCAAACGAGCAATTGAGTTTTATTTTATATAGCATTAAGAAAAATATGGGTAAAATACCGAAAGAGAACATAGCAGTGCGCCATCCTCGGGGTTCCCGCTCCCACCGTGGAGTTCCCCGCCGCCAGCGGCCACCGGTCCTTCTCGACCTCAACCCCAACGGACCACCCCCCAGATTAAATTTTGATGGCGATGGAGGAACACGGCGAATGAGAAAGTCTAAGAAGCATACGCATAAGAAGCACAAATCTCGCAGGCATAAGAAGTCTAAGAAGCATCGAAAGTAAATATAATTAATTTTCTATTAATTCCGGATGTTCTCGGTAATCACATTTACATGCTAGCGCGTATGCGACCATTTCTAAATTTTGGATGGTTTGTAACACTATCATTGTATTGATAAATAAGGATATCATTATTATAAATTTCATTGTTATAAACTCAATAAAAGCCCAGCTGAGACACCGCGCGGCAATCTGATAATCAATTATCGCAAAACAGAGCGCACTTGTAATCGCACCTTGATAGATACATACCAAAACTACCTCACGGTCGGTTAAAGAATTATCAAGCCAGGTCTTGGCCAAATCTTTCACAGTTTTTTTCATACAGCAATCGTCCATCATAATATAGTCTTCATCATTCATATTATGATACATACAAATCCAATATTTAAGCTGTATAATTTTATATTTTATATTTTTTTAGTAAGTAGTTCCAAAATTTGATTTTGTTTATTTAATATCTCTCGCAATAGAGTATCGGTATCTTTTATACTTGCGCTTGGTTCTGTCCGCGTGGTTTCTGTCCGCGTGGTTTTCTTTAAAAGGGCCATAAAATCATTATCATCATTTGATAAAGTATCCGCGAAATTAACCTTTTTAAGTTTTGTATCTCTCACAATTTCTTCACCAATTTTTAATTTTGGCGGTTCTTCTGGCTTTATATATGTGCCTTCTGGCTTTATATATGTGCCTTCTGGCTTTTTTCCTTCGTTTTGTATCCATTTACTCGCCGCCTCTTTATCCTGTGTGTTTAATACCATATTTAATTGTTTTTCTCTCAACGCAATTTGGTCGGCCAGCATTTTATCCAGCTCGCCAATAGGTGAATCCAAATTATCCGCAAAATCTATCTTCGCTGGCGCCGGCGGCGCATTAAAAGTTTCAAAATCCTTTTTTTTCACCGTTAATTCCTCCTGAAACATTTTTTGCCGGTTTTGTGATATTTCGGCCGCATTATAACCCAGTGTCATTTTTTCAGGGTTTTTATATTTATCTATATCATTAATCATCTCACTAATAATCCGTTTACATAAATTGAGCAGATTGTCTGCGGGAGTTATTTGGCGGGCGATTGTTTCTATTTTTTGGTCAAAATCCTTTTTTACAATATTTGCTTTCTGCTCTGGTATTGTTTTAAAATCAATGTCGGCGCATAGTAAGCTCCAGACCATGCCTTTATTTTGGTTGGATGTAAATTTCTCATAGAGTTG
>Ga0209086_10001636_pt1 | contig 18150 bp, 23 predicted proteins | sample M_130207_XF_Meta_FD_187312 | JGI IMG/M metagenome (GOLD analysis project Ga0209086, IMG submission 187312) | Freshwater microbial communities from Lake Montjoie, Canada to study carbon cycling - M_130207_XF_MetaG (SPAdes) (version 2) | ecosystem: Environmental > Aquatic > Freshwater > Lake... | reverse complement strand
TTACGCAGACATGGTCTACATGACCAGTGGCGCACCGCTTTGCTGGGAGATCTGCTACGACCTGTCTACGGGCAACAGGGTTCTGGCACTGATCGAGGCACGGCGGATTGCTGCGCGGCTCTTTGGTCTGGAAAGGCTGACCATTGGTCTGGAAGGGCTGACCATGCCGATGCTGCATCCATTCGTAACTGGTGACGTCACCGTCATTTGCGACAAAACTCAAATTATGTCTGCTCGCGAGCTGAACTAGGCACTACAATAGTTCTGTTGTTCTCTCTTCTTGGGTCTGATTCCGTCCAATGGGATCAGACTCATTGACTCCTCGGTGTGCCGTTCTCGGGACGATTGGGCGGCACGCACTCAACAAGACTGCCACATTGCTTCGGCTGTGTGGCAGTCTTGTCCTTTGTAGGGCACTGAGTGATAAACTTCTGAACAATTCTACTATGCTTTTTTTTGATCTTGTCCTGAGCCTACTACAATGTGTTCAGAACTATCAGTGCCTTGCCTCCTCAGAAAGGCATAGAGCACGCTGAGCAATGCATGTGCAACCGTGAGGATGGTCTGCAAGGACCAAGGAATCGGTCAAGCATCCTGATTAGAGGAGAAACCACCATCTCTCCTATGGTTTTATCAAGGCCTTTCAACAGCGTCTACCTGCTCCCCCCAGGATCGCTTCGGAGGGCAACTGAGAAAGAGAGGACGCGGTCCAAGCTGCGTCCTCTCTTTTTATTGGTATGCTTCATCCGAAATAGGTACTGGAGGTCATTCTATGGCAAAGAACAACACAAACAACTTGGCAGCGAATATGCGTAAGCGTAAAGAAGAACTGGCTTTGAAGGAGGCGTGCCGCAGAATGGCTCTTGCGGAAGTTCAGGCAGCGCGTCTCAAGAAGCCGAGAGGCTAATTCTGCGTTCGTAAGTATCTGATGTATTCAATGAAGCCGCGCACCGCAGGGTGTGCGGTTTTTTTTATGAATCTTTCATAATAGGCAGGACTTCTCTGTCTTCACATATAAATTTCTTTTAGAAGAAATTTATATGTGTGTATGCGCACTGTTTTGAACACGCACTGCAAGCGCAATTTCTTATCCCATCGACTGAAATGCCATAGTGTTTGCAAGGGCTCGCGCGGCCGAACTACTGGCTCAAACAGAGGCACTGAACAGCCCCCTGTAGCGCACCGCTTCCTCAAATCTGATGCGTGACTCGTTTGGGAGTGGCAATCCGCAGTTTTTTGGACAGAAGCAGTCACGTACTTCCTTCCAGGTGCAGCACAGAGAAGCATTGCCCATCATTTCTACTGTTCATCATATGTGCACGGCCTCTCGAACTCCATGTGGAATGGGACGCTAAGACGACCTTTGAGATCAAACTACATGAGTGTTTGTGCTCCGAAGAGGGAAACGAAGTCCATGCTTTCTCTCCTTGGTGCACGGAACGTATATTCTGCGCACTGCTTATGGACCAGTGAGCCCTCCAGCTGCGCTGTTGCAATGAAGTCCTCACGCACTGCAATGATTATGGGGCAGTATTCTCGCCGATTAGTGCTTTTTCTTTACTGCGCAGAATCTTCGTTCCGAGCACTTGACTTCTTCGTTCTGTGCAGTTACGGTATGTAGCATTGCGGCTATTCCCATTTGCCAGGAGTGTTTATGTCTGCAGAGAAACAGTCTCTTACCGGTCGTCAATTTGCGATAGAGGACACCAGGATAAAGCTGGGGGCCCTTGGCTGGGAGCTGAGTTCTTGCTCTAGTCGTGGGTACTTCTACATCGATGGCTGCAAGATGTGCGTCATGAGCAACGCAAGCAGCCAGACTTATGGGAACGGCTGCGGATGGTGCTACATTGATTTTCGAAGTGGCTACATTTCCATCGAGGACGTGGAAAGGATCACGCAGATGATGAATTTCTTGAAGACGGACTCGGCGGAGAAGGTTCGTGAACTACTGAACGCACTGGATAACGTTTGCCTGAATAAGGACCCGATTGCGGTCCTGTCTGCAGAGGCAGCTGCCATGCAGGCGAAACAGATGCACGCGGGCACCATGGAGCAGACTACATGAGTCCGATAAACTCGTACTGTTCTCGATTAAGTGCACTCTCTGCGCAGACCGCAGGAAGTTGCCTTCGTAGGTGCTTGGTCATGGTGAATATGACGGAGGCGGACCTGAAGTGCGGCATCACCTATGCACATTCGAGTCAACTCGTGCGCGAACTATCTGGCAGGTACGGACGACGCACGATTGCCAAGATGCTGAGCTTCTGGCGTGAGTTGATTCGAGAGTGCTGGCGTCTGGGCTACCAGGATCGAGAGTCTGCGGACAGGGCGATGCCCAAGTGGACGCCCACTGGCGACGCTCCGCCCACTGGCCGGCATCTCCGCGATGACGAGATCAGGGCCCTGGCTCGAGCATGCGGCGCAGGTCTTGCCGGATCCCGCAATGAATCGCTTCTCTGTCTACTGGGTGCAGGACTGCGTCGAAGCGAAATCGTGGGACTGAACTGCGAGGACTGGTCTGGCGATATCCTTCGGGTGAAGGGGAAGAGGGGAAGGATCCGAGAACTCAAGCTGCCTGCAGAGAGTGCAGAAGCATTAGACTTGTGGCTGGTCCGGAGAGGCAAACTGAATGGTTGCGATCCATTGCTGTGCTCCGTTCGCGGCGAGGATGCCGCCCAATGCAGGCTGAGTCAGTCGGGCGTGAGGTCCGTACTAAACGGTTTGTCAAGCAAAGCAGGTATTGCCGGGACGATGCCGCATGACTTCCGCAGGACATTTGTTGGTCAAGTTCTTGGATCTGGAGCTGACATTGGCATTGTGATGAGGCTGATGGGTCATTCGAACCCTGCCACCACATTGAGATACGACCGGCGTCTGGCGGAAACTGCATGGAGCGTTTCTGCAGGGCTGCCTTCTCCTGTGCATGGACTCAAGGTAGGAATTACAAGTGCCCCATAAAAAATTGGGGGAAAGAATCCATAAGACATAGACTTCTTCAGCTCGAGAGCTTGCATTCACATGGATAACAAAACAGCATCTCAGATACTCACCAAGGAGTTCTTAACTCGTCGTCGTAGCGAACACGGTGAACGCTCGTTCCCTATCAAGGCAATGAAGTGCTACGACGGGTTTACTGTTTCCGTTCAGGCTTCCGCCTTCAACTATTGTTGGCCAAGGGAGAACACTGCGGATATGTGGGTACGCTGGGAATTGGGTTACCCTTCGGCAGAAGTGGCCGAACTCCTGCCGTACGCGGAGGATGAGACGAGGCCCACGGACACCGTCTACGCGCAGGTTCCATCAGAGGTGGTGATGAGTGTTCTTGAAGCGCATGGTGGCTTGATCATGCACGACCCAGTCCAAGAACTTCTTCTCAAGAGTTTAGACCAAGCTGATGAGACCTGATTGAAAACGCCATGAATGTGGCTTCCATGATTTCATTGACTTCCCTCAAAAACTGGGATCGGTTACCCATAGGAATGACTTGCCGGGACGATGCCGAAATCCATTGGGCGAACAGCAGACGGGAATCCATGAGAGCAGAAGCATCTGGCGAGGCGCATACATGGTCTGGTAACCCCCTTCCCGTTTGGATCAAGCGGTTCCATGCAGTCTCTTCCAGAGTATGGCCGCCAACTGCATGGGCATCCGATTGAGTTTCGTCAAGGGGGTTCATGCAGACAATTATAGTGGTCGCTCTGAAGGCTGAGCGGCAATGTGCGGAACGAAGTTCACATCACGCTCATCCGGTGGCGGTGGTTGGTGACTCCAACGAACGCTCCAAGGCTGAGAGCTGCCTCTGGCAGCGGATGCGAAGCGTGCAAAGTTCCTGCCGTGAGGTTCTGGCTCTCTGTCCCATTCCTTCAGAGGCATGCCCCATCGTTTTCTGAGAGCCGCCCAGCAGAACCTTCCCGTGGTTCCGCTCCACAGACTCCACGGCTTTGCCCATTCCATGAGGTAAGCTCCGTTCAGGGCGAGCCATGCTCCCTGCTGTGCATCGGCATGGATGACCCATCCACGGGAAAGCGTGTTGAAGATGCGGTCATCGATTTTGTCCACCTCAGCTGCCCAGCTCTCTATGAGCCATGTCGCATCGACTATGGTTACTTGAGGATGAGTCGTCTTGACTACAGCGGACGCCACCCCTGCTCCTGTCCATCCTTCCCTGACCGATGCATCAGCCATGCCGCTGGCTATGCTGTGCGCCAGTTCCATGATCGAGCCTGATTGTCGTCGCGAGAAGTCAATGCATTTGTTCGCGCAGTTCGCAAGTGCTCCAGCCACGGGCTTGCCGCCGCCGTTGCGACCTTGGACAAGTTCCACTTCGTTCGTGCCGTATCCATCAATCCATGCGGACGCAACGATAAAGTTCGCCCATTCAGAGCGTACTGGATTGAGTCCTGCCTTTGACTTCGCCATATATAGGTATATCGGATGGCTTGAACATTGTCCCGGCAGGCATTTTGATTCGGATGCTGTCTGTTCCATAGAAAAAACGTCCATTTGACGGAAAGTTGAGCGGAAGGAAGCAGTTCGCCCCGTTTCTTCACTAGAACGATCATAAGGGATGCCCGAAAGAGCAGCGTCCCGGCAAAGGTAAGACCATGACTACTAAAGACGAACTCCGTAGTGCCGTTACAGCGATGCACACCCCTTCCTCTCAGGATTGGGAATCCATTCCCTCTGGTCTGGGTGCGCGGTTGCTGAACTATCTGCTTTCACAATCAGACCTGTACGGCAAGCACAACCTCAAGATCGAAGAGAAGGACATCGTCACCCTGTCCGCATCTGGACTATTCGGCGGCGCAATTGCATTCGCCATTGGTGGCGAAACTGGTCGCTGCGAGTGGCAGAAGAACTGGATCTCCGACAAGGATGCCGTTGTCACAGCGATGGCTCTCATTGCTCGTTGTCCTCACAACAAGAACAAGTTCACTTCAAGTGATATTTCCGCATCCGTGCTGCGTGATCCCGAGATCGCAAAGGCGATGCTGAATGGCGCGGTATTTGAGATGCACAGCGGTCGCTCTCCATTCCGAATCCTCAAGGAAGAGGACATCAGCATCATGTACAGCGCCGACATCGGTTCCGTTGCAGCCGTCATGGTTGCAGACAGGCGGATGATTCCCTGTGTACTTCGTTCGATCCCAGAGGGAAACTGCAAGGATTTCTTTGGTGAGGTTGTTCGTTCATGGATGCACAATGAATCCAACCCTATTGATGTATTGAGTGGAATGGGATACCATGTCGATCCATGCAGCGAAAGGGGTCAATCGTTGATCGACCACCTTGTGTCGCATATCGGTACGAGGTGGCGCACGAAGGCAGACCGCAGCCTACGAACACATGACTGCCTGAGCCGTGATGCAAGTCCTTGGAGCGAGGAAAACGTATCCGTGCATGGCTGGCTTCGTCAGGGACTGAACCATTGCACCGAACAAACACCAGACAGGCTCGTTGGTTGGATCGGAGAAGCTCCGTGTCTCTACGAGTTTCTCAACACCGCAGCCAAGCAGCGCCGTGGAATTATCGCTGCTCGTAGGCTTATCAAGATGATGGGACGATGAGCATCGTCCCGGCAGGGAACTAGGCATAGCCCCGTGTGGGGCGGCAAGCACCAATCACTCAGGCAGGAACACCATGAATCTCGTTGACACTATCAAGACCTATCGTCGCGCCAACATCCCCTGCTTCATCTTCGGAGCGCCCGGAGTGGGCAAGTCTCAGCAAGTCCATCAGGCAGCGGAAGGCAAGCGCGTGATTGATGTGCGCCTCTCCATGCTCGACCCTGTTGACCTTCGTGGTCTGCCGCTCATCGAGCGCGGCGAGAGCGGTGCAAATGTCGCTTGGGCGCGACCTGACTTCATCCCGCAAGACGGCGAGGGCATTCTGTTCTTCGACGAACTGAACACCGCTTCGGTGTCGGTGCAGAACGCCGCTCTCCAGATCATTCTCGACCGCAAGTGCGGTTCCCACAAGTTGGGTGACGGTTGGTATGTGTGTGCAGCGGGAAACAAGTCCTCGCACCGCGCCCATGTGCAGCCGATGTCGGCTCCCCTCCGCAACCGATTCGCGATTGTGAATTACGAACCCGATGTCAAGTCGTGGACTACTTGGGCGTTCGGTGCGGGTGTCCATGACGATGTTGTGGGCTTCTTGAACTTTCGTCCCGCTCTGCTCTCCACCGATCCGAAGGACGAGTACGAAAACTTCGCCTCACCCCGCGCTTGGGATCGCGTGAGCCAGTTGATCGGCTCTGGAACGGACGATATGGAGTTCGTCACGGGAATCATCGGCAAGGGAGCCGCAGCGGAGTTCGATGGCTACCGCCGCGAACTGAAGGATATGCCAGACCTTGACGCGCTCCTCGCGGGTAAGGAACGGTTCACGCACGATCCGAAGCGGGTCAGCGTGTCCTATGCGGTGGCGATGGGCTTGTCCTCGCGACTCCTCCGTGGAGATGCGAAGTTCATTGCCGCGAACACCGACAGGGCTTGCGAGATCGCGGGAACGATGCCTCCCGAAATCACTTGCCTGTTCATCGTTCGTTCGATGGTTGGCAACATGGATGTTCGCAAGGCAGTTCTCAGCGCGAAGTCCGCTCACAAGTGGGTCACGCAGCACAGCGAACTGATCGACCGATACGGCATCCGCAAGTGATGCTCACATCGTCCCGGCAAGGAGCAAGTCATGGCTAAGAAGTCCAACATCACCAACGGCAAGGCAGGGGTGGCTACGGTCACCCCTGCCTCCTCCCTTTCCGCAACAACCTACTCTGGAGCAGCCGTTCTGAGCGGAGATGACAACGAACGCCAGAAGCGCATTGACGGATGCTGCATGACCTTGTATCGTTATATGCCGTTTTGGGGATTCCTCACGGCGGGATGCAAGTTCTTCATCTCCGATGTTCCAACCGCTTGCGTTGACAAATGCGGCAACATCCGTCTTGGGCGAGCGTTCATGGACAAGCTCAGCGACAAGCAGTTGTGCTTCCTGATCGCGCATGAGATCGGTCATGTCGCCTTCAGTCACTTCGACCGCCGACTCAACCGTGATCCCTTGATCTGGAACTTTGCGAATGACTTCGCTGAGAACCTGATTCTTTTGGATCAGATGGGACGCGAAGCGTGGATCGAAGGCGGCTGTCTTGACGAGAAGTACCGCGACCTGACTTCGGAGCAAGTCTACGAAGAACTGCTCCGCGACGGCAAGGGCGGTAAGGGCGGCGGCACAGGCAAGGATATGGACGATGACAACCCGCAGGGCGGCGAACCGAACAACGGCGAGAAGATCGCGCGTGAGCGCGGCGACGAGGAGCGAACCAAGGAGCAGGATTGGGACAGGGCGATTGCCCGTGCTGCCGCCTACGCGAAGCAGCAGGGCGAGTTGCCCGAAGGTCTGGAGCGCATGGTGTCGGAGAAGGTGGACAGCAAAGTCGCTTGGAGCGAGAAGTTGCGCCAGTACATTCGCTTCGGCGTGACCCGCGACCGCCGCGATGACTACCAGTTCCTTCCACCGAACCGTCGATTCGTCTGGCAGGATATGTATCTGCCATCTCCGTGCGGATTCAAAACTCCGCGCATTGGCTTCGCCGTTGACACTTCGGGGTCGATTGGCGAGATGGAGATCGCTCAGGCGGTTGCGGAGTTGGAAGAAATCCGCACACAGTTCGGATGCTCCATCTACCTCATGGACTGCGATGCCGCAGTTCATCAAGGACGATGGCTTGACGCTACCGAATCCGTACCGACGAAGTACGAGGGTGGCGGCGGAACTGACTTCCGACCTGTGTTCACGCACCTTGAAGACAATCGTGTTTCCGTTGATGTTGTGGTTTACATTACGGACGGTTACGGCGAGTTCGGGGAGAAGCCAAGTATGGATGTCATTTGGGTGATGACCACTTCACAAAAGCCTCCATACGGCGAGTGCGTTCAGATCGGTGTTCCTTCCTGACAACGGGGGAATACCATCGTCCCGGCATGGGGCGGATGTAGAAGTCCAGATCCTTTCCTCCCCGAAATAAAAAAGGGGAGGATATCTTGGGCGGAAAATATCTCATATATTTGTGAATAAGTGTAACGAGGCGCTTGACTGGCACATAGTCCCGGCGTAAGTTAAGATACAACTCCCCCACGGTGGGGGAACAATTCCTAGAACGCCAAATCCCAAAACGGGAACGGCATTAGAAAAGGACAGGCAATGAACAGTCTCTTCAATAGTGTTGCTTCGGCAGTCGCATCAAACATGGTTCGCAAGGCAAGCCTCACATCGACGCTCAAGGCATCGGAGTCCTCCGACCGCGAGTTCGTCATTGACAACGCCAAGCAGACCTTCAGCGGCACGACCGTTGCCGTGATCGGTACGGGATTCCAGATCGGAGCTCCCGTGAAGGAATCCATGAAGTCTGCGCCTCTTGCGGAGTGGATCATTGAATGGACATTCCCCCGACTGACCGCAGATCAGGCGGCGGCTCTTTCCGCTGAGCTTGCGATTCGTCACTCACGCGCCGTTGAATCCGAAGCGGCGGGAGTGCCAGTTATCGCGGGTGGTGCAGAACACATTCGCAAAATGTGGGAGAAGCGTTTCGGTGCAGGAAGTGTGCTTGAGCCGATTGGCTCCACGCCGAAATCCCCGAACTCATCCATCATGGGAGAGGTCGCCACCGTGTTCGTCGCTGACGGCAGCGCCGAGATCACGGGAGAGATGAATGACGATCAGTTCGCCGCTCTGGAAGCCGCGTACAACGCCGCTCTTCAGTCTCGCGGGTGCAAGCCCGTCAAGGCGGCGAAGCCCCGCAAGCCGAAGGTGAAGTCTTCGGTCACGGTGATCAAGAACATTGTCCCGGCAAGCAAGTAACTAACAAGCAAACTCCTTCCTCTATGACCGCGCATTGGTCTGAGGAAGGTGCTTCCCCTCGCGGGCGAGGGAAGCAATTTTCAAAGCCCCGCAGGAGTTTTCAATATGCCACGTAAAGCACAGAACAGCGTCCTTCCCCCGTCCGCAAACCCGCTTGCAGTCTGCAACGCGCTCCGCATCTCTCCCGCGATTTACTTCGCGGCGATGGCGAAGTTCGCTCAGACTCTCCAGACCGCTACGACTGAGTTCGACCGTCTGGCAGGTTCCGATACGCAGCGTCAGACCGCACTCCGCGCTCATGTCGCCTCGCAGATCGGATCGTTGATGAACACGGGCGAGGCTCCTGCTCCGCAGCGCAAGCCCGTTGCCGCACAGAAGATCGTTGCGAAGCCTGTCAAGAAGAATGTGAAGGCGAAGCCTGTCAAGAAGGATGTGAAGGCGAAGCCTGTCAAGAAGGTCGCCCGTGAAAGCGTCGAACTCAGCACAGCGGGTCGCCGTCCGCATGGCCCCGGCGGCAAGGGAGTGAAGACAGTCGTGTCTGAGATCCTCCAGAACTCGTCCGTCCCGATGGGTACGGATGCGATTGAGGGTCTGGTGCGAGAGTGCTACGCTTCTGCGGGGATCAATGTTCCCGACAGCATCGGCGGTCAGATCGGTACGGCTCTGTCCTCGCTTCGCAAGAGCGATTTCGTCACCGCCGAGAGCGCGGGTGAGGGTCGCCGCATGAACTACGCTTGGGCTGGTGCGATGGTGGCGGCGTGAACGACAGCGGCGTGAGTGATGGTGGCAATCCCTGCGGGAGCGGCAACGTTCCCGCAGGGACTTCCCATTTCAGACTGTTGGTCTGTTCCTCCAAGGAAGAGGATCCCTTGGCAGCCCTGATACTTCTCCGCAATGACGAGATCGTTAGGGTTTTTATCCGCGATCTGGACAACAGCGAATGGCGCGACATGACTTGCATTACGATGCAATGGGACGGCTCCGACGATCCGAAGCACATGGATGCCTCGCTTGCAGAGATGATCGAAGCCACAGGAATGACCGAGGTTTCCATCGACTCCTTTGACACGCACGGGCTTTACGAACTGATGGAACAATTGAGTTAGCATTGTCCCGGCGAGGATGACTACATGGACATCAACTCGACACTAGCACTACGAATGAACGCGCAATTCATCGAGGACAGCGCAAACCTCAAGGCGCAGTTCGATGGATTCATGCCGCGCAGGATCATGCCTCCCACGGGATACATGGCTCCGAGATACTGGTGGGCAACAGCGTTCACCGCTCTCCATCCAGATATCATCCCGATCATCGGGATGTACCCGCGCGATCTCGCCGCAGCGCTCGCGAATGCGGTGAGCATGATGCGAACCCTGAATGCGCCCACTTATTTTCCGAGCAGGGAACTGATTGACGCACTAGACCGCACCGATGTGGGAGGAATTGACTTCGCGGAGATCAAGTTCCCCGCCGAGTGCATCATGTTCGTGCTGCCCACAGAGCCGCCGTACATGCCCTACGACATGGAGTGGGAAGGAGAACCCATCACGGTGGCTCCCGTAGCCGTCACGCTGATGCGATTCAACTCATTCACGCGAACGGAGAACGGTGCATCCACAACTCTCAAGGATCGACCACTCCTTGAGGGAACCATGCTCGACACCAAGGGAGATATGGGGTGGGTTCGAGTACCTTGCGAGGGTGCATGGTCTGACACGATGGATAAGTACGGCAGCGACATGGTGTACGACCGCATGGGCATCCGCGTCGATCCGAAGGATCATCCTACCGTGGATCTAGACACCAAGCAGACCCAATGGGCATTCCGAATGGCGGTCAAGCTACTGATTGCCATGAACACGGTGGGCGACATTCACGCCCCTGCGCCTATTCTTGTGCGTCCTGCGAATCCCAAGAAAAACAAGGGAGAACTTTGGCAAGGTCAGGTGATGACACTTGCCCGAGCTGTGGCATCCGATGAAGCGAGCGGAAGCCATGCAAGCCCACGGTTCCATCTGCGGCGTGGTCACATGCGACAGCAGCACCACGGGGAGAGGAACTCACTCGTCAAAACCGTTTGGATCAAGCCCACATGGGTAGGAACAAAGGGCGAAGCATCGTCCCGGCAAGGAGAATCATATGCCCACTAAAACCAAGAAGCCAAGCAAATCCAAGAAGTCCGCAGATCCCATCAGCAACATCCTTATGACCGTGAAGAAGGAGCGAGAGGGATACACAGCGCATTTCGCCACGGTCTACGCTCCCATCATGGATGGGTTTCTGAAGCGTCACGAAAAACTCCTTGAAATCTCGCTTTCAAAGGACGAGCCTCTCTGCGTTACGCTTGTCCAGTTCTGTCCAGAGATGCTGAACGCCCTTCCGTCTGCCGAGGTTCGTAAGTATAAGGACGAACTCTTGGCTGTCCTGCGCCTGTCCGAGATCGCCAAGAGCAACAAGGCAGATGATTATCAGTTGAGTTATCATGCTGAGCAGGTCATTCGCACAGGCAAGGCGTTCGCACAGGCGATGTTCCTGTACCGCGCAGGATACGAGAAAGTCACCTTTGATTTCAATGGTGGCGGCGACGAAGGTAATTGTGACAATATCGCCCTGCTTGCGGAGGAAGAAGATGATGGCGATGTTCCATTCCCCAAGGGCTTTGAAGCCCTCCGATGGGTGTACGACATGATGCCATCTGGATTCGGCAACGACGAGCCGTATTACAACGATGGAGTGGTGAGGATTCTTCTGAAGGATCTCACATTCGATCTTGAGTGCAACATGGAAGTGCGTAAACAGGAATGGCAGGAAACGAGCGGCGTACTGTATAACGGTCTTCACATCCCCGAACCCGATTGACCATTGTCCCGGCAGGAGCATTGCCATGAGCCACCCCTACTATCACGCCAAGTCATCCGCCAAGAAGTTCGGTGGAGCCGCCTCCGATTATCAGCACATCCACGATTGGTTCGACCAGACGAAGAGCCATATCGCAGATGTTCGTCACCGCGCTCTGCTTCATTCGTCCTTCGGTATCTTTCTGTGCGAGCAAGTGTTCGGCACGGTGCTGACCCGCAAGAGTGATGGACGCACCGTACCTGTTCGCACCATCGGTGAGCAGCACGTCCTTGAAGACATGGGACGCATCCCGACCCCGCAGGATTGGCTGAAGAATATGCCTCTTGAGGCATGGATGGCGCGTGGAGCGAAGAAGTTGTCAGAGGAACTTCCCGACGATCCCGCCGCGCCGATCAGCGAGGCAATTCCATGCGAGGCATGCGTTGTCCCGGCAGGAGCTATGAAGTAATGAATCGCCAATCCACTACCCAAATCGTTCGGGAGCTTCCCCTTCCCTACCTCCTCTACTGTGCTCCCGACTGGAAGGGAGTCTACGATGGCTACGGAGTATGCACCCACTCTCCGTTCGTCGGAAGGTCGCCCCACAGGGGGGATACTGTGGAGATGCAGTACGGTCGTCTGTATCAGAAAATGCAGGACTCAGGTGGCAGCGTGGGATGCCTAAGTACCATCTGTAAGTTCCTTTCGATTGAGTCTCCCCCAGAAGGGGATCGGGATTCGATTATGGATGCATGGATACGAATCTGCGCCACTATGCCGCTGATGATTCACTTGATGCCCAATGAACTCGCCAAAGACGAGAAGGTGGCGCATCTTGTTCGTATGTTCCAGATGAGCAATCCTCAATGGGATGTAAATGATGTAATCCTCTGCACTCGTACTGCGATGCTTGGCGTTGGGTACGACAGGATCGAAACCCGACAGTTACTTCGCAACGAGTACGACGATCAATCCCACAGCGATGTCATGCGGAGCGTTCACTTCTTGATGCGTAAGGATGAGCGATCCGGCTTCGGAGGCACGGAACTTGAAAATGATTACGCTGAAGGAGATGATGCGTTTTTCACGGTCATCTCCCATGCAAAGATGATGCTGCGTAAAAATACTTCAAATGTTAACACTTGGTATATGTTGTCCTATGTATACCATATCGCTACCGACCTCTGTGAAGAGTGTGATCTGGCAGCGGGAATTAATCTTGGGCGATAGGTAGCGCATCGTCCCGGCTCTCACTACAATAGCGTTCACGTGCTTGTAGCATGCTCATCAAGCCCCGATAGCTGAGGTAGTTTAGCAACGGACTTTTAATCCGTGTTAGGAGAGTGCAAGTCTCTCTCGGGGCATTATGTCTACAGAACCTAAGCCATTTTCAGATAAGGCTGTTAAGGCGATCTGTTTTAACGCGGAAACTGGCTTGGTATTCTTCAGAGACTCCGCCGACGAGGTGTTTGTCATGGGAAAATCGTCTTCTCATGGCGCTCCGATAATGAACGCCGACACGTCCATTGAATCCGTACTTGACTTCATTCATAGGTTTCCCGATTGCGTGAGATGCGTTCCACTTAGGCAGCGTAGGCGCAGGGCAATCAAGGGCGCTATGAAACTCATTGAGATGGGCGCAGTCCCGGCGAGGAACAAGATATAATGGATAAACACTCTTCCAATCTCCTCATCCTTGCACAGCTCTCCGAAGATCCTGTCTCGAAAATCTGGCTCACCGAAGCCGCCGCAGAGATCAGATCGCTACAGGAAACGCTGCGTGCGCTCCTGCGCGAGAGAATGAAGCACCCTCTGCCGAACGAGCGTACTGAATCGGATAATCTGCCCTTCGATGTATACGACGGGGTTCTTCCCGCAGACATCGGAACCGACCGTCCCTGACACATTGTCCCGGCAAGGATCAATACATGAGCATCACCATCCACCACTATTGGCTCGACAAGATCAATGACTACGCCTTCCGCGCAGAACTTGGTCAGACTCTGGATACTCAGTTTTCATCCGACACCATGTTTACGGACGCAGCGAAGGACAAGGACGACTTTCTTCGCCAGCTCATCCTGCATGGAATGGCTGAGGCCGTTCCTGCCGATGTTCGCAGCGCCCTTGAATCAGAGGATGCCGTCAATGCATCTGTGCAGCGCAGACGATTATGTTCACTTGCGGGCGATACAGCGTCGGATGCGGGGATGCAGATGGCTACTGCGGCGGTGCTCGCACTCGCACAGGGGATCCTTTCCATCCGATACGTCTACATAGGAGGTACGGACGAGATCGACCTTGAGCAAGACTGCGAGTTCGACTGCGCCGATCCTAGCCTGAAGTTGGGGGCATGGAATGCTTGGTGCGAGGCTTGCTCTGCGGCGAGAATCGGAGAGGACGGCATCTTCTGGATAATGAACAGCGACAGCGGTGCAGGTAGCGGAAGCCTCTATAATGGCAGCCTGACCGTTGACCTTCTCACCCTCCAATCCGAAGAGGGCGAATACGAGTTCCACGAGGACGATGAGGATGAACGTAGTTATGAAACGTACAGCGACGAGTCTCCAGACGATATTACAGAACAGACTACAGACAATGCTCCATGAGCATTGTCCCGGCTGATACTCATTCATGCAGACCGTACCAAGCTGGCTCCCCTCTCTTGAACGAATCATGTCATGGTGGATCTCCACCGTGCCTCAATGGGCACAGCCCTCTTGGTTCTGGAAACTGTATTACTTCCTGCTAGACAGAATGGGCTGACTACAATGCCTGTTCATGGACAGATGTCCGAATCCAACAGAGAGTCTTGTTGGCATTGTCCCGGCGAGGATCATGGTATGAAGATGAACAAAAATTACATTTTCGATATCTCAAAAGATCCCAAGAAGTTGAGTGCACTTCGCAGAAACATCCGCAAGCAGTTCAAGGACAATGTTAATGGTGATCCGTCCTTCAAAATGTGGCTGATGATCAACCCGCACATTTCTCAGCGCAATGTGCAAAGAGTTCGCATCATCCTGCGAATCAGCAAGGTCATGGGCGACATGAAGGTGGAGTATTCCGCACAGGTATGGCTAACCAGTTATACTAAGGAAGAGGAAGCGACGATAAATGAAACCGTGTTGGTTTCTCCAAAGAGTTACGGTCACATCTCTTCGTTCGCGTTCGATCCCTGTATGGAGGCTATCCGAAGTCACGGGCTTGATGCACTCGCTCTTCTTAGTGGCGATCCTATTGCCGCGCTCCGAATGGCGGTCACAAGCAAGAAGATGCGGCAATAAGGTTATAGGAGCCACCGATTCGCATTTGCGATACGGAATGTTGCGCACCGAACCCCGCCCCACTACAATAACAGGTCAAGCCCTCGTAGCGTAGATGGATAGCGTCCGCATGGCGCAAATGGATAGCGCAAATCCGTCCTAAGGATAAGGTTGCAGGTTCGAGTCCTGCTGCGGACATTACAAAAGATGCACTTCACGGTTTCCTATCGGGGGCGCATCCGAAAAAGATCAGAGGAAAACAAATGAAAACAGAACAGAACACAACCATCAAACCGATGAAGCCAGAACCGAAGCCGCCAACCATGTGGAACGTGGTTCTGCACAATGACAATACGAACAGTTTTGAGTATGTCATTCAGACGCTCATCACCGTGACGAGATTAGAGCCTATGTCCGCAATGGACAAGACGCTTGAGGTTCACACGAAAGGGATGAGCGTAGTTGCGACTTGTCTCAAGGAACACGCAGAGTTCAAACGCGACCAGTTACAGTCAAAGCGACTGACTGCCACCATCGTTCAAGCACCGTAACGGGCATTGTCCCGGCAAGGAACAAGTCATGCTGACTATCACAACGCTGAAGGATTCGGCTTTCCGTTCGCTTGGGCAATGGCTTTCGTCAGTTGTCCAAGACGCAAAGTCATTGGACGATCAAGACATGATGGGAACTTCGGTTTCCCTGTTTCTGATTGAGGTTGGTCAAGCCCGATATCTTGTTGGGGCGCGGGATACGATTAGCCATGTCATCTTCGTCTACCCAGAGGGGCCGTTGGTGGGCTATCGAGGCGAGGAAGCCCTTGCCGTGTCTGCAAATGCCAAGAACGCACTTCGCGACGAGACAAAGGCAATTGATTGCGTTATCTCCAACTTCAACAATGTTGATTGGAACAAGGATGATGGATACCATTCGCGCATGGGGGCGCGTACTGTTTCTATACATTTCAACTTTGGCTATCGTTCCCTGACATTCGTGAAGTCTCTGCGAGAGCAAGACCTAGAGGGAGATCCCGTATGGATGATCTGCACGGATACTCCAAGGGATTCCGAGTTCGACGGATGGGCAAGAATGCTTACCCCTATTGAGACTGTTCATGAGCGATGATTCAATGCATTTTGGTAGATTTGTTGTACCAGATAACGCACCGCGAATAGGTGAAACCGAAGGTCACGGAGACAAGGCTAGGATCATATCCAAGATCTCGAATCCGCATGACAGGCATCAGAAGTGGTATGTAATCGAAGTCGATCCCAATGGGGAAGCATTCGGTTGGCATCAAGCACTTCGCGACCACGGGACGTACGGCAAGTTCAGTCTGCTCACTCTTTCCAATGCAGGAATGGTGCAGGAAAAAATCGGGACAGAAACAGTCCAGACCATGCGCGAGTACGGTTACATGGAATGAGCGTAGTCCCGGCAGCAAAAGAGTCATGGAACCAATATCCGCAACCGTCCAGATGATCGAAGATGCCATTCGCCAGAAGGCTAGAGTGGACTTCCCCGCATGGCGCATCGACTCTTCCTACCATGACTCAACGAACACATATAAGTCAACATCATCCACCAATGTTTGGTTCAAAGCCTACATTCGACAGGGTTCGGTGTTGGGAACGATCACGGTAGTGTGGACGCGCAGCAGCAAGGGTAAGATTACGATCAAGTCAAGGTGGATGCTGAAGCCTATGGCTTTCACCACCCGCGAGATGAAGGCTGCTTTCCTAGTCGTGACTGAAGAGATGTCTCATAACGCACCGAAGATCGAACTTCTTCTCCGCGAGGAAGCAAAGAACATGGGTGATCCGATGGAACTTCTCTCCAAGACGGCAAAGAAATCGTTAAAGTGATAACAGCCTACTACAATGAGATTATCCCCCCAGCGAGGGGATGAACCTCATTAGGCTTGCGGTCGCTGGACGCTTGAATTAACCATGAAGTACAACGGTACTCCAAACATAGCCGAGTGTGAGATGCCAAAGAAGGAATGCTGCAGCTTCCTTGACCGATGGCTCTGGAAGGCAGGAATCACCCGATCCCTGCTCATCACTCTGGCGCTGCTTCCGTTCTCATCGGCAGGAGTCGTGTGGATCAAGAACGTCATTGTTCAGGTCTGGACGCTCATAGCCGATAAGATGGCTTAAGGGCAAAATCAATCACGCAGGGCAAGGGTTGATATTCTTCCCTTGCCCTGCGTGTATTCATGTGGGTATGATGTAGTGGCAACATAAGAGTTTTCCAAACTTTTCTCAGGGGTTCGAATCCCCTTACCCGCTTTAATCGTGTCATTGTCCCGGCAGGGTTTAAAACATGGCATACCAAACTTCATGGGTGCGAGATCCAGAGTTCGATGCAGATGCATTTGAACTTGTGTACATGGACATAGGGTCGATCTGGAGGAGCGGATTGACGAATGGGATTCCCATGACGTTCTCCTATTCTCACGGCAGGATTCGCTTCATTGAAGGGGATGGTCTGTTTCAAATCGACCGCATTGCCAGAAGTAGCAGATGGGGAACAGATGATGTGTGTTGCTTCCCTACGGAAGAAGGTAGTTCCTTCTGCTGCTTCGTTAACTCTAGCCGCCATTGCGATTACAGCGAAAGGATTATCGCGGCAATGTGCGCTACAAAGCAGCACCTTGGTGCGTCCATCATTTTCTCGTCCAAGTTGTCGCATCTTCAGATACAAGGTGGCATAGACTTTTATAACAGGCTATTCTTTAGGAACATGACCTATCCTTGGCTGATGTGCAACGACCCTCTCATGGAACTGACGCTTGCTGCATCGTCCCGGCGATCAACACCAGTATGAAGAAGATTGCAACCATCCTCCGTACCCTTTCTGAGATGAAGGAAGCCGCAGAGAGCGGTGAAATCAATCCAAGTGCATACGAAAAGGCGTTTAGCGTCATTGCTGATGGATCGACTGGTCACAGCGATTGGTGCGATCCTGTCATCAACATTTGGAAGGATGCTCTCTCATCAATCGGGATGCCTGACGCAGATATCCGCTACACGGGATTCGACTTTAAGGAGGACGGCGCATCCTTCACCTCTCGTTTCATCCGCGAAAGCGATCTGATCGAGTTCCTCGTCGCCCCTCCCAAACCAAGCACTAGCATCGCCGTGGGAGAAAATGGCAAGGAACTGTTTCAGCCGTGGATCGTCCA
>Ga0209086_10001632_pt1 | contig 18167 bp, 15 predicted proteins | sample M_130207_XF_Meta_FD_187312 | JGI IMG/M metagenome (GOLD analysis project Ga0209086, IMG submission 187312) | Freshwater microbial communities from Lake Montjoie, Canada to study carbon cycling - M_130207_XF_MetaG (SPAdes) (version 2) | ecosystem: Environmental > Aquatic > Freshwater > Lake... | reverse complement strand
TAAAGATCTTCTGCAAGCCCAAAAAACGCTGAGTTTGCGAGGTATGTATTACATGAGCCTGCACACGATTGCGGGGACAAAAGAAAAAACGTTTGATGATCAGGAGGAATCCGACGGCATCTTGGAGGACATCGAAGTCGCGATCGCCACGCTTCGTGAAAACTTGCATCTCTTTGCAAAGAAACGCGGAACAATGGTCGGCAATATCACGGTGATCGATAATGGAGATTCGATTGATTGTCGCCGGATGGGAACAGGTGGGTATGCGATTCCATCAATCTGCGAACCATCAGTAGTGCAGTTTGGAAAATGCGAGGCAAAATTCGTATTACATGTTGAAAAAGACACTGTCTGGAGTCGCTTCAACGAAGATCGATTTTGGGAAAAGCATAATTGCATTCTGACTGAAGGCAGTGGCCAACCTCCCCGTGGTGTTCGACGATTGCTCTATCGATTGAACAAGGAACTTGGACTTCCGGTCTATTGCTTGCTCGATTGCGATCCCTGGGGTCATTACATTTATTCTGTCATCAAACAGGGGTCGATCAATCTTGCTTTCGAAAGCGAGCGTATGGCGATTCCCGATGCGAAATATCTTGGGATTCGATCTGGCGATTTTGTGCGGTGCGAACTTTCCGATGATGTGAAGATTTCGCTGAATGATCGAGATATCGAGCGTGCAAAACAGATCGCGGAATATCCGTGGTTTATCAAAAAGAAGCACTGGCAGAAGGAAATTCAGCTGATGATCCGCAATGGATTCAAGATGGAAGTGGAATCTCTGATTACAAAAGACATTTCCTATGTCACTGAGACCTATGTTCCAGAGCGTCTCAAGGCGAAGGATTGGATTGACTGATTTGCTTTGGCCCTGAATGTGTCCCGACCTTCGCGCTCAGGCAATAGACGCAAACGAAATTCGAAAATCACTTCCTCGTCCAACTTCGCTGAAGACGCGAATTGCTCCGCCGTGTTCTTCGATGATGCGGCGAGCAACGGCTAAGCCAAGACCGCTTCCACCTTTTTTCGATGTGATGTACGGCCTGAAAATTTCCTCCTGAAGCGCATCAGGAATTCCAGGTCCCGTGTCAATCACATGAATTCCAACTTCTGGATTCTGATTTGCCACGATAGGCAACTGTTCGACACGCAGAATGAGTTCACGTCGAGCTGGAGGCGAAAGTGTTTCCATGGCCTGCATCGAATTGAGCATGAGGTTCAGTATTGCTTGCTTGAGCAATCCCGCATCCACATTGGCCATGACCGGTGTTGAAGGTAGATCAACTCGAAGCAGAACCCCCATTAACTGCGATTGCGGATGAACAAAATCTGTCAACTCTTCCACCAATTCACGAAGGTCGCACCGTTGACGATCCAGTTGAACTCTGCCCGCAAATCGCAAGAAATCCTCAAGAATATCCTTCAGTCGCCCAGTCTCTCGCGCAAGCGTGTCTACCTTGCGAATGAGCGGCTTCGATTCTTCTTCCGCAAGTGAAGAATCGATGACCGCTTCGCGCAAGAGTTGAGCGTTGAGCACCACGCTTGAGAGTGGATTCTTGATTTCATGCGCAAGTCCACTGGTCATCGCGCCGATTTCGGCAAGTCGCTCAGCAGCGATCGCGCGTCGTTCTGCGACAAGTGCTTGTTCATTTCTACGGCGCAGGGCAATCACAAACACGAAAGTGCAAATCGCAATTCCCAGAAGCACCCCGATAAAAAAAGATGGGTTGAAAAACACGAGGGGGACAGTTGCCCCAGTTCAGGCAGTTGGAGTGGCGACACGCGCGGTTGCTCTTGCTGCCGTTGCAGCCCAACCCTTGGAACCTGATTGTGCGCTGTATGTCACCTTCTCGCCATCTCGCAAAGTTCGAAACCCTTGGTCTTGCTCGATCACGCTGAAGTGCACGAAAATATCTTGACCTTGAGGGCCAATTATAAATCCAAATCCTTTGCGGGCATCAAACCATTTGATGATTCCGTCTACGTTTACGATGGTCTGCAAGTTGTCGGACATATTTGCCTCCGTCTAGTCGTTGAAATAAAAACCAAACGAGAAATAAACAAAACTACTGAGACACTCAAACTTTTGAGTGCATCTACGTACGTTGATTGTGCATCCAAAATCGGCATTGTGCAAGAGAACCCGTCAAAAGATTCCACTTTTCATTAAAAAAGGGGGCTTAGACCAGTTGGTCGAAGCCCCCTTTGGTCGATCTCCTCAAAAATACGGGAGTCGAAATTTTAGTTCACAAGTGGCTATTCAATAGTCATTTAACGGCGTCCGCGGCCACCGCCGCCACCATTTCCGCCTCGACCACCGCCGCCACCACCGCCACCACGGTCGTCTCTGCGGCCTTCGCCTTGGTCAGGGGATTCCTGTCCTTCGGCTCCAACGAGAGCTGGATCTGGGGGATCCAACATCGCCTTGCGGCTCAGTTTGATACGACCAGTGTCGTCAACATTGATGACCTTGACCTTGATGATGTCGCCAAGCTTCAAGACTTCGTTGACATTGCGCACGAATCCGTGAGCGAGTTCGCTGACATGAACCATTCCGTCGGTGCCTGGTGCGAGTTCGACGAATGCTCCGAATTCCTTGATGGAAACGACGCGACCTTCGTAGACCGTTCCAACTTTGATCTCTGCTCCAAGAGCTTCGATTTCAGCGCGTGCTTGCGCTGCCGATTCTGCGTTGGAGCAGGCGATGAAGACAGTTCCATCTTCTTCGATGTCGATCTGCGCGCCGGTGCGTTCCTGAATACTTCGGATCATCTTGCCGCCTGGTCCAATGACCTTTCCGATCTTCTCTGGATCGATCTTGACGATTGTGATGCGTGGAGCAATCGGCGAAATGTCTGCGCGTGGCTTGTCGAGGACTTTCTCCATCTCAGTGATGAGATGCAATCGTCCTTCTTTCGCTTGCTCGAAAATCGTGACGATTTCGTCAAGCAATAATCCACGTGCCTTCAAGTCCAATTGGATTCCAGTAATTCCTTCGCGGGTTCCAGAAACTTTGAAGTCCATTTCTCCAAAGAAATCTTCTTCACCGATGATGTCGGTGACATGGGTGACGCGACCTTCTGCGCTGGTGAAACGACCGACGGAAATTCCCGCGCATGTCGCCTTAATAGGCACGCCCGCATCCATAAGTGCGAGGCATCCTCCGCAAACGCTGGCCATACTGGATGAACCATTGCTCTCGGTGATTTCGCTCGTCAGACGAACGGTGTAAGGAAAGTCTTCAGCACTTGGCAGGATGGCGAGCAGCGAACGTTCGGCGAGTGCGCCGTGTCCGATTTCGCGTCGGCCTGGTCCTGTGATGCGTCCAGCTTCGCCGGTGCAGAATGGAGGGAAGTAATAATGCAGATAGAACTTCTTCGCATATTCAGGCATCAGTCCGTCAACGATTTGCTCATCCTTAGTCGTGCCGAGTGTGCAAGTCACGATGGACTGCGTCTCGCCACGTTGGAAGAATGCGGAACCGTGGGTTCGAGGCAAGAGCGCCACGCTCATATCGAGCGGGCGAATTTGTCGAAGCGGACGACCATCGGCGCGGATGCCTTTTTCTGCAACCAGATAATGCGTGATCTTCTTTTCAAGAATGCGAAGGCATTCCTTCGCTTCACGCATTTTGCGCTCAGCAATTTGGTGGTCGCTGTAACTCAAACCAGGAGCCAACTGGAAGAACGAGTCGATCGTCCATTTCTTGACACGATCAACTTCTGTGTTTCGAGCGTGTTTCCCGTTGATTTGTCGAGCCGCAAGCAATGGCTGATATGCCTTCTCTTTCACGATCGCCATCACTTCTGCTGATGGCGCAGTGGAATCACCAGCGCGCTTGGCAGGAGCTCCGCACTTTGCGTGCAGTTCATTGATGAGATCGAGGATTGGCTTGACGCCATTTTCAAGTCCAAACTTGATCGCAGCAAGCATGTCGGCTTCGCTGATTTCTGCAGCGCCGACTTCAATCATGTTGATGCCATCAGAGTGTCCCGACAAGACGAGATCAAGATCGCTGAATTCCATCTGCGCTTGTGTTGGATTGATGATGAAGTGTGGCTGATCATCAATGAAGATGCGTCCGACGCGCACCGTTGCGACTGGGCCATTGAATGGAGCATCGGAAATGTGCAGCGCAGCGGATGCAGCTGAACAACCAATCACGTCTGCATCATTCTGTCCGTCATGGGAGAGAACGAGAACTTGCAGTTGAACTTCATCCACGAAACCATCTGGAAAGAGCGGACGAATCGGTCGATCCATCATTCTCATCGTGAGAATTTCCTTCTCGCTCGGTGGTCCTTCTTTCTTGCGGAAACCGCCTGGATACTTGCCAGCGGCTGGTGCTTTTTCACGGTAATCGCAGGTCAATGGGAAGAAATCGATGCCTGCGCGCGGATTGGCGCGGACGGCGGTCGCGAGGACCACGGTTTCTCCATAAGTTGCGAGGACTGCTCCGCTGGCGAGCTTGGCAATCTTGCCAGTTTCAAGTCGGAAGATTCGTCCTCCGATTTCTTTTTCTACGCTGACGTGTGGTTTTGTTGTCATGACTATGCCTTTCTAAACGAGGTGATAAAAGTCGCGTGATTCATGAATTTGAATTGCGACAAAATGAGAACCCCGAGAAGGGCAGAGGCCAAATCGCATCATCCCGTGGACTGCGAATTGGCGACTGCCTTTGCGGGGTGAAAAGAACTACTTGCGCAGTCCGAGTTTCTTGATGAGCGAGGAGTAATCTGCGCGGCGAGTTTCTGCGAGATATCGCAAAAGACGATTGCGCTTGCTGACCATCAACAGAAGTCCGCGGCGACCCGCGTGATCCTTCTTATGAGCCTTGAAGTGGGCTTGGAGCGAATTGATGCGCTCAGTCAGAATTGCGATTTGAACTTCAGTCGATCCGCAATCGGTCGCGTGTTGGCGGTGAGCCGCGATGACTGGTGCTTTTTCTTGTGTCGTGATCATTGTTGTCTTGTCTTCTTTCGCTGGACGTTCGTCACGAACGCCTATGTTTGTTCCTTAGATTTGAGCATCGAAGAGTACCAAAGTCGGTCAAAGTGGTCAACGGTGGGCAAGCGGGGAGATGTCAGAACGGTCCATAACTCTTCTACGGATTTCTTGGATTTCCAACTCACGAGTAGACCGCCAACGTTCATTCCCAATTGCCACCTATCCTGCGGCGATGAAGAGCGCTGCCGAAGGTTTGCGAGGGACAACTGATGAGTTTGTGGTCCTGAGCGCCAAGATCGAGCAAGGCGGCGGCGCGAGTGGTGTCGAGCGCCAGCATCGCCATGGTCGGCTGACGGCTCGCGAACGAATTGGTTTGCTTCTTGATCCTTCTTCTGCGCAGTTCGAATGCGGACTTCTCGCAGGATGGAATATGTACAAGGAGTATGGCGGCGCGCCAGGGGCTGGAGTCGTGACCACGATTGGTCAAATCGAAGGCCGCTTGTGCATGGTGATTGCAAACGATGCGACGGTGAAGGCTGGTGCATTTTTCCCGATGACCTGCAAGAAAATTATTCGTGCGCAGGAAATCGCACAGCGTGCGCGATTGCCTTTGATCTATCTCGTCGACAGTGCGGGAGTTTTTCTTCCACTCCAGGAAGATGTCTTTCCAGACACGGATGACTTCGGTCGGATTTTTCGCAATAACGCGGTGATCTCTGCGAATGGAATTCCGCAGTACGCGGCGATCATGGGAAATTGTGTTGCTGGCGGAGGATATTTGCCGGTGCTTTGCGACACGCTGTTGATGACTGAAGGAAGTGGGCTCTACCTTGCGGGACCAGCATTGGTCAAGGCAGCAATCGGTCAAGAAGTGACAAGTGAAGAACTTGGTGGCGCACAGATGCATGCGGAAATTTCTGGCACGATTGATTTTCGAGAGAAGGATGATCCAGCGTGCATCGTTCGCTTGCGACGATTGATGACAATGAACGCATCTGCGCCACTCGCATTCGATCCACCCATCGTTGCTGTCGATACCGAACGCGCCGTCGAGGATGTCTATTCGGTTTATCGCAGCGAAGTTGGTGCGCAGTACGACACGCGCGATGTGTTGAAGTGCGTTGTGGATCGCAGTTCGATGGACGAGTATCGCATGGAACATGGGCCATCACTTGTCTGCGTCTATGCCAGAATCGGCGGTTTCCCAGTGGGAATAGTTGCCAATCAACGCAAGATGACCGAGCGAAAAATGCCCGGCGGCAAGGCGGGGCCATCCACTTCGAAGTGCATGCCAGGAGTGATCTATGACGACAGCGCAGACAAAGCGGCGCGTTTCATTATGGATGTCAATCAGCGCAAGATTCCATTGCTGTTCATTCACGACACCACTGGATTTATGGTCGGTCGCGACAGCGAGCAAACTGGAATCATCCGCGCTGGTGCCAAGATGGTGAATGCGATGAGCAATTCGATCGTTCCCAAGATTGTCTTGATCGCTGGCAATTCCTATGGCGCTGGGAATTATGCAATGTGCGGTCGTGCATTCGATCCATTCTTGACTTTGGCATGGCCAGGTGCGCGTTGCGCAGTCATGGGTGCAGCACAATCTGCAAACACGCTGTTGCAAATTGATCTCGCAGCCCGCGAGCGCAAGGGAGAGCCGGTCGACGATGCGATGCGAGAAAAACTTCTCTCTGCAATTTCAGCTTCATATATGGAACAGCAGGACATTCGTTATGCCGCCAGCCGAGGATGGGTTGATCGAATCATCGAACCGCATCGCACGCGCGCAGAATTGACGCTTGCTCTTCGTGCGGCGGCGCAAGCACCAATCGTCGGGACATTTCATACAGGCGTACTTCAGACCTGAATTGCCCAAGCGAATTGAGCCATCCAGTGAAGTCCACTGAAATTATCGTCGCCACTGGAAATCCTCATAAGGTCGAGGAAATTCGTGAGATTCTTGCGGTGCATGGTTTTCGCGTGCTGTCATTGACCGATGTGGGAGCAGAGGGTATTCCAGAACCTGAAGAGGATGGCGACACCTTTGCGCAAAACGCAAGAATCAAAGCAACGCAATATGCACGCGCGATCAATCGAATGGTTCTTGCAGATGATTCTGGACTCGCTGTCGACGCGCTTGGCGGAGCGCCTGGCGTTTTCAGCGCGCGATGGTCTGGGCTTGGAGTCACGCGAGAGGAACGCGACAATGCGAATAACAAAAAATTGCTTGAAGAGTTAGCGTCGACTCCCGCGGATCGACGAACGGCTCGATTCGTATGCGCAATGTGCTTGTCTGCTGCAAATGGATCGGTGATCGCGGAAACTGTTGGAGAATTTCATGGTTCGATCGGCACCAATGCGCGAGGAGTGAACGGATTTGGATATGACCCACTCTTCGTGGTTGATGCAAACGGACGAACAAGTGCAGAATTGACCTCTCAACAGAAAAACGATCGCAGCCATCGAGGCGCCGCCACTCGTGCAATGGCAAAATTCTTGGCGACGCATCCTTCCCTATCCTGATTGCGTGTCGATCTCCCTTCCAATTCTTCCGCTTGCAACCCCAGGGCAGAGATATTCCTGTCACGGATGCGGTAATTGCTGCCGCGATTTCACAGTTCAACTTCGACCTGAAGATTCGCAGCGAATACGCCAACAAGCGTGGGAGACTCGAATCGGTACAAATCCAATTGTTGTTTTCCGTGGGCAGGAATATTTAAGACAGCTTCCGGATGGCGCGTGTATTTTCTTGTTGGACGATGGACGCTGTCGAATCCACGCCGAATATGGATCTGAAACAAAGCCAGTTGCATGTCAGATGTTTCCATACATGTTGGCGCCTTCAGAGACAGCAAGTCAAATGGGTGTCAGCTTTGCTTGCCAGAGTGTGGTGGAAAATAAAGGGAAGCAGTACAACGAACAAGTTTCCGATGCGCTCAAGATTGTTTTGAGGGGAATCCCAGAAGTTGTCAGGCCCGCTCGAAGTGCTGCTATCTCGCGAAGCAGGCGTGCAGAAGCTGGAGAATTAGACGCACTCAAGAGTCGACTTGTTCGTTGGATTCAACGCGATGCACCGCTGCATCAAAGATTGGATGGTCTCGCTTGGATTGCACAGACTCTCTCCGTGGCGCAGTTGAATAAAGTTCGCGGTTCGCGCTTCAAAGAACTTGTTGATCTTCTCTTTGATGCGCTCGCTGATGAATTGCCGCTGCATCCAATTGGCAGTGCAATTCCACGGCAAATTGCGCTCTTTCAAGGATCTGTTTTCGCGCGCACCGAAGATCCCAAGCCGGTTGCTCAAGGAGCGCCTGGCCGATTTCTTTCGACGATCAGTCAGCTGCGCAGAAATCGTTTATGGCGTCGTGGAATCGCCGACACCGTTGTCCCACCGATTGGAATTGGTTGGCCGACGACCGCAACATTCGGCCATGTTGCGAAGGTCAATCGAATTCGCGAATCACCGGAACTTACAGCATGCGATGAACTGATTTCGCGTTGGATGCGGTCTTCCATCGAAGGTGGTCGCATTTGGGGATCTGGCTATTACGGTTGGAATGCGGTTGATGGATTCAGTGCGTTTGTTCTCTCTGCAGCGACGATCGGTTGGCTTGCAAGATTGCACGCTGTGGGTTCGAAAGCGCACGCACCAAGTTTGGCAAATGTCCAAGCAGCAGTGGGCCGCATTGATCGAACAGCGGGTCGAGCTGTATGGCTTGGCGGTTGGTCAGAGCGAATGCGCTTGGCGTATCTCGTTCGAGACGATGGTCTTCGTCGCTTGGTTGCGTCGCAGTTCTAGAGATGCACGCACGAAAAGCGCACGCCGTGTCGGGCTGATTTAAGACGGAGTCTTGCCGATTGATGAACGCATATCCGTGTCGGCATTCACATTTTTCATTCGGTAATAATCCATCACGCCAAGATGTCCATTTCGGAAAGACTCTGCAATTGCTCGAGGAATTTCCGCTTCCGCAAGAATGACGATTGCGCGATTCTTCTGTGCTTCGGCGTTGTGCTCTGCTTCTTGAGCAACTGCGAGCGCTCGGCGTTGTTCTGCTTGGGCTTGGTAACGCTTTGTGTCTGCTTCAGCCTGCGCTGCTTGAAGTTGTGCGCCGATATTTTCTCCGACATCCACATCGGCAATATCAATAGAGAGAATTTCAAACGCGGTTCCAGAATCGAGTCCTTTGGCTAAAACGGTTTTGGAAATTCGATCTGGGTTTTCAAGAACACTCTTGTGATCGAGTGCAGAACCAATGGTGGAAATGATTCCTTCGCCGACGCGCGCAATGATCGTTTCTTCGGTCGCGCCTCCGACCAAGCGAGAAATGTTCGTACGCACAGTGACACGAGCCTTTGCTCGAAGTTGAATTCCATCCTTTGCCACAGCGTCGATGGTTTGCTTACCAGAAGCAGGATTAGGGCAATCAATCACCTTGGGCATTACTGAAGTATTGACGGCATCAACAATATCGCGACCAGCCAAATCAATCGCCACGGCACGATCCCAAGGAAGGTCGATCCCCGCCTTTTCGGCAGCGATCATGGCGCGCACCACATTCGTCACGCGTCCGCCCGCAAGAAAATGTGCTTCCATACTTTGCGTGCTAATTTCGAGTCCTGTTTTCTTTGCACTGATTCGATTGAGCACGATGAGCGACGGATTGACTTTTCTCAGACGCATCATGATGAGGTCGAGCAAACTGACAGGCGCTCCACTGAGCCAAGCCTGCAACCACAGCTGCACATATTGTCCGATGATGAGCAGGAAAATCAGTCCGACGACTGCGATCACTGCAAGCCCGATCCATGCCCAAGGTTCGATCGCAAGGAAGAGTGTTGAATTGTTCATAGTTTGATCTTACCGAGAAACAAATCAGTCATCAGAAGAAGCGTTTTTTTGTTCTCGTACTTTCAGTTGCCCTTCGAGCACTTCGATCACTTTCACTTTGGTTCCTTCAGAGATAAAGCCGTTTTCGGCGAGGGCGTCAAAGCGTGCGCCATCGATACGAACAAAACCAACGGGGCGAAGCGTGGTGACTGCAACTCCTTCATGCCCGACAAATGTTGCGAGTTGGCGAGCCATGGTCTTCGCCGCGGATCCAGAAGTTGCAACAGATGTATTTGAAGATTCATCGTCGCCGTCGTCTGCGGTTCGTTTGTTTCCATCTGCGTCTTCTTTCAAGATCATTCGATGCGCGATGGGGGTCTTCGACCAAATCTTAAAGACAAGCAGAAGAACGATTGGACTTCCGGCGCAGAGAACTGCGAGATAGACGCCTCCCCATGTCACGTCATAGACGAACATCGAAGCGACTGACCCAACTGCACTCACACCAGTCATCACCGCAAGCGCGCCCGCTGATGGAACGAAGAGTTCAAGGATCAACAGAATGATTGCAAGTCCAAGCAAACCAATTGCAACAAAGAAATAAATTTCTTCTTGTCCTGCTGCAGCAGCAGGAGCAGTTTGAGCAAGCAGTGAGATCATCATGTCGAGGATTGTCCTTGATCCGCCGATTCTCCGCGCGGTGCGTCATTCAAGAGCACTTCAACCTCGAGTGTTGTGCCCCTTCGGCGAATAATTCGAACTGGCGTACCCGCTTCGACAAATTCACCGTTGGTCTGCGCATCGAATGGTTGATTGCCAACTTGGACTTTTCCAGTTGGACGCAGAGTCGTGATTGCGATTGCTTGGCTGCCAACTTGCGGCCAGTTGGATGGAATCAAAATTGCATCACTCGACTGGGATGACGCCGCAACTTGGAGTGTTGCCCTTCGAAGCAGCGGTGATTGAGGAAGAAATTTCCATAAAAACCAAAGTATGGCAGTCGAACCGAACAGGCCAACCAATGTCGAACCGATCCCCATAAAAAGTTGTTGCTGTCCGATTGCAGATGAAATATCTCGGGTAACGAAGCTGGAAACCAATCCAGTCAGCACCAATGCGCCGCCAATCACTGCGACCCAACCGCCGAGTGGAAGGATCACGATGTCAAGCGCAACCAATGCAAGTCCAAGCACGACTGCGATCAATTCCCACCATTCTGCCAATCCGACCAATGCGGGCGCGCCGACAAGCAGCAGGAGCGCGATGATTGCGAGCGATCCAAAGATTCCAAATCCAGGAGTCAACGCTTCGAGCACGAATGCGACAAGCAGTACGACGATCAACCCAATTCGCACTGGCCATGTTGTGAGGAATCGCACCAAGCTCTCTGACCATGATTCTTCATATCGGGTAACAGTCGTCGCGCCGAACCATGCAGTGATTTCTTGTTCATTTGCTGCTCGTCCTTTCGCCAATCCCAAAGCGATCGCTTCATCTGGATAAACAACGAGCAGTTGATCTGCCTTGGCGACTTGCTCAATCAAAGTCCATTGCCCTCGATCTGCTTCTGTCAGTCGTGCGCGCGAAAGTTGAGGCACTGTTGGCGGGCCTTCGAGCATCGGCTTTGATTGATAACGAGAAAAATAAGGGATCAGTCCTTCGCTTTCATCTTCGCTTTCGCTGCTCGAATCGACAGTTGGTGCGACGGTTGCCGCTTGTCGAGGTGGCTCGCTGCCAAAGACTGTTCGATATTCCTCGGCATCAACGATCGCGCGTTTTTCATTTGTTGTATTGCGAATCAACCAGAGCTCGCTTCCAAGTCGAACGAATGATTGCACGAGGTGTTCGTCATATCCGCGCAATCGAGCACTGTCGACCACTTCTGCGACAAGAGGCGCTTCCATCTTGGCTCGCTCGGTGGGCGGCATCGGAATCAGCCCGACTCCAGGTGCGACTTGAATTGGGGCAGCGTCTCCAAATGCCGAAGCAGGCCCGACCAGAATTTCTCGCGTCGCAAGTGCAAGTATCGCTCCTGCAGAAAATGCGTATGGATGAACCCAAGCAATTGTGTTGACGGGCATCTGAGTCTTGATGTAATTGCAAAGTTGCAGCGTTGCCAGCATGTCTCCGCCTGGCGTATCGAATTCCAGCACGATCGCTTGAGCACCATTGGCAACAGCAAGTTCCGTTCGCCTCATGACCGAGATCACGGTGAGATCGTCGATTGGACCGCGAATCGGGATGATCGCAATGTTTCCCGCTTGCCGCTCTGCGGGAACAGCCTGTGGGGGAACAGCCAGAGCTGACGCTCCAGGAATCAGTAAAAGACTTGCAACAATGATGTGTATGAATCGGTGGATGAACACAGTGTTGAGATGGTAGAGCATAAAAAACCCCGGTCACGATTGACCGGGGTGAAATGATTTTTAGTCTCCAAACTTGACGATCTAGTTCAATCCCATCCAGGAGTGTGATTCGCAGCCAGCGGTCCACTACAACTGGTGACGATTTGAATCAAACAGTCTCTCCCAATAGTTCCGTCATCATTTAGGAAGACATTGTCGAGGATTCCAGGTGCAGCTCCAACCTTGTTTAAGTAAGAGGGGATAAATGTTCTTCCGAATTCAACCGAGCTGTCATTCCTACAAAGGTTTCCGTCCCATTCATTTTTGCCTCCATGTATGAGCAACGTCTGTGACTGTTCATAAACAGTCCCTGACGTAATCCCGTCTTTGACGCCGCGGTTTCCCAACACAACGAACTTCGAATTTCCTGAGCTCTTCCATTCCGAAATGCGTCGTCCAACTTTCGCAAGTGGCATCGTTGCATATGAAGTCATACATGCGTCGAGAACACCACCGGTTCCAGTAATTTTAAAGTTTGAAGTGGTCCCAGTATCACCATCCCAGTACTGATCGTTTCCTGGTTTGTAGCCGTTCAAATTATAGTTTGTGCAAATCGCGACCTTGGAGCTCAATTCAGCAGGGCTAACAAGAACCGTAGTATTGAAGGCGCCGAGAGCGATCATAGCTGAATAGAGATTCTGATGAGAATTCTTTGACTCGTCTAATAATCCGCGTCCGGGTATTTGCTGAGCGCCTGCGCCGCCAGTAAAGGCCAGCCGATTTCTCTCACCAGGCGTCATATAACTTTGGTCTGGATTATTGATGGATTGAGTGACAAATGCTTTGTGAATCTGGCTAACTTGACTTCCACATTTGACTTGCTGGGCACTTCTTCGTGCTTGTGCAAGTGCGGGCAGGAGGATTCCCAGCAGCATTGCGATGATCGCCATGACCACGAGGAGTTCAACCAAGGTAAATGCTCTTTGTGTTTTTTTCATTTTGTTTCCATTCTTTTTTAAGGTTTTAAGTAATAGCTTTAATTTTAAAGTATGTGTTGTAATTTAAGGAATAATCTGTTTGTCATAAACTACTGTTCCGATATCTCCGCCTGTAGCCGTAGGAGCCTGGACAGCACCGATCGTAATTGCAAGCAATGCATCTCCTTGTCTGAGTGCAGTTAAACTTCCAGTCCCTTGGCCGCAAAGAAAATCTGCGCAGAAAATATTGTCTTGGTCAAGTTGACCTTGGCAGTCAAAGGAAATTTGCGCTGGAAACATAGTTGTTACGTATTCAACATGGCTGTCTCCGAGAACAATGTTTCCGTCCCATTCCTTCTTCGAACCATGAAACAACAGCGTGGGACTATTCTTGAACTCAGTTGGGTCGGTCACAGCGCTGGCAGGTCCGGCATTGGCGTGCAATGGTCCACGATTTCCAAAAAGGGGCTTTGTAGAATCAGTCCCTGCTTTCCAATAAACCTTTTTGCGCTCTCCGAACAATGGCTGATGCGCATAAGAAGCATTGCAAACTCCTGTCGCAGGGGGTCCGGACAAATGAAGATCGCATTTAAAAGTAGCATCCCAGTAAGTGTCTGTCGTAGGTTGATAAGCGTTATGGTCGTAGGGCTGTGAGTCGGCCGTCACTCCAATTTCTATTCCTTTTCCCTTTTCGACAACATTCGATCCGATGTATTCTGTTGGTCCAATAATGATATCTGAACCTATCAATTGTTGAGCAATCATTGCTGAGTACAGGTTGGCGGAATTGTTTTGAGCGAAGTCTTCAAGTCCCAAACCCTGAATTTCTTTTGCGCCCACTGAAGGGTTGATGGTGACTGCTTTGCGATCAATGAGTCCCGGCGTTGGAAGTCTAGACTGTGGGTCTTGTGCGGCGAAAGTGACCGACGCTTGATGAACTGCGCGGACTTGGGTGCTGTCCTTTATTGTGAGAGCTTGCGCACGAGCTTTCGAGAGTGCGGGCAAGAGAAGTCCGATGAGAATTGCGATGATCGCAACTACCACAAGTAGTTCTACTAAAGTAAAGGCGCGAGTCTTAACTTTGATGAGGAGCATTTTGCGAGTATCCTTTTGAAGGGTGTAAATGATAAAAAGCATTGGCAAGCGGACCATCCGATCGCCGACAAATAAGCGGTTCAACAGCACTGAATCACTCAGCATCCCAAATATTTGACTCAACGAAACAATCGTGCCTGTCGTAAGTAGTCAACATTTGTTTGCCAAACTTCCGATATGCCTAAATTCGATTGAAACATAAAGGGACTAGAAAAACTAGTTCGCTCATCGAGCGTTTTAGGCGTCAAGATGTCGGCTGCTGGGTCGGAAGGTATTGGTCCGAAGAAAATAGGACCAGAAACTTACGAAGGACGATTTGAGCTTTGCGCTCGGGTATGAGACTCAGCAAGCCAGTGAAACTTGAAACACGAGACTTGAAGACCGATACGAATCTGTATGAGATCTATACGAATCTACTTCGGATTCAGGTCTAGTCAAGTTTTAGTTTTCAATATATTTATTTCCGGAATCGCTATTCTTTCAAGTTATGACAACCTCGACCCCTCATAATGCAATGGAAATGCTTGCCAAACTTGGACTTGCTTTGCCTGTGGCTCCCAAGCCCGTCGCTTCCTATGTGCCATCGGTCCGCACAGGAAAATTGTTGATTATTAGTGGCCAATTGCCTTTTCGAGAAGGGAAATTGGTCGCCACAGGGAAAGTTCCCTCGGTCGTTTCCATCGAAATGGCTCAAGAATGCGCACGGCAATGCGTCCTGAATGGGCTTGCTGTTGTGGCCGCCGAGTGCGGTGGAACGCTCGCGCAGGTGTCGCGAATCGTCAGGCTCGGGGTTTTCGTGGCTTGCGACGATGGTTTTTCGGAACAGCCCAAGGTTGCCAATGGTGCAAGTGATTTATTGCAACAGATCTTTGGTGAAGCTGGGCGTCATGCTCGCGCTGCGATCGGGACGAATGCGTTGCCGCTCAATGCGTGCGTTGAAGTCGAGATGATGGTTGAGCTTCTCTAGCAGCATCTTGATTTGAATTTGTGGGTGTATTTTGAATACAGGCTGTTCTTATTTCTTTAAGAGCAGTAGAACAAAGAGCAGCCCAGAGAGGCAGCCGAGGCCGACGATCAGACCGATGGCGAGCCCAGATAATCCTTGCGAACTTTTTGTTTGGACCTCGGTTTGGGCTTCGCCCTCGACCTCGGTGGCGATCTTTGAGAGGTCGACGGATCGACTTGCATAACGCAGAGGTTCTCCAGCAAGTGCGTGGTCAAGATCTTCCATCAGTTCTTCTGCGGTTTGATATCGATCACGCGGAGACTTCTTCATCATCATCTCAACAATTTCTGCTGTCGACTGGGAAATGCCACTCACGACTTGGTCGGGCGGAGTCAACTCTTGCGAGAGATGATTTTGCATGACCTGTGTCGGATTGACCCCTTGAAATGGAACTCGTCCAGTCAACATGTGATAGAAAGTCGCGCCGAGCCCATAAATATCTGCAGGTGGTCCAATGTCAACTGCGCCGCGAATTTGCTCTGGGCTGATGTAATACGGCGTTCCAAATGCCTTGTTTTTCTCCGCTTCTGCAGACTTCTTATCGCTGATCGCTCGCGCAAGGCCCAAGTCAGCCAATTTCGCAACATTTGATTTGGTCATAACGATGTTCTTGGGTTTGATGTCACGGTGGATAAAACCACGAGCGTGCGCGTGTTTCAAAGCACTGGCAACTTGTCGTGTAATTGTGAGTGCATCGCGCTCTTTCAGCCGCTTCGCTTTCACAATTCGTTCATAGACGGTCTCGCCATCGATATATTCCATGACGAAAAAGTGCTGGTCCCCAACTTGCCCGACATCGAATGCGCCAACAATGTTCGGATCTGAAAGTTTCGCAGCTGCGCGTCCTTCTTTATAAAAGCGCTCGATGAAGTTCGCGTCGCCGGAATACCGGCGAGGAAGAATTTTAATCGCAACAAGTCGGTCGAGACTTGTTTGCTTTGCGAGATAGACCGAAGCCATCGCGCCAGCGCCAAGTTTTCGAATCATTTGATATCCAGGAATGCGCAGAACAGTTCGGTCGCTTTCTGCTTCAGTGCGCAATCGCGCAAGTTGTCGACGAGTCACGATCTGACCCTCGACAAGTATGTCGACGAAGGCCTTCACTTGACCAGCTGGAGTTTTCATGGCGGCAAATGCCGCGTCGACTTCGGCCTGCGTTGCAAGGCCTTTGTCAACGACAAGTCTTCCAATGACGGAATCTGAAGAGCTTCCACTGCGCGAGCCGCCACTTTCGCCACTCGCACTTGCTGCAGGGTCTGACGAAGAACTCACAGGCAGAGCAGAGTCATTCGGAAGTGGCGTTGGATTTGATTTTGGGTCTGCTTGGCTCACGATGACTTTGGTCCTTGCGACTTGCGAAAAGTCCAACTGACAGTTTTCACTATACTTCTATTCGTTACTCCTATGCGGACGGTTCCCCGGCGCATCCTCATTGTGCGCCCAAGCGCGTTCGGCGATGTGTGCCGAACGGTTCCACTGCTTTGGTCGCTGCGAAAGACCTTTCCAAAGGCTGTTATCGATTGGGTTGTTGAAGACAGGTGGTCTCCTGCAATCCAAGAGCATCCAGCGATTGACGGCGTGGTCAAATTTCCAAAGCGAGAATTCCGATCTTGTTGGCGCAGTCCAAAGACGGCGATCAAGACGATTCAATGGTTTTGGCGCCTTCGTCGTGGTCGCTATGACTTGGTGATTGATGCTCAAGGTCTTGCGCGGAGTGGACTGATGTCATTGGTCACCGGAGCAAAGGTGCGTGTTGCGAATCGTTCTGGTCGCGAATTTTCATGGATTGCTGCGAATCGACGCGTGAATCGAGTTGCTGACTCGCATGTCGTGGACGCGATGTTGCAATTGGTTGCGGAAGTTGGCGTCATTCCAATTGCAGATATGCGCCTCGTCACGCCAGCGACAGAACTCGTTTGGTGGCGGGATGAAGCTGCACGAAGAAATATTGTTGGTCCATTCGTCGTCATCGCAGCAGGCAATGGATGGGAAGGGAAACGCTGGATTGCCCAACGCTGGAGTGAATTGCTGCGTGCGGTCGCGGATGATTTCGTAAAGCGTGGAATCCAAGATGTTGTTTGGATTGGCGCTCCCGGAGAAGAAGATCAAGTCGCAGAGCTTTGCAAAGAGGCATCTTCGATCGCGCAGTTGAGATCGCATAATCTTGTTGGGTTGACAACTGTTGGCGGAACGATGGCGGTGATTCAAAATGCGTCGCTTGTCATTGCGCTCGACTCTGCTCCAGCGCATCTTGCCGTTGGATTTGGTATTCCACTTGTTGCGCTGTATGGCGCATCTCAACCATCAACAGATGGTCCATATCAATCGCAAATGTGGTGCACGCATGGAGGTCGAGGTGAAGAACTTGGAAGGCATGATCATCGAGATCCGCAAAAGGGACGGGAAATGATGGCGCGAATCACAACAGAAGAAGTCGTTGCGCTCGTTCGAAAACGAATCCATGGTGGAGGAGCATCGTGAGTGGATCGTTGGTCCTTGCCAGCACAAGCGCGCGTCGTCGTGCGATGTTGGCCGATGCTGGATTTGATGCAGTGTCGATCTCGCCACGCGTTGATGATGGTGGACTTGTTGTGCGAGCGGATCATGCGGCTGAAGATTGTTGCGCACTTGCATGGTTCAAAGGAGCGCAAATCACGAGCGATCTTGCGCGCTTGAAATCACAAGCGCCTGAAGCGCGAATTATTCTCTCGGCAGATACGGTGTGTGTGCTCGACGGAAATGTCATGGGAAAACCCCGCGACATCGCTCACGCTCGAAGCATGCTTGAAGCTGCGCGCAATCAGAGTCAGCAAGTCGTGACGGGTGTTTGCATCATCGATATTGCAGAGAAGTCCCGCGCAATGTTGGCGGACTCTGCAGAAGTTCGCTTGGGAGCTTTTTCAGATCGTCAATTGGAAGATCATCTTCAGCGCGGCGGTTGGATTGGTCGCGCAGGGGGATTCAAC